>OGKW01001611.1_pt1 | contig 12685 bp, 15 predicted proteins | sample 1572601 | NCBI WGS metagenome assembly OGKW01 (sample SAMEA2581875, study PRJEB24529) | metagenome | biome: Human gut stool | place: China | collected 2011
TTACAGAGAATAATTCCTAAACAAAAAGCGTTAGTCTTTGTAGAGTTTGAATAATTTGAAATGCTTTAAAAATCCAGTGTTTATGCGGGTTTGAGGCACTTCAAGAAGTCTTTTGATAACGGTTGCATGAGAGCTATTATTCTTGTAAGCCAGTGTTTTTGGGGTTAGAGAATGATTGACAGGTGGTTGTGCAACAAATAAATCCATATTATTTATTTAGAAAGCCCTTAGCTGTGGGTAAAAACTCATAGCTAAGGGCTTTTTGTCGTCTTTATTTATCTGGTTTGAGCTGGTCTTGGAACATTAGACTAGCGCGTCGCTAAGTGCCTGCGATGGTACTTTCGCCCAGATTTGCGTGGTATCAAACTCCGGGTAATGGTAACGCCACTCATCGTATTTGTCTTTACTGATTTCCCGGAAGATAGCTTGTCAGCCTGCTCTTTCCAGGCATACAGCATTTTCCGGAGTTCGTGAGCGGTCTTTGCCTTTGGAAGTATCGACAATCCGAACAGAAGCAGCGCTCTATGAAGGAGCTGGAGCGAACATTCTGTGTTGCGCAGTCTACCGTGGCAGGGATCATCTCCCGTTTGGAGCAAAAAGGGTTCATTGAGGCGTTCGGAGATGCTTCCGACAAGCGAATCAAGGTAGTCCATATCACACCCGCTGGAGAAGTCTGCTGCCGGGAAGCAGCCGGATACATGGCAGAAGCGGAGCAAATGTTACTGCATGCGGCGGCGTATGACTACGGCGTTTCCTTTGCCCACATTCTTCTTTGCACCAGTTTCCTGTTTGGCGTATTCTATGTGCTGACCAATGCGCTGCAAGCCCGCGGCGCGGCGACGGAATCCCTGATCGTCAATATCTCCCGTCAGGGGCTGATCTACATTCCGTCTATGTTCATCCTTGGGGCGATCTTTCACGAAACAGGACTGATCTGGGCACAACCTGTGGCGGATGTCTTGTCTCTGCTGTTGGCTATTGGGCTGTATTTCCGCATGTCGGGTAAAGGGAACGATTAAGTTCAAAAGGGTTTGGGACTATCCCAAAAGTCATAATTCCCGGCTAAGCCGGAGGTTTGAGTAAGCCCTAGAAGGGCTTTATACCGGCACGCATCTCAAGATGCACCGAAAAATCCTTCACTTGCATCACTCGTACCGCTGCCCACAAGTGGGCAAAACTACATTTACTGCATGCTACAGCAAATCCGACTTTTAATCACAGTTCGCTTCGCTCATTGCTGTAAATGCTAAAGCTTACAATAAAAAGTTCCTGAAACCATACAGCAACCTGCTGCGATTTCAGGAACTTTTTATTTGTGATTTATTCGGCCGGGAGCGGATTAATCAAAACTGAGCACGCGCAGCAACATTGCTGCGCACCAAAGCACGTTTCAATCGGGCCTGGGCAAGTTCCAGCTCACGGGCATCCAGGTTTTTCTGGGCCAGCAATTCCTCGGCGCGGGCTTTGCTGCGCTCAGCACGTTCTTTGTCAATGGAATCGGCCCATTCAAAAGTGGTGGCCAGCAGGCGGCATTCGCCGCCAAACATGCTCAACATACCGCCCATACAGGCGGCGCTGCGCTGGGTGCCATCCTCCAATGTGATGTGGGCCTCCCCCATGCCAAGGGCAGTGCAATAATCGATGTGACGGGCCATCAACTGAACCTGCCCGGTGATGGTCCGGCAGGACACCGACTGTACCTGCCCATCAAAAGCAGTGCCGTCCGGCGTCATGATTTTAAGTGGGAAACTGGACATGGTCCTGCCTCCTTACTGCTGCTTGGCCTTAGCCAGAACGTCATCAATCGTACCGGCAAACAGGAAGCAGCTTTCGGGGATGGAATCACATTCGCCGTTCAAAATCATCTTGAAGCCGCGCAGGGTTTCTTTCAACGGCACATACTGGCCGGGCATACCGGTAAACTGCTCCGCAACATGGAACGACTGAGAAAGGAAACGCTGTACCTTACGGGCGCGGTTGACGGTGATCTTATCGTCCTCCGAAAGTTCATCCATGCCCATGATGGCAATGATATCCTGCAGTTCCTTATAGCGCTGTAAAACCTGCTGCACGGCGCGGGCAATCTGGTAATGCTCCTGCCCGACAACTTCCGGGGCCAGAATGCGGGAAGTAGAATCCAGCGGGTCGACAGCCGGATAAATGCCCTGAGAAGCAATATCACGGCTCAGAACCGTGGTAGCATCCAGATGGGTGAAGGTCGTAGCGGGGGCCGGGTCGGTCAAGTCGTCCGCAGGTACATAAACAGCCTGAACAGAAGTGATAGAGCCCTTGCGGGTGGAAGTAATACGTTCCTGCAGTGCACCCATTTCCGTTGCCAGCGTGGGTTGATAGCCAACGGCAGAGGGCATACGACCCAGTAGTGCCGAAACTTCGGATCCGGCCTGGGTAAAGCGGAAGATGTTATCAATGAACAGCAGAACATCCTGATGCTTGACATCGCGGAAGTACTCCGCCATGGTCAGACCGGACAGCGCCACGCGCATACGGGCTCCCGGCGGTTCATTCATCTGGCCATAGACCAGCGCAGTCTTGCTCAAAACGCCGCTTTCGGCCATTTCGCCGTAAAGATCGTTGCCCTCACGGGTGCGTTCGCCAACGCCGGTAAAAACAGAATAACCGTTATGGGCGGTAGCGATGTTATAAATCAGTTCCTGAATCAGCACGGTTTTGCCGACACCGGCACCACCGAACAGACCGATTTTGCCGCCCTTTGCATAGGGGCAGATCAGGTCAACGACCTTGATGCCGGTTTCCAGCAGTTCAGTCGAAGATTCCTGTTCATCGAAAGCAGGGGCCGGGCGGTGGATGGGCCAATGCTCTACCCCGGTGGGGGCAGGCTGTTCATCAACCGGTTCACCCAGCAGGTTGAACACACGGCCAAGGCACGCATCGCCAACGGGAACCTTGATCGGCCCGCCGGTATCCACGGCTTCGGCACCGCGCACAAGGCCATCGGTGGCGGCCATAGCAATGCAGCGCACCACGTTATCGCCAATATGCTGGGCAACTTCTACAATTAGCGGTTTGCCGTTGTTCTGCAGTTCAATCGCATTCAGCAGTTCCGGCAGCTCGCCGTCGGCAAAGCGGATATCCAAAACAGGTCCCATGACCTGCACGACCTTACCGATGTGTTTTTCTGGCATTGCACACACTCCTTTGAGTGAATTTTTAGCGTGCTGTCGGGCTTGTTTCCGGGTGTGTCTGAAAAAACTCTCAGCACTGTTGCATCAGATATTGCCCAAAGGCATACCTGAAGGCAAAGAAATCGGATAAAATTTCGGCTTTTCTGGTGCGCCCTAGCTTTCAGCATCTGCACCGGCCACTATTTCGGTGATTTCCTGCGTGATTGCTGCCTGACGGGCGCGGTTATAATAAAGGTTCAAATGCTCGATCATTTCGCCAGCGTTCTTGGTGGCAGAGTCCATGGCGGTGCGGCGTGCACCCTGTTCACTGGCAACACTTTCACACAAAGCGCCATACACAACCCCGGCCAAGTATTCCGGGATAATGGCATCAAACACGGCGGCGCTGTCTGGCTCATAGAGCATCAGACTTTGATGCTCGTGGCCCGGCTCCGGCGGTTCGGCATCAAACGGGAGAACCGGCAGAATGATTGCAGTTTGGGTCAGCATGGAAATAAACTGGGTAAAGGCAATGCGAATTTCATCAAAAGCGCCTTCCAGAAACTTCTGGCACACAAGGCGGGAAATTTCAAAGCAGTCGCTGACCGAAATATCCCCTGCGATGGCAAAAGAATCCGTCAGAATCCGGATCTTGTGGCGCTCAAAGTATTCCACTGCCTTTTTGCCGATGGGCAGCACACAATATTCCCGCCCTTCAGCATCCGCTTCCACGGCTTTTAAGATGTTGCTGTTATAGCCGCCCGCAAGGCCGCGATCACCTGCAATTACAATGTACAGGCAGCACTTTTTCTCGCATTTGGCCAGATATGGGCTACTGAACTCAGAATCCGCAGCCGCAATATCAAACAGCGTGGCATAAAGCGTTTCGAAATAGGGACGGCTGTTTTCCACCCGTTCCTTGGCGCGCCGCAGCTTGCTGGACGCTACCAGCTCCATGGCTTTGGTAATCTGCATGGTGCTTTCCACGCTTTTGATGCGCAGTTTGATTTCTTTCATGGAACCAGCCACCGGCAGCACCCCCTTTGGCGTATTTTGTGATTATCCGGCATTTTTGATAAAGTCTGCCGTGAATGCGGCGAGCACATCTTTCATCTGCTGTTCGGTATCCTGCTTCATATCGCCTGTGGTGCGGATGGCTTCCATCACACCGCCAGCGGTTACATTTTCATCAAGGTACTGATACAGCGCGCTTTCGTACGCGGCGATATCCTTTACGGCAATGTCTTTCAGGTAACCGTGGACTGTTGCATACAAAATGGCAACCTGCTTTTCTACCGGGATTGGGCTGTTGCGGTCCTGCTTCAGGATTTCCACAATGCGCTCGCCCTGTGCCAGACGAGATTTGGTGTCGGCATCCAGGTCGGAGCCAAACTGGGCAAAGCCCTGCAGCTCGCGGTACTGGGAGTAAACCAGTTTTAAGGTACCGGCAACCTTTTTCATCGCCTTGATCTGCGCATTGCCGCCGACACGGGAAACAGAAATGCCGGGGTTGACAGCCGGGCGGATGCCGGAATGGAACAGCTCGGTTTCCAGGAAGATCTGGCCGTCGGTAATGGAGATGACGTTGGTTGGAATATAAGCGGAAACGTCACCAGCCTGCGTTTCAATAATGGGCAGAGCTGTCAGCGAGCCGCCGCCCTTTGCATCGCTCAATTTGGCGGCACGTTCCAACAAACGGCTGTGCAGGTAGAAAACATCGCCGGGGTATGCTTCGCGTCCCGGCGGACGACGAATCAGCAGCGACAGAGCACGGTAGGCAACCGCATGTTTGGAAAGGTCATCATAGATAATAAGCACATGCTTACCCTGATACATAAAGTATTCGCCCATGGCGCAGCCGGCATAAGGCGCAATATACTGCAGGGGCGAAAGCTCCGAAGCTGTGGCGCACACTACAGTGGTGTAAGCCATGGCTCCGTTTTTCTCGAGGTTTTCAACCAGAGAGGCCACAGTAGAACGCTTTTGGCCAATAGCAACATAGATGCAAAGGACATCTTTGCCTTTTTGGTTGATGATCGTATCCGTAGCAATCACGGTCTTACCGGTTTGGCGGTCGCCGATAATCAGCTCACGCTGGCCGCGGCCAATGGGAATCATTGAGTCAATGGCCTTGATGCCGGTCTGCAAAGGCTGCTTGACGGGCTGACGGTCCAGGATGCCGGGGGCCGGGGATTCAATGGCGCGATAGTCGGCAGCATCAATCGGGCCTTTGTCATCAATAGGCTGGCCCAGGGCGTTGACAACGCGGCCAATCAGAGCATCACCGACCGGAACCGACACAACTTTGCCGGTGCGGCGGATGGTACCGCCTTCTTTGATGCCGCTGTCATCGCCAAGCAAAACGATTGATACGCTGTTTTCTTCCAGATTCTGCGCCATACCATAGGTTCCGCTATCAAACTGCACCAGCTCACCGGCCATACAGTTATCAAGGCCGGCGGCGCGGGCAATGCCATCGCCTACCATCGTAACAGTACCGGTCTCCGTCTGCTCAATGGCATTCTGGTAGTATTTGATCTGGGAACGAATAATGCGGGAAATCTGTTCAGGTTCCAGTTGCACTGTTTGGTTCACCACACAATCTATAAAATGAAGGTGGAATCCGGCGGCAGGTGCAAATCAAATCACCACACCGCTGATTTCATTGCGCAGACGTTCCAGCCGGCCCTGCACAGTGCCGTCCAAGCGGGTTCCGCCAAGATCCAGCCGCAGACCGCCCAGAACACTGGGGTCCACTTTTTCCGTCAGGGTAATGGTTTTGCCGGTTACACGCTGCAATTTTTCCTGCAGTCTGCTGCGGGCACTTTCGTCCAGTGCAACAGCAGATACTGCCGTAACTTCCAAAATGTTATGGTCCTGGTTGTATCGGTCACGGTAAGCTCTTGCGCAGGCAGGCAGTTCTGGCAGAATGCCTGCTTCGCACAAAATCTTTAAGAAGTTGACAAGATACGGATGCGCCTGCGCAAACGCCTGATCCAGCAACACACAGCGCTCTTTTTTGGGGACACTGGGCGTCATCAACAAGCGCAGATAGCCAGGCTCCTGCATTGCGTTGACAGCAACATCCAGCTCCGCCAGAATCCGTTCGGTCAGGCCCTCTTCCGCAGCCAGTTCATACAAACTTGTGCCATAACGTTTTCCGGTTTCGGTCATGAGGCATCCCCCACATTCCGGATAAATTCATCGATCAGGGCCTTGTGGTCCGTCTCGTTGATTTCGCGCTCAACTACCTTGCCTGCAATATCAACAGCAATGCCGCCAATTTCATTTTTTAGGTCGTTGACTGCTTTCTTGCGTTCCTGTGCAATATCAGCTTCAGCAACGGCGCGCAGGGCGGCTGCTTCGGCACGGGCCTCGCCAACAATTTCTTCTTCGCGCTTCTGGGCGCGGGCGGTTGCCTCACGCAAAAGCGTATCGCGTTCATCCCGGATGCTTTGCAGGTGCTGCTGGTATTCCTGTTCCAACTCGGCAGCCTTCTGTTTGGCTGCATCCGCATCGGCGTACATGGTATCAATTTCCGCCTGACGGTCGTCGATCATCTTTTTGACCGGTTTGAACAGGAACTTTTTGAGCACCGCAAAGGTGATCATCATATTGCAGAAAGTGAACAGCGCTGTCCACGGGTCGATGCCAACAAAGCTTTCAAAGCCCGTCACGAGCCATTCCTCCTTTCCTTTTCGGCTATCGTATCCATCAGAAGACGAACAGTAACAACAGGGCGATAACCAGCGAATAAATGCCGGTGGATTCGGTAATGGCGCAGCCAAGGATCATGTTGGTACGCAGCAGGTTTGCCATTTCCGGCTGGCGGGCCATGCCTTCCAGCGCTTTGCCAACGGCATTACCTTCGCCAACTGCAGGGCCGATAGCGCCAAACCCGATTGCGATACCTGCACCGATTGCACAGGCGGCTTTTACGATTGCTGTTTCCATACGAGGTATCCTCCTAAATAAATAAAATTTTACGTTAACCTTCTTCAGGCGGCGGGCAGGCATTGCTGACATAAACCATCGTCAACAGACTGAACACCAGGGCCTGCACCCCACCAGAAAATACATCGAAATAAAGGCTCATGATGCCGGGAATGCCGACTTCCAGATACGGCACCCCTGCCAAGCCCAGCAGGGACAAAATTCCGGTTGCGGCAAACACCGCACCAACAATTTTGTAAGCCAACTTTTTCTTGCGCACACCCAAAACCAGCAGCGCCACACCACCCAAAAGAATCAAGATTCCGATCGCAATGCTTTTGCCAACCAGGCCCAAAAGAGCGGCAGAAGCCGTTGCCAGAGCGGAATAAACCAGGCTGGTCAGAACGTTGCCGCCCGCAATGTTGCCAAAGTGACGGAATGCCATTGAGATGGGCTGCGCGATTTCGGAAACAAGGTTCATCGGCGTCATAACGACAACCGGTTCAGTAAAGCCTTTCAGCCAACCGAGCACACCGTTTGCTTTAATGGAGCAAGCCCAGCAGATCACGCTTGTCATTAAGGCCCAGGTAACGGTGGTGGAAAGATCCGCTGTGGAAGAGCGGAAAATACCGGTCATTCCGATGTAGGAACCGAAAATGGAAGACAGGAACAATGCCCCGATATAAGGTGTCCAATAGGAATTATGCTTGCCCATGGTGTCTTCTACCATGCCGTACAGCATAGTAACACCTTTTTCTACCAGTACCTGGCGGCGGCTGGGACGCTTTTGCAGGTTGCTGCCCAGCACAATACCGGCAATACAAAGCAGCAACATAACCGTAAACGAAGAAACCGTTGTCTGCGTGATGGGAATTCCACCAAGCAAAGGGATCGTGAAATAAATCTTAGGCCCGTTCATGGCACTGCATCACCGCCTTTGGAATCTTTGCGGAAGAATTCAATCAGCTTAATGGCAGCCTGTGCAAACAGCAGCGGCAACAATGCTGCCAGCGGATCACAAACTTTGGCATGGAACAGCAGAACATAAATGACTGCCAAAATTGCCGTGCGCACAACGCTGGAACTTTGAATGCTCATGCACGCTTTTACGGAATTATCCCCTGCCGCGGCACGGTCCAACGCGTTAGAAACGGTAATGCTTAATGCCAGAAAGTTGCCTACAGCAATCACAGTGCCCAGCAGGCCACCCAGCAATACCGCTGTGGTAAACCGCCCAACCACTGCATAGATGGCCAGCATAATGGCGGAACAACCGGCGGTTGCCAAAGCCATGCGCCCAACCTGCTGCAGAATGTCCTGATGCTTTTGCATGGATACAGGCTCCTTCCATAACAATTAGTGTTGATTGAACGAGATAGGCGGCGGCTCCTGCTTTTTTTTCGGGGCCCTGCCCTGCCGCTCAATTGTCTTTAATGAACTGCGCAGGCTGCCGATGGCAGCCACCATGCCGAGCGCGAACCCAACCAAGATGACCCAGCCGCCAAGGCCGAATTGTTTGCGTAGCCAGACAGCCCCCAAAAGAAACAGCACCGGCGGAAGCACAACCGATAAACCAAACTGTGTCAGCCAGACAAGGTGCCGTGCGGCATCATAAAGATCCTTCATATGATTTACTGTTCCCATTCTTTCGCTTTGTATCCGCGATGATTCTAGTATAAACTCTTTCTGCAACAATTTCAACATAAATTTTACATGTTTTTATATAAATTTTGTAGTCAAATAAGCAAGAAACAGACAAAGTTTTTCAAAATTGCAGGTTCCCCCTATGATGGAAGCAAAAAAGCTCTGCCAACAGCAAAGCTTAAAATGTGTATAATAAAAGCGCAATCGAACAAATCCGATATTTTGACCAATTAGAACGGCTATCTTTATCCAATCGGGCATTAAGTGGCTCGACCGGGATTTTCCCCAAGGCAAGAAGGCGTGTCAGACACGCACCGCCCAGAGAACAGCCATCCGGACTCATTGCTTCTCTTTGAAATTCCGTTGCTTTTTCGACATGATCGCACCTCTTTGATGCGTGCCAAATCGGCTTCCGCCTGCTGTGCCGGGGCACCGGGCGCAGAGCACCTTCTTTTGCCGTGGGGATATAGCTGTAGTCGTGGGAATCCGTAAAATAAGGGCGAAGGGTATAGTGATTTTCGCCGGTTTTCCGCAAAAGCTCTGCAGACCAACGGTTTCGATTTCATGAACCCCAAGTTTTCCATAACCCACGAGCATTCCTGCTTGATACTGTGCCATATTGCTTTTCTTTCATTCAGATGGAACAGCCTGTATAAAACAGCCTTTCCAGCGTACTTTTGCGCTCCACCTTATTGTGCCACGGCTGGGCGACTGGCTTCCAAGGGCATCTTCCACGAAGTTTGTCTCGTGCAATCTGCGCAGAATGTTCAGCATAATTCTTGTGCAAAACTGCCTTTGCAAATTCCCGGCAGACGGGCTATAATAATTTCGTACAACGAGTAGCACTCATGCGTAAAACCGGTTGCATGAGGGCTGCCCGTTGTGTTTTTTTTGCCCCAAAATGGAAAGGTAAAGGTGAATCCCATGGAAAGTTCCAATCAATTCCTTGGCACGGAGCGCATCGGCAAGCTGATGCAGAAGTATGCGATCCCGTGCATTATTTCGCTGCTGGTCGGCGCATTGTACAACATCGTGGACCAGATCTTTATTGCCAACGCCAGCTATCTTGGCTCTTACGGCAATGCCGCCAACACCGTTGTGTTTCCCCTGACGGTGTTGGCGCTGGCGATCGCGGTGATGATCGGTGACGGCTGCTGCGCCTTCGTCAGCATCAGCCTTGGGCAGAACGAGGTTCCCAAGGCAAAGCGGAGCGTCGGCAATGCGGTGGTGATGTGTCTGGTCAGCAGCATTGTGCTGGCCGCGCTCTATCTGATTTTTGCGGACACCATTCTTGCCATGTTCGGCGGAACGGTGAACGCCGAGACCTACCACCACTCCCAGGAGTATTTCTTTTATATCACGCTGGGTGTGCCGTTTTATATGTTTGGGCAGGCCATGAATCCCATCATCCGTGCCGACGGCAATCCTCGGTTTGCCATGGTGTCCACCCTTGCGGGTGCGGCGCTGAACATCATTCTGGACCCCATCTTCATTTTCGGCTTCCGCTGGGGTATGATGGGCGCAGCGGTGGCTACCGTCATCGGTCAGCTGGTCACGGCAGCGCTGGCAGTGTGGTATCTGCTGCACATGAAGATCATTCGCCCTGAAAAGGGTGACTACCGGCTGAAGGGCTCCATCTGCAGCCGTACCCTGACCCTTGGCATGACCAGCTTTCTGTCTCAGATCAGTCTTGTGGCGGCTATGGCAGCCATCAACAACATGATCCGCAAATACGGCGCACTGGATGCCGTGTTCGGGCAGGAGCAGTACGCCCAAATCCCTATGGCGGTGGTGGGCATCGTGATGAAGTTCTTCCAGATCGTCATCTCCATCGTGGTGGGCATGGCGGCTGGCTGCATCCCCGTGGTGGGCTTCAACATGGGCGCCAAAAAGCCCACCCGTGTGAAGGAGCTGTTCACGAAACTGCTGCTGGCAGAAGCCACCGTGGGTGCCGTTGCACTGGTGCTGGTGGAGCTGCTTCCCCGGCAGCTGATTGCCATGTTCGGTGCCGCCAACGAGAGCGTTTACTACACCGATTTTGCCGTGAAGTCCTTCCGCATCTACCTGTGCATGATCATTCTGGCCTGTGTCAACAAGGCGTGCTTCATCTTTTTGCAGGCCATGGGCAAGGCGGCAGAATCCACCGCCCTGTCCATGGTGCGTGAGGTGGTGTTCGGCGTGGGCTTTGCCCTGCTGCTGCCCCGGTTCTTCGGGCTGGACGGCGTGCTGTACTCCATGCCGATATCCGATATCCTCACCTTCCTGATCGCAGGCTATCTGATTTGCAAGACCTACCGTGAACTGAATGAGAAAGGAGAACTCTAATGGAAAAACGCATCATCACTATCAGCCGCGAGTTTGGCAGCGGCGGCAGGACCATCGGCAAACTGGTGGCCGAGCATCTGGGCATCCGGTGCTACGACGCTGAACTGATCCAGAAACTGGCTGCCGAAAGCGGCTTTGACGAAAGCTACATCAAGGATGCCGGAGAGTACGCTCCCGGCGGCTTCCTTGCCTCTGCCTTCACTGACCGCAGCTTCGGTCCCACTAACGAGGACCTGCTCTAGAAGCTGCAATACCGGATCATCCGGGAGCTGGCAGAAAAAGAGCCCTGCGTCATCGTAGGACGCTGCGCCGATTTTATCCTGCAGGACCGCACCGACTGCCTGAAGGTCTTTGTTCACGCGGACATGAAGTTCCGGGCTGACCGCATCGTGCGGGTCTATGGGGAACGGGAGAAATCGCCCGAAGCCCGTCTGAAGGAGAAGGATAAGCGCCGCGCTGCTTATTACCGCTTTTATACCGATATGAAGTGGGGCGATGCCGCCAACTATCATATCGCCCTGGACAGCGGGGTAATTGGAATTGAAAAATGTGCCAAAGTCATTGAAAGCCTCGGGCAACACCGCACAATTCCCGCCTGACGGCTTAAGCACCGCTCCGGCAGCTGCGGCACGGCATCTGCGTTGCCAAAATGCTCGATAAGACATCCAGTATTATCTGCGCTTTTGGCTTGGCATCTGCCGCACCTCGCTCGCCGTATCGGCACTTAGAATTATGCGGTATTGCCCTAGCATAAGCTGTAAATTCCGACACCGTCCCTGAGACAATAGAGCAAAACACCGCCCACCTGAGTTCCGTTACGCAGATGGGCGGTGTTTTTTGTTAATGGCAGTTCTATGGGAAGATCAATCTTCTAACCCATGGCTCCCGGCCACATTTTTCAAGTATTCCTCTGGATTACCATTCAGAATCAAATCTGCATAGCCCAGTGGGTCATTGTAGATAAGGTAGCCCAACTCTGACCGCTGTGCCATGGTCACATCCAGTTCATCCTCGACCACGGTGCAGTCACTGAAGACTTTTCTCCCATCCCGGAGCAGCAATTTCACGCACCCAGTGTCCATGTTAAAATGGCAGGCTCTTTCATCGTACTTCATGTTCGTGGCCTTTCTACCTTACGGCACTTATACAGTTGTGATGTTACCACGGATAAACCGTGTTCCTTGCACAGCCGGTCGCTGGTGCGCCGGATATAGGCATACGACCCAGCCGCCGGGACGTTTGCAAACTGGTTGATACAGACCCAGCGGCGGCAGATACAGCGCGCCTTGACCAACGGCCATGAACGCAACGTGACCGGCGAGGACGGCAGGCAGCACAAGGCCAGCGCCGACCCGCTGAACCACTGCATAAGCCTTGATCTGCCCCTTGATGTGGAGGACAGCGGCAGTACAACCATGGGCGAACAGCAGGAAGACCCGGCACCGGCTTTGCCGCCTGGAAGCACGGCGGCAGCGTAGAAGAATGCCTAATTGAGTATCTGGACGCGAAAGGCGCGTACCTGTACGGGGGTGCGGTACAGCAAAAAGAAAGCACCTAAAAACTTACGTTTCTAGGTGCTTTTCTTTGGTGCGGATGAAGGGATTTGAACCCACACTCTTTTAAGGGAACTAGAACCTGAA
>OGKW01001617.1_pt1 | contig 12634 bp, 10 predicted proteins | sample 1572601 | NCBI WGS metagenome assembly OGKW01 (sample SAMEA2581875, study PRJEB24529) | metagenome | biome: Human gut stool | place: China | collected 2011
TCTCTCTTGCACGGTGTTACTTCCAGTGGAAAGACGGAAGTCTATGTGCGGCTGATCGATGAAGTGCTGAAGATGGGACGCCAGGTTTTGTATATGCTGCCTGAGATTGCCATTACCACCCAGATCACGGAACGGCTGGCCAAGTTGTTCGGCGACAAGTTGCTGGTTTATCATTCCAAATTTTCTGATAACGAACGGGTGGAAGTCTGGAACCGTTTGCTGCATACGGGCGAGCCGATGCTAGTGTTAGGCGTTCGTTCCTCTTTGTTTTTGCCATTCAAGGATCTAGGTCTGATTATTATAGACGAGGAGCATGAGAATACCTATAAGCAGCAGGACCCGGCTCCGCGTTATCATGCCCGCAATGCAGCCTTGGTGTTAGCCGGTATGCATGGGGCGAAAACATTGTTGGGCTCCGCTACCCCTTCCATTGATTCTTATTTTAATGCCACTATCGGCAAATATGGTCTGGTGGAACTGACTACCCGTTATGGCGACCGGCTGATGCCGGAAATACTGACGGTCGATATCAAGGAGTTGAGGCGTAAGAAGATAATGAAAGACACGCTTTTTTCGCCGGTTTTGGTAGAAAAGTTGAGCGAGGCGTTAGGAAAGGAAGAACAAGTGATCCTGTTCCAGAACCGCCGGGGATTCGCTCCGGTGATCGAGTGCAAGGAGTGCGGTTGGGTTCCCCATTGCATCAATTGCGATGTCAGCCTGACATATCATAAGTTTCGTAATGAGTTGGTATGCCACTATTGCGGATATAAAATCCAGTTGCCTCATCAATGCCCGGAATGCCAGAGCCCGGAACTTCGTACGATGGGGTTCGGAACTGAGATGGTGGAGGAAGAGATTGCTACTCTCTTCCCTTCCGCTAAGGTCGAGCGTCTGGATTTCGATACCGCCCGTACCCGTGCGGCCTATGAGCGGATCATCGCGGACTTTGAGAAAGGTAAGACACAGATATTGATCGGAACCCAGATGCTCTCGAAAGGTCTGGATTTCGGGAACGTCAGTGTGGTCGGTATCCTGAATGCCGATAGCCTGATGAACTTCCCGGATTTCCGTGCCCATGAGCGCGCCTTCCAGTTGATGGTACAGGTGAGCGGCCGTGCCGGAAGACGGGATAAGCGGGGAACGGTTGTCCTACAAACTTCTCAGCCTGACCATCCGCTAATCCGGATGGTAGAACGTTTCGCCTATAAGGAAATGGTACGTCTTCAATTGGGTGAGCGGAGCATGTTCCGTTATCCGCCTTACTATCGTTTGATAGTGATAGTCTTGCGTAGCCGGAATGATTCGATCCTGCAGGAACTATCTGTTTTGTATGCCGAGAATCTGCGCCGTCGTTTGGGCGAACGCGTGCTGGGTCCGGTCACTCCGCCGATAACCCGTGTACAAACTCTCCATATCCGGAAAATCGTTTTAAAGATAGAGATTGCCGCCGCGATTGCTCCAGTACGTGAGATACTGGAATCGGTACACACTGAAATGCAACGCTACTTGCCGTTTAAGCAGTTGATCGTGCACTATGATGTAGATCCGGCTTGAGAGTCGGTTGTCAGGAGAAATTAATCCCGAGTCAATAGCCGGGGGATTAATCCCCCGGTGTAAATTGTAAATTAAGAATGATGGAAGAGAAGAAAGGAGAATATAAGATATTGTTTGTGTGTCTGGGAAATATTTGCCGGTCACCGTCGGCTGAGGCCGTGATGAAGAAGTTGGTTCAGGATGCGGGACTGGATGGCCGGATCAAGATCGATTCTGCCGGTATTATTGGGTATCACGCAGGAGAAAAAGCCGATCCGCGTATGCGCTCGCATGCGGCCCGTAGGGGATATAAGTTAGATTCGGTCTCCCGTCCGGTATGTACGGAAGACTTTTTCGACTTCGACCTGATTATCGGAATGGACAACCGTAACATAGACGATCTGAAACGGAAAGCCCCTGATTTGGAATCCGTGGAAAAGATACATCAGATGACGGAATATTCCCAGAACAAGCTGTATGACCATGTCCCCGATCCGTACTATAGTGGAGCGGAAGGTTTCGAGCTGGTCCTTGATCTGCTGGAGGATGCTTGTGCTGGGCTACTGGATGAGCTTGTACAGTTTATTTCTTCAAATCCGGATAACTGATTCGTGTATGGTACATGATCTTCAGTTTTTCCACAAAGACATTCTTAACCGTTTCCACATCCTTGAACGTCAGCGGGGCATTACGCATCAGTCCGTCGGCAATCTGTCCGTCTATGATCTTGTCGACTAAGGCACGAATGTTTTCTTCCGTGTGTTCTTTCAGGCTACGGGAGGCCGCTTCTACGGAATCAGCCATCATCAGGACGGCAGTCTCTTTCGAGAACGGGTTCGGCCCCGGATAGGTGAAAGCCTCTTCGTCTATTTCGCGGTCGGGATACTGGTTTTTGAAAGAGTTATAGAAGTATTTGGCTTTTCCGCGTCCGTGATGGGTACGGATAAAATCGATGATGGCTTTTGGCAACATTGCTTTTTCTGCGATCTTGACACCGTCATTCACATGATTGATAATGATTTTCGCGCTTTGGTCGAACGATAGCTGGCTGTGCGGGTTGATACTGCTTTGGTTTTCGGTAAAGAATGCCGGATTCGCCATCTTACCGATATCATGATACATGGCTCCTGTACGTACGAGCTGCGCGTTTGCTCCGATAGCGGCAGCCGCTTCCGACGCTAAGATCGACATCTGCAAAGAATGTTGGAAGGTTCCTGGAGATATTTCGGACAGCTTTTTTAGGATCGGCGTATTGATGTTGGAAAGTTCGACCAACGTAATGCTGGACACATAGCCGAATGTCTTTTCCAGCATATAGACTAATATGTAAGTAAACATCAGCAGGATAAAATTGATGCCGAAATAGAGCATCATCATCCAGTTGATCTTCTTGAAGTCCGCTTCCTGGTAGATGGACAGGCTGATGTAGCAGAGCGCATAGGACATGAAGATGAAGAAAGCGCAGCGGATCAGTTGGGAACGTTCGTATAAATCCCTCAAGCTGAATGTCACGACCATGCCGGCAATCACCTGTAGCAACAGGAATTCGTGCGGGAAAGGCACCATCAGTGAGCAGATCAGCACGATGATCAGGTGTGTGAACAGCGCCGTGCGCGAGTCGAAGAACGTGCGCACGACAATCGGCACGATAGCGAACGGGAGGATATAGACATTGAACAGCCCGTACGTCACGCAAAGCTCTGTTAGTATGCAGCTCACGAATACGCATAGTACGAGGAAAAGCGCATTCCTCCTGTTATGCAGGATTTTCAACCGGAAAGACCACAGGTACAGCCAGAAGCAGAAGAGAATACCGAATACCAGCACGAACTGGCCTCCCATGATGATACCTTGCCGTTGGGCTCCTCCAGACTTGGTCTCGTGTACGATCTTAAGGGAACGGAGCACATTGTAAGTATGGTTGTCGATGATTTCGCCCCGGTCGACGATACGTTCTCCTGCCTGTATCATGCCGTTGGCCAGTGGGATGCTGTTCAGGATATCTTCCCTGACTTTTTCCGACATCGTCTTGTCGTATGTGATATTTTCCACCAAATAATTGTTGATATCGCAAGATTGCAATACCGACTTGTCCAGATAAGAGGGGCAATTGTTGATGATAAACTCATACGCCGTCTTGACTGTAAAAAAATCGCTACTGTAATGGGGGTGCGCTACGCTGCCCGCGAGCAGGTTGATGCTGGGATATTCCTCCTTCTTGAGTTTATCCATGTCCTGGGTAGAAATGATACCATCCCGGTATAGCTTTTGCAAGCTGTTTTCGATATACTGCATATAGGCCGGAGTCGCCCGGTTTCTCAGCGTGCCCTGATAGTCGGCGCGTAGTTTGTCTATCTCTTCAGATTCGATTGTGGTATCCAGTCGGTAATAAGGCTCGAACTTTTTGAGAGCGCTGTCGCGTTCGGCCTGTACTTCCGCATCAGTCTTGGAGATCGGGAAGTCGCTCGGAGCGGTAAGCAACCCGTACCGCCAAGGTTTTCCTTCATAGAATTGGTAACGGAATTTTCCTTCCCTCGGAAAGAAGTAAGCGATCAACAAGGCCGCCACAATAAAATAGACACTCGGATGTATGCTATAGTTATTTGCTTTCATAATGTTCTGTTTTATGTATTGAAAGGCGAAATGTACATAAAAAAGTTTACTAAGAGAAAAAAAAGGGCTACTTTTGCCGCAGTAAACGGAATTATGATTTATGAATTGTGATTTATGCGTTGTTATAAATCACAATTCATAAATCACAAATCATAAATCACATAGAAAGATTATGACTCAAAGGAAAGTTAGAGTCCGATTTGCACCGAGTCCCACTGGGGCCTTGCATATCGGAGGTGTTCGTACAGCTTTATACAATTATCTATTTGCCAAACAGAATGGTGGAGATCTGATTCTTCGTATTGAAGATACCGACTCGCAGCGTTTTGTTCCCGGAGCGGAAGCCTATATTATAGAAGCGCTTACCTGGTTGGGGATCAAGTTTGACGAAGGTGTCGGCTTCGGAGGCGAATACGGGCCTTACCGTCAGAGTGAACGCAGGGATATTTACAAGAAGTATGTCGATCAGTTGTTGGATGCCGGTTGTGCTTATATCGCATTCGATACCCCCGAAGAGCTGGATGCCAAACGGAAGGAAATTCCCAATTTCCAATATGATGCATCCACTCGTATGCAGATGCGCAACTCGCTGACTCTTTCCGAGGAAGAGGTGAAATCATTGATCGATGCTGGCAATCAGTATGTGGTCCGTGTCAAGATCGAACCGGATGAGAACATCCATGTGAACGACCTGATCCGTGGAGAAGTAATTATCAACTCTTCTATCCTGGACGATAAAGTCTTATATAAATCAGCCGACCAGTTGCCCACTTACCATCTGGCCAATATCGTGGACGATCATTTGATGGAAGTGACGCACGTGATCCGTGGTGAAGAATGGTTGCCGAGTGCCCCGCTTCACGTACTGTTGTACCGTTATTTCGGATGGGAAGACACGATGCCCCGGTTCGCACACCTGGCTTTGCTTTTGAAACCGGAAGGCAACGGCAAGTTGAGCAAGCGTGACGGTGACCGCCTGGGCTTCCCGGTGTTCCCGTTGGAATGGCATGACCCGAAGAGCGGTGAGGTTTCTTCTGGTTATCGCGAGAGCGGTTACCTGCCCGAAGCGGTTGTCAACTTCCTGGCCTTGTTGGGATGGAATCCTGGTAATGATCAGGAAGTAATGAGCATGGACGAACTGATCCATAGCTTCGATCTGAGCCGTTGCAGCAAGAGCGGAGCCAAATTTGATTATGAAAAGGGAAAATGGTTCAACCATCATTATATCCAGGCTATGGACAATAAGGAAGCCGCTGCCCTCTTTATGCCGATCCTCGAAAGCCACGGCGTGAAAGCAGACCCAGCCTATGTGGAGAAGGTCGTAGCCATGATGAAAGACCGTGCCACCTTTATCAAGGACTTGTGGGATCTTTGCTCGTTCTTCTTCATCGCTCCGACGGAATATGATGAAAAGACACGCAAAAAACGCTGGAAGGAAGACAGTGCCGCCCAGCTTGCCGAACTGATCGAAGTGCTTCGCGCACGTGAACCGTTCGATATCGAAGGTACGGAAGAAGAGGTAAAAGCCTGGATTGAAAGCAAAGGCTACCATTTGGGAAATATAATGAATGCAACTCGTCTGGCCCTTGTCGGTGAAGGCAAAGGTCCGCATATCTTCGACATAACGGAAGCCTTGGGTAAGGAAGAGTCTATCCGCCGCATCCAGAGAGCGATAGATAAATTGTCAATTGACAATTGATAATTCTTTTATCATGTACAGCTTACTCATACATTTCTATGCCTTTATTGTCGCTATGATTTCTCCTTTCCACCGGAAGGCACGCCTGATGCGTTTCGGTCAGTGGAAGACGAATAGCATTTTGCGTGAGAAGATAGACCGGAATGCGAAGTACATCTGGTTTCATGCTTCTTCGTTGGGAGAGTTTGAGCAAGGGCGTCCTATGATCGAAAAGGTCAAGGCGCAATATCCGGAATATAAGATATTGCTTACATTCTTTTCTCCCTCAGGCTATGAAGTGCGGAAAAACTATAACGGGGCGGATATCGTTTGCTATCTGCCTTTCGATACGCCTTACCGGGTAAAGAAGTTCCTGAATCTGGCGAATCCTGCTGTGGCTGTTTTCATCAAGTATGAGTTTTGGGGAAACTATTTGCGTGAGTTGAAGAAGCGGGGAATCCCGGTTTATATCATTTCAGCGATCTTCCGTCCCGACCAGTTGTTCTTTCAATGGTTCGGAGTTCCTTACCGAAAGATGCTGTACTGCTTTACGCATTTGTTTGTGCAGGACGAACGTTCGAAGGAACTGCTTGGGCAATATGGCATCCGTAACGTGACGGTCTACGGCGATACCCGTTTCGACCGTGTGTTGGACGTGCGTAATCAGGCGCGTGAGTTGCCAGAATTCGAACGGTTTGTAGGGGAAAGATGTCAGACGCTGATCGCCGGGAGTTCCTGGCCGCAGGATGAGGAGATACTGATCCCTTATTTCAACGAGCATCCGGAGATGAAGCTGATCATCGCTCCGCACGAGATTCACCGGGAACATCTGATGTATATCGAGTCGTTGTTGAAACGCCCGTCTGTCCGCTTGTCCGATGTGATGCAGGACAAGAGCCTGCTCGAAGGGAAAGATTGTTTGATCGTGGATAGTTTCGGGCTGCTGTCTTCCATCTATCGGTATGGGACGATCGCCTATATCGGCGGCGGTTTCGGAGCCGGCATCCGGTTTACGGTATTCCGGTGTTGTTCGGTCCCCGGTTTCAGAAGTTCAAGGAGGCTCGTGACTTGATCAAAGTGGGCGGAGGATTCTCGGTCGCATCAAAAGATGAGTTCGTGGCCAAGATGGATGAGCTGTTGACCTATGCAGAGGTCTTGAAGGCTGCCGGCGAGAGTGCCGGCCAGTTTGTGAAAGGCAATGCGGGTGCGACTGATGGGATATTGAAGGAATTGGCTTTATAAGCTTTGTAGAACGAGGCGGCATCAAAAGTGTTCTGTCATGGCGGACTTGATCCGGGGATGACGGATGACGACTTTTGATGCCGCCTTTTTTAAATCTGGTAATAATGAATATTAGACATTCTTTGTTGGGGTTATTCTTGCCCCTTTCTTTGTTTTCCTGCCATATGGTGGAGAAGGAAGCAGACGGGCGCCCTCTGTCCTCTTATGTAAATCCGTTTGTAGGAGCTTCAACGAATACGGAACTGGCGGGCGCGAGTCATGGACTTGGAAAAACGTTTCCCGGGGCGACAGCTCCTTTCGGTATGGTGCAGGTCAGCCCCAACACGATTACCGGAGGCGACAACGGTCCCGGCTATAGTTATGAGCATACGACTATCGAAGGATTCGCATTTACGCAAATGTCCGGTATCGGCTGGTACGGCGATTTGGGGAACTTTCTGGTGATGCCTACAATCGGGGATTTGCATACATTCGCCGGCACGGAAGACAAGCCGGAAGAAGGATATCGTTCCCGGTATGACAAGTCGACCGAAAAAGCCTCGGCAGGCTATTACTCTGTTTTTCTTTCCGATTATAAGATTCAGGCGGAAGCGACCGCTTTGCCTCATAGCGGAATGCTTCGTTTCACTTTCCCGGAAAGCAAGGAGGCCCGCATACAAGTCGATCTGGCCCGGCGGGTAGGAGGAACATCGACACTTCAGAGCGTAGAGGTGGTGGACGACCATACCATCAAGGGCTGGATGCAATGTACGCCTGATGGAGGCGGTTGGGGAAACGGAGACGGCAAGGCCGACTATACGGTCTATTTCTATGCCCAATTTTCCAAACCTTTTTCCGGACATGGCGTTTGGTCTCGTCCTGAAATAGGTTGACTGTGTATTAAAAATCCTATTATAGGTTATTCATAAATGTAAACAACAGACAAACTGTCTCGTCCTAAAGTGGTATTTGATATTGTATAATATGCAATGATATGGATATTTATGTCGTTTTTGCTAACTTCTTTAGTTTTCGGCCTTGGTCGAAAAGGTTTTTGACTAAGGTCGAAAGCCCTTTTGACTAAGGTCAAAAACGTATTCGACAAAGGTCAAATGTTTATAGGTTGCATGGTTTTGTAATAGTAATATGATTGCTATCCTCTAAATATAGCCTGTTCTTTTCGTATTCGACTTGCTTTCTGAAGGTGAAGGCGCTTACCATTTGAGAATTGATAATCGACAATTTAAATCCGCAATAAATAATTGTCGATTATCAATTCTCAATTGTTTTTACTCTTCTTCTGCAAACATCGGGTCCCAAGCCGGTAACCGTGTCGGTGTCTGTTTCAATACTTCCCGGACTTTGTCGGTGATGTATTTTTTGTTGACAACCAAGCGGAACATGTATTCGTTGAACCATTCGTCCGTCATGATCAGGTGGCCGTTGTTGGCACCCGGTCCCCAACTGTTTTCCACCATCCACTTTTTAGGTTGGCCGTTGGCATCCAAATCTACCGCCATCAGTGTCATGGCATGGGAAGAGCCGCTGGCGAATGTCTGGATGCGTTGTTTCTTGTCCATACCGAAAGTCGTGCCCATCAACGAGCCGTAGTCATAATAGTTGACATCGAGCACTCCGCGGTTGCGGTCGAAGAATTTGCCCACGTCGCAGGAGAAATACATCATGGTGCTGTCCTTGATGGAGGCGATCGCCATCTCTTTGATATCTTCTATCGGAAGGTTGACGTATGTCCAGTTCTTGCCGTCATAGGCATGGCGGTCAAAGTCGATCTCATATAGTTTATAGAAGTCTCGGCTCGGATCGTTCATCAGCATGACATAGTTGTTCTTCAAATCTTCGCCCACGAATTCTTGATAGAATGATTGCGGGGTGTATTCTTTTGTCTCGACCGGTTTGCCGCTTGCGTCTTTGCGTGTCCAGGTGAATTTCGTAGGAGGTTCTCCGAGGTTGAGGACCAGCATACGGCTGGTATTGTCGCTGCTATAGGTTTCGACCATGACACCGGAAGGAACGATGCCGTATTTCATCAGGTTGTCGGAGATACCGGTGAATTGTCCGCCGTCTCCGATCGGATTCTTGAACAGCCATTCCACCATTTTGTCGTCGATCGGCTTTTCCCGTGTATCAATGATTCCTTGCAGGAAAAGGTTTGCTTTTTCAAGCTGGTCCCAGAAGAAGTTGTAGTTCTGCGAGAGTTCGAATTCCGGGAGGTTATACTTGGCGATGACCTGCGCACGAATAACATTCAATCCTGTAAACAACCAGCAACGGCCGGAGGATTTCTGGTTCGTGATCCCTTTACTGTTCACTTTGTTTGAAAAGTAGGTGTCGAAATTGTTTTTGCTGTCATTGTTGACTGCCAGTTTGTTGATGTCGTTGCCCGCGATTGCATTGTGAATGGCTTTGTCGGCCGGCGTTCCTTTGTAAGCTTGTTTGATTTCCTGCAACATTCCGGACGAGATACCGCCTTCCTGCCCGTAAGCCGATAACGATAGCCCGAATGCAAGGGCTGTTATCCACAGATTGTTTTTTCTCATGATATAATTTGTTTAGTTTTTAAGTGTTTTGTCACAAAAGTAGTTTAATTTCTTTATATGGAGGTTACTCGGTGGCTCATTTAGCTTCCTTGCCTGGTTCATGTTGGAACGAGGATGAATGATATAATTGTATATGTATTTGAATAATATTTATATTGTAATGAATAATATTTATTATTTCTTGCATGTTTATAAATTATTGAATACTTTTGTTGTAAAGTAATCTTTTAGTCAAGTATAAACAAGAATAAGAAAGAAATCTATGAATAACGAGATCAAAAGAAGACTCCCCTTGCAGTGCCCGGCTTGTGACGCGCCTTTGAAAGTGGGTCGGATGTTTTGTGGGCAATGCGATACGGAGGTGTGCGGTACATTTGAACTGCCTGTACTGGCAAAACTGACGGATAAGGAACAGCAGTTTGTAATCGACTTCATCAAATCCAGCGGAAGCCTGAAGGATATGGCGAAGAATATGGGAGTCAGTTACCCTACTGTCCGGAATGTATTAGACGATCTGATTGATAAACTAAATAAAATCGAATAGGTTATGAACAAACAACATCTTTATGGATTGATTAATCCTTTTGAACGGATTGCCGGTCTGGAAGCATTGCTTTGGGGACTGGCTGGAATGGTGGTATCGACAGCTCTTTCTTTTTATTCCGGCTGGCATTATCACGGGTTGCTGCATTTTGGTCCGGCTCCGAATCCGGCGTGGTGGTGTTATGCGGTGGAGCACCTTGCCGTCTGGCTGATTCCGGCTGTTATGTTTTATTTGGGAGGATTGCTGCTTTCCCGTTCACGCATACGGATGGTCGATGTGTTGGGAACGGTCGTTTTCGCACAATTGCCGTTGATCGTCATGAACCTTTTCAACTTCTTGCCGCCTATGCAGAAACTCGCACAGATAGATGTGAACATGCCTCCGGCGGAGATCATGCAACAGCCCGGATTCCTTGTCGGAATATGGCTGTCGCTGGTCTCTTTTGTCTTTTTGATCTGGGCGCTGGTCTGGATGTTCCAGGCATTGAAAGTGTCCTGTAACCTGAAAGGCTACAGGTTGGGAATCCTCTACTGCGTGGGGATCTTCGGCGGAGACGTGTTTTGCCGCTATCTGATAAAATGGGTGTGCTATTGATGGAACAGCAGATTGCGTAGTCCGGCGATATCCTCTACGATATAGTCCGCCCCGGCCTGCGATAACTCTTCCCGGTCACCGTAACCGTAAAGCACACCGATCGAATCGAGCCTGTTCTCTTTGGCCCCGATGATATCATGTTTGCGGTCGCCGATCATGACGGCTGATGGATGGTCCGTCAGGTTATTGCTTTCCAATACATGACGGATCACATCTCCTTTTGTATAGAAGGAACCGTCCAGGCCGCTGCCCGCGACGAAGGTGAAGTAACGGGCGATATCGAAATAGTCCAGGATGCGTTTGGCAAAGACTGTCGGTTTGGATGTCGCCAGCATCAGGATGCGCCCTTGCCGGGTTGCCTCTTCTAAAAAGTCTTTCATGCCGTCATACAGTTTGTTCTCATAAATGCCGGTGTCGGCAAAACGTTCCCGGTACTTTTCTGTAGCCTCTTTGGCCTGTTCGTCTGTGAAATGATAGAAATCCCGGAACGAGTCCAGAAGAGGAGGACCGATAAAAGGACATAACTCGCGAAGGTCATTCACTTGTATGCCGAAATGATTCAATGCGTATTCGACGCATCGGGTGATGCCGATCATCGGATCTGTAATCGTCCCGTCCAGGTCCAGCAGGATGTATTTGTACTCTTTCATTTGCAATTGTATTGTTTATCCTGTCCCGTGATAGCAGGTCAGTGCTCTTCTTTATACCAAGATGAGTACATGTGATAGTTCTTGGCTATCTTCTGGTTGATCTCTTTTGCCTGTTCCGGGTCTACTTTCTTTACGAACTTGGCCGGTACACCGGCGTAGATGCTTCCCGGCTCGACGATGGTCTTGCTCAGTACGACCGAGCCGGCAGCGACGATCGCTCCTTCACCGATTACGGCATGGTCCAGTACGACCGAGCCCATCCCGATCAGGGCGCCGTTGCATATCTTTGCCCCGTGGATCGTGACGTTGTGGCCGACCGACACATCGTCGCCGATCTCAATCGTCGATTTTTCGTATAAGGTGTGCAGGACGGAGCCGTCCTGTATATTCACCCCGTTGCCGATCCGGATGGAGTTTACATCGCCTCGCAACACAGTCCCGAACCAGATACTGCAACCTTCGCCTATCTCTACATCGCCGATAATAGTGGCGTTGTCTGCTAAAAACGTGTCTTTACCTATTTGGGGAGTAAAGCCTCTTACTGATTTTATTAAAGCCATAACTTTTTAATTGACAATTAATAATTGACAATTGACAATTTAAGGGAGAACAACAAACCTATTGTCAATTGTCAATCGTCTGTTGATTAAATTTCTGCCGTTTTTTCTTTTAACCAAGCCTTCTCTTCCTCAGTCAAATGCGGGCTTACCAAGTCGTATACCATCTGGTGGTATTTGTTCAGCCATGCATGCTCGCGTACAGAAAGCATGGACGGGATAACCAGCTTCGTATCGATGTAACATAACGTCAAAGTTTCGAAACCGAGGAACTTTCCGAATTCCGTTTCACTGTCTTCACGGATCAGGATCATATTCTCGGTACGGATGCCGTATTCGCCGGGGCGGTACATGGCCGGTTCGTCACTCATCACCATGCCCGGTTCCAGGATTACCGGGTTTTCTTCCATGCGGATGCTTTGCGGCCCTTCATGTACGTTCAAGCAATGGCCGATGCCGTGGCAGGTTCCGTGCAGATAGTTGATGCCGGCATCCCACAAAGCTTTACGGGCGAAGGCGTCGATCAAGCAGCCCCGTATGCCTGCGGGGAATTTGCATTTGGCAATTCCGATAGTGCCTTTCAGGGCGCGGGTAAAGTCCTTCTTCATTTGCTCGCTCGGCTCGTCGCAAAGGGCGATCGTACGGGTCCCGGAATGATTCTGTTCTCTGTTACTGTACTCTTTCTT
>OGKW01001622.1_pt1 | contig 12601 bp, 12 predicted proteins | sample 1572601 | NCBI WGS metagenome assembly OGKW01 (sample SAMEA2581875, study PRJEB24529) | metagenome | biome: Human gut stool | place: China | collected 2011
TGCCGCACCTCGCTCGCCGTATCGGCACTTAGAATTATGCGGTATTGCCTTTGTTTTTCCGGCATTATGCTTCGGGGGTACTATCGCTGTTTTCGGATGCCCAGTCGGGGGTATCTCCCGATCCGCTGGTGCCGGAATCTGCGGGCGCATCAGGGGCCGGAGCTTCCGTTGCGGTGGGTTCCTGGGTCGGTTCCTGCGTTGCAGCATTGGGGTCCTGTGCGCCGCAGCGAGTGCAATAGCCGTTCTGGAAGTCATGCCCCAGGGCATTCACATACTCGCTCTTATAATCCTTGCTGGAATCCTCATTGCAATGGTAGTAGGTGTAGCCCTGCTCCGTGCAGGTGGGGGCGATGATCTCACTCCAATAGGTGTATTCCGGGGTCGCGGTGGCATAGCTGCTGCTGGTGCCGTCTGCCCAGTCGGGTCCATTGGAAGAACTGCTGTCACTGGCATCTTCATCGGGAGCTTCAGTGGTTTCGGGCGCTATGGCAGCGGTGGTGCTGGACACAATGTTGCTCGCAACCGAAACATCCTTATCCCCCGTATGGGTAGGCACGGTGGTCAGGGCCGGGCGGGTATCCTCGGTAATGTAACTGTGAGTGCGGATGTAAGTAAACAGCGCATCCATGGCCTGCTCGGTCAGGTGGATACCATCACTGCTCAGCACATAGCCGCTTTTGGCATAGCCAGTGGAGCTGTCCTTCAGCACCTCGGCGCTGTTCAGGAACTTCCAGCCGTTATCCTGGCACATCTGCACCAGGGCTTTGTTGTATTCATCTACCTGGGTCTGGGTCAGGTTCTGGTTGGAATGCTGCTGGCCCAGCGGCGGAATAGCGTTCACAATGATATCCACACTGGGGTAAGCATCCTGCACAGCCTTGATGCCCTTGGCGTAATCGCTGGCAAAGCTGGAAGCGCTGTAGCTGGAGCTTAAATCGTTGGTGCCAAAGGTCAGAATCACGCGGCGGGGCTGCATCAGGGCAACCGCTTCCGGCATCGTCTTGTAGCCGCTGTAACTCTGGAACTGCACGCAGGCATACGTTGCCAGGGATTTGCCGGACATACCCACCGAGCCAATGGCATTATCATAACTGCAATAATTGAAAATGCGGTACATGCGGGCGGTGTTGGAATCGCCAAGGAAGAGTGTTTCGTCCACATAGCTCTGGCCCGCATCGGCGCTTTCTTCCAGAATGGTGGAGCTGTACTTGTTGGTATCGATCGTATTCTGGTTTTTATCATAGCTGCTGTCCGCCACAAGGGGTTCCTGGGTGGCGGCGGAATCCGCTGTGTTATCATTCTGCCGTGTGGTGCTGCCCAAGCCGCGCACAATAAAGAACGCTGCCCCCACGGTGATGAGCACCGCTGCAAAGCACAGCACCAACACCAGATACATTTTTTCTTTTACATCCATCCCGGCACGGGTCGTTTGTTTTGCCATGATATTTCCTTTCCGTTCCTGGCAGGGTTGCCTGGTATCTATCAGGGGTGTAATGCCCTTGTGGCAACACCGCACAATTCCCGCCTTACGGCTTAAGCACCGCTCCGGCGGCTGCAGCACGGCATCTGCGTTGCCAAAATGCTCGATAAGACATCCAGTATTATCTGCGCTTTTGGCTTGGCATCTGCCGCACCTCGCTCGCCGTATCGGTACTTAGAATTATGCGGTATTGCCCTAAAAAAGAAAAAGCCAAATACCATTGCTGCAACCGGTTCACAGGAACACAGAATGGATGCCTTTCCAGCCTCCATATGATCCAGTGCTACTGTATAAAAAGCATACGGGCACACTGTAGTACACAAAGAATGCATCAGCATAACCTGAAATAAATTTGTTTGATATTCCCGTGAAAAAGCCCATCAAAAGCTCCTATGTACGTGAAAAAACCGGACAAGGGACAGACATCTCAGTCTGCGCCTTATCCGGCTGTTGTTTCCACGAACAACTCGCCCTCCGAGCGAACTTTCGAAATTATAGCATGGGTGTGAGCAAATGTCAATGGATTTTCGTACAGCAGAAAATCTCCAAAGAAGTTGTGCGAACCCCGCAGTTAGAACTTTTCAAATTCGTTTTGGGAATAGTCCGTGATCGTTACAATATTGTCCTTGAGCTTTTTCAGGTTTCGAGCCATTTTTTTGCTTTTCAGGCATCTTTATCTTTTTCTTTTTATTGTGCGGCGGCTGTTATTTGCCGGTATCGCTCGCAACAGCATCGGCAATCAGCTTTTCCAGCGTAGCCATATTGGCCTCCTGATCAATGCCGCCCATGATCGGCTCCCCAACGATGTTGCCCTGACGGTCCACAACACAGGTTGTGGGGAAAGCCATGATGCCCAGTGCAAACTTGCCGGCCTCGCTGTCAGGATCAAAGTAGATATTGCGGAAGGATGCGCCTGCTGATTCCAGAATTTTCTTAGCGGTGGCGATATTGTCCGCGTTGCCGTCCAGCGTCTCGGTATTGACGCCGATGACCTCGCCGCCCTGCTCCTTGATGCGCTGGTTGAGTGCGTCAAGGTCATCCATCTCATCCACGCAGGGCTTGCAGCCGCTGAACCAGAAGTTTACAACGGTGAACGCATTGTTGGCAAACAGGCTGCTGTCAACGCTGTTGCCATCAAGGTCCTTGCCCTCAAACTGTGGGAAGGTGCTGCCGTTCTCCGCTGCGCTCTGGCTGCTGGCTTCATCCTGAGGAAGGGCTGTGATCTGATTTTCGATTTCCCGGATCTTATCAGCGTCCGCTTTGAGGGAGGCGTACTCTTCCTCGGTGAACTGATCCTTCGCGTTATCCACGGCATCCATAAGGAAATCGCCGTAATTGTTGTTGAGGGTGGTCTGTGTCACATTTTTGTCCATCGAGGCAAAAACCTTTTCCCACAGTTCATCGTTCGCGGTCAGAATATCGTTTTCCTCTGCCAAAAGCTGCTCCTCGGTTTTGGTCTGTGCTGCGGAGGCTGTTTCACTGCTGGCGGTGGAGGCTGCTTCGCTGCCGGCGGCGGTGCCTGCCTGCTGGCTGCCGCAGGCGGCGAGGGAAAATACCAGAACCAGGCTGGTCAAAATTGCTGCAATTCGTTTCATACTCAAATCTCCTTACTGTTATCTGCCTTATCGCCAAAGCCGTACTGATAGTGTATCGCCTTGGTCGGGCAGGATTTTATACACATACCGCAGCGGATACACTCCGCGTGGTTTGGCGTCTTGGTAATATCCACATCCATCTTGCAGGCCCGCGCACAGGCACCGCAGGATACGCACTTATCGGTGTCCACCCGCATCTGGAAAAGAGATACACGGTTCATGACCGCGTAAAAGGCCCCCAGCGGGCAGAGCCACTTGCAAAATGGGCGGTAAAACACCACACTGGCAACAACGACCGCCAGCAGGATACAGAACTTCCAGCTGAACAGCTTGCCGAGCGCGGCGCGTATCCCTGCATTGGTCAGCGAGAGGGGGATTGCGCCCTCCAGCACACCCTGCGGGCAGAGATACTTGCAGAAGAACGGATCACCCATTCCCATCTCATTGACAACAAGCGCAGGCAGCAGCACCACCATGATGAGCAGCACGGCGTATTTCAGATATCGCAGCGGCTTCAGACGCTTGGTGGAGCGCTTGGGCGATGGGATCTTATGCAAAAGCTCCTGCAGCCAGCCAAACGGGCAGAGAAAGCCGCAGATAAACCGTCCCAGCAGCACCCCCAATAAAATCAGGATGCCGGTAATATAATAGGAAAATCGAAATTTTGACGAGCCGACCACTGCCTGAAACGAACCGATCGGGCAGGCCCCCGCCGCACCCGGGCAGGAGTAGCAGTTCAGCCCCGGCACACATACTGTTTTGCCCTTGCCCTGATACAGAACACCCTTGGCAAAATTCGGCAGGTGAATGTTCGTCAGCAGCGCTGCGCCTGCTTGAAACCAGCCCCGGAAACGGGCCAGAAAAGAACCGTTTTTCTTATCCAATGCCAACACACTCCATACACAACCGGATAGCCTTTGCCAACACCGTATCTGCCTCCCCACGCCAGATGCCGAAGCCGATCATCAAAACGGCGGCCAACAGCAGCGCCGACTGGGCGATTGCTTTTTTGTTTATCATTTGCGGTTGCCCCTTTCTTCTTGATGAGAACAGTATACACCCACCGATATAAAATTTCTGCTAAGAAAAAATTAGCACAGACTTTATCGAAATCTGCTATAATGACTATTATAAAGGTATCGCTGCCGTGCTTTTGCCTTGTGCAGCGCCAAAAAACATCTTATAAATATGGGAGATGATCGCTTATGCGCCTTTTGTTGATAGAGGATGAACCTACTCTGCGGGAAAGCGTGGCTAAAAAACTGCGCCGTTCCGGCTACGAAATGGATGACTGCGGTGACGGAGAGACCGCGCTCGAGCTGCTTGCAGCAGAGCGGTACGATCTTGTCCTGCTTGATCTCAATCTGCCGAAGGTGAACGGCATGACCGTTCTGCGCACGCTGCGCAAGACCGACCTTGAAACGCCGGTACTAATTCTGTCCGCCCGCAGCGAAATTTCCGACAAGGTGGAGGGGCTGGACGCGGGTGCCAATGATTATCTGGCCAAGCCGTTCCACCTGGCTGAGCTGGAGGCCCGTGTGCGCAGCCTGACCCGGCGGCAGTTTATCCAGCGCGATGTATGCCTGCGGTGCGGGCGGCTGACCTTCGACACCAAGAGCCGCCTTGCCATGGCGGATGGCCAGCCCATTCCGCTGACCCGTAAGGAAAGCGGCGTGCTGGAATATCTGCTGCTGCATCAGGGACGCCCTGTCAGTCAGGAGGAGCTGATTGAGCATGTCTGGGACAGCAGTGTCGATGCGTTCAGCAACTCGATTCGCGTGCATATCTCTGCACTGAGAAAAAAGCTGCGCACCGCACTAGGGTACGACCCCATCCGAAACCGCATCGGTGAGGGGTATGAGTTGGAGGAAAACGAACCATGAACCGCATATCTTTTCAGTGGCGGATCACGCTGATGACCGCCGTACTGATTGCAGGGGCCTGCATCTGCCTGAATCTGCTGCTCTACCGCTCTGGTGCCACTGGTATGGACAACCTGAACGGGTATGTCCTGCAATACCAGCAGAATGATGATGAAAACCTGATGATTGAAATCCCGGACGACCAGATGTCGGATTTTCTTATACAGTTTTCGCAGGAGGTCTACGATGCCAAGGCTGTTTTCGGCCGCAAGGGCTGGTGCATCACAGCAGCAGTAACGCTGCTGAGCGCGGCGATTGCCTATTTTGTCAGCGGCAAGGCTCTGGAGCCCTTGAAAAAGCTTGCACAGCAGGCCGAACGCATTGATCAGGACAGCCTTGTGGAGGTTCGCTTAGAGGAAAACACGATTCCGGAATTTCGCGACTTGAGCCAGTCTGTCAACCGCATGCTGGACCGGCTGGCGCATTCCTTTGACCTGCAGCGTCAGTTTGCCGGCAATGCCGCCCATGAGCTGAAAACACCGCTGGCCATCATGCAGGCAAAGCTGGAAATGTTCGCTGAAGAACACCCCGACGCCGACAGCGAGATCACCGACCTGCTCCGCTTTCAGACGGATCAGGTGTCCCGCCTAGCAAGCCTTGTCCGCACACTGCTGGAAATGAGCGATCTGCAGTCGATCCCGCGCGAGGACCATATCGAGCTGGCCCCGTTGGCCGATGAGATCGTGGCTGACCTGACCCCGCTGGCACAGCGCCGGAGCATCACCCTCTTTCAGGAATGTGAGGATGTCAGCATCAAGGGCAGCGACACCCTGATCTACCGCCTGCTCTTTAATTTGGTTGAAAACGGCATCAAATACAATACCCCCGGCGGTTCTGTACATATCACGATCCGGCAAAAGAAAAGCAGCGCTGTGCTGCGTGTTGCAGACACAGGCTGCGGCATCCCTGAAGAGTATCGGACAAGTGTGTTCCAGCCCTTTTTCCGGGTAGATAAATCCAGAAGCCGGGAGATGGGCGGCGTAGGCCTTGGGCTTGCACTTGTACGGGAGATTGCCCTGCTGCATGGCGGCACCGTTACAGCTGAACCGGCTGATGGGCATGGGACGGTTTTCACAGTCACCCTGCCGATACAAGCTTGACAGCCGTCTGCAGTGCCTTATTTCTCTGCCAATTCTACCACCGGCTTTGCCTCACTGGCGGCGATGGCAGGCTGCAGCTTGTTTTCCAGCCCGGTCTTTTGCAGCATATTGATGACATGGTATTTTACGGTTGAAGGCTCCACACAAAGCGCCTTGGCGCTCCCGCTGTAGGAAAGCCCGCGCACCAACAGGCGCAGCACGCGCATCTCGGCGGGGGTAAGATCGTACCGATGCTCTGTCTGTGGAGGAGGACACCTGCACCCACACCACCGAGACCGAAAAGTGCGACCCCGTCAAGGACGACAGCTCGAGCGGTTCAAGTACCGACAGCGATGGTTTCGGCGGAAGCTCGGGCGAGAAATTCTACACAGTACTGCTTTTGCTGTCACATTTTATTTTTCTCTACGTTGAAAGTATGCTATCTGGCATGGTATAATCTTGTTATTCAATCAAACATATATCAGGAGGGCTGTTGCCATGGCTGCAAACGCCGTTGACTTTGCAGGCACCCTTTGCGGATGCCGGTACGAAAAAGAACTGGAAACCCATTTTCGGGACTGTCTGCTGTTTTACATTGACGGGCGCATTCGGTTTGAGCGCTATTGCTATGGCGAGGCAGCCTGCCTGGTGTTCAGCCTGTGGGCCAACGGGCTGGACGAAACCGGCAAGATTTTGTGGGTGAAGGAGCCGGAGTTTGAGGTAGACCAGAAAGCGATTCCCCGTGTGATTACCGATGTACAGGAAAACGGTACTGCCATGCAGGTGGACAACCAGCGCAAGCGCTATGTAAAAACCGAAGAGTTTGACGAGGACAAGCCCAACGGATATGGCCGTTTCAAAGTTTTTCTGCTGCGCCGCAAGCTGAAAAAACACTAAGACGCGCGGGCGTTCCTGCGCACCCTTTTATTCTATTCACATTTATCAGCAAGCGAAATTGCCCCCGGCGTACCGCGCAAAGCGGCACATCCGGGGGCAATTTTTATTTATTCGATTATTCAGCGGTGGGGTTCTGCGCTGTCATTCTTTAGCAAATTAAAAGCGCTCCACACCCTCGCTGGTCACGCGGGCATAGATCAGCGGCGGAACTTCCGGCTTTTCGGCACCGATGGTCAGGCCGCCAACATACATTTCTTCCGCTGCGGCAAACAGGGTGTCATCATCCGCATACAGGGTGCAGATCGGCTCCCCTGCCTTGACGGCATCGCCCAGCTTTTTGTGCATGATGATACCGGCAGCAAAATCGATGCTGTCCTCTTTTTTAATGCGGCCTGCACCCAGCAGCACGCTGGCGTTGCCGATACGCTCCACATCGTTCTGCACGATGTAGCCATCCGCCGGGGCACAGATATCGTGGGCATATTTGGCCTTGCGGAAAAGCGAGGCATCCCGCAGAACGCTGGTGTCCCCGCCCTGGGCTGCAAACATTTTGCAGCAAATCTCAAAGGCGGAACCATCGGCAATCACCTGTTCCGCCATGGCGCAGCAGGCGGCCATCTCCCCCTTACCCGCCAGATACAGCATATTGGAGGCCAGCTGCAGGCAGACTTCGGTCAAATCCGCCGGGCCTTTGCCCTGCAGCACGGCCATGCTCTCAGCCACTTCCAGCGAGTTGCCGATGTTATGGCCCAGCGGGGTGTCCATATCGGTAATCAGGGCTGCCACTTTGCGGCCATGTGCCGTGCCGATGGAAACCATCAAGCGGGCAAGCTCCACGGCTTCGTCCAGGTTCTTCATGAACGCACCGCTGCCCATTGTAACATCCAGCAGGATCGCATCCGAACCAGCCGCCAGCTTTTTGCTCATGATAGAGGAAGCAATCAGCGGAATGCAGCCTACCGTTGCCGTAACATCCCGCAGGGCGTACAGCTTTTTATCCGCCACCGCAATTTTGCCGCTCTGGCCAATGACTGAGATACCGATCTCATTGACCTGCTTAAAGAATTCTTCCTGCGTCAGTGAGGTGCGTGTGCCGGGGACGGACTCCATCTTATCAATGGTGCCGCCGGTATGGCCCAGGCCGCGGCCGCTCATTTTGGCAATTTTTACGCCGCAGGCTGCCACAATGGGGGCAATAACCAGGGTGGTTTTATCCCCCACGCCGCCGGTCGAGTGTTTATCTGCTTTGATGCCCTGAATGGCGGAAAGATCCACCATATCGCCGGAATGTGCCATCACATCCGTCAGTTCAGCCGTTTCGGCATCGGTCATGCCGCGCAGGTAAATTGCCATCAGCAGGGCGGACATCTGGTAATCCGGCACACTGCCATCCACATAACCGTTGACGGCAAAGGCAATCTCTGCCCGCGTCAGGGTTCCGCCATCGCGCTTTTTGGCGATGATATCATACATACGCATTTGGGGTTCTCCTATCTTTTTATATGCACCTGAAAAATAAGGCGAAAGCAGCTGGCAGGGTTTTATCCTGTCGGCTGAATTGCTGATTCTTCTGGTACACTTTTGTTAAACGCAAAGCGCCCGCCCGGACCGGCTTGCACAAGCCTGCGGGGCGGGCACTATTGCTGGTTTTATCTGCGGGGCTTAACGGCTACCCTTATCGTAAGGGATGCCTTCGGCCTTGGGGGCCTGGGAGTTCTTGCTGGTAAAGGCAAGAATAACCATGGAGGCAATGAACGGCATCATGTTATAAATGTTGCTGGACCAGCCAAGCTGTGCCAGAACGGTGGAATCCGCAATGTTGGCAAGGCTCTTGAAGACGGCAAAGAACATGGCCGCGCCAAAAATGTTGAACGGCTTCCACTGGCCAAAGATCATAACGGCCAGTGCCAAAAAGCCGGTACCGGCAACGCCGACTTCAAAGTTCCAGGTCTGCACGCTGGGGATAACGTAAGCCAGGCCGCCAACACCGCCCAGGAAACCGGAGATCAGCACACCGGCATAGCGCATGCGGTAGACGTTGATACCAACGGAATCCGCTGCCTGGGGGTGCTCGCCGCAGGCGCGCAGGCGCAGGCCAAAGCGGGTCTTATACATAACAATGTAGCTGACAACCAGCAACACAATGCCCAGCGGGATAAAGATGCTGAGCTCCAGCCCGCCAATGGAGAACAGGAACGGCTTGTTGGTGTAGCTGATTTTGGCGGAGGTAGAACCGTTAAAGTTCTTGGCCAGAATCATGGCAATGGCGGTTGCCAGCATGTTTAGCGCCGTGCCGCCGATGGTCTGGTCAGCTTTTAAGTTGATGGAAGCAAACGCCAGCAGCAGCGAGTAAAGCATGCCGCAGACCGCGGCTGCCACAACGGCAGCCAGAACGATGAGCGCCGGGGCCATGTTGGTGGGCATCGATGCGGTAACCAGCACGCCTGCCAGGCCGCCGACAACCATGATGCCTTCCAGCGCGATGTTGATTACGCCGGAATGCTCGCTGAACATGCCGCCAAGGGCAACCAGCATCAGAACAATGCCATACAGTAGGGTGTATTTGATAAGCAACAGCATATCACTTGCCCTCCTTTTCCGGTTTGGTCACTGCCTTGGCTGCCGGTTCGGCATTGGCGTTGGCGGTGTCCTTTTTGTGGATCAGCTTTCTCTCAAACAGCGTGCGGAACAGCATGGAGAATGCGCACAGGTAGATGATAATGCCGGAGATCAGGTCGGCAATTTCGCTGGGGAAATACTTGGTGGGCAGATATGCGCCGCCAACGCTGATATGACTGATGAACAGCGAAGAGAAGATGGTGCCGATGGGGTTCGAGTTCGCCAGCAGTGCGGTTGCAATGCCGTTAAAGCCCATAGCAGGCAAGCTGGTGGAGTTCAGGGGGTTCCACTCACCACCGCCGGACAGATAGAACAAACCGGCACCAAAGCCTGCCAATGCACCGGCAATCGTCATGGACAGAATAACGTTTTTCTTTTCATTGATACCGGCATAGCGGGCGGCGTTCTTGTTCAGGCCAACGGCTTTCAGCTCATAGCCAAAGGTCGTTTTTTCCAGCACGACCCACACCACAATGGCCACGATAATGGCCAGAAAGATGGCGATGGTGGTGTTGCTGGTGTGGAACAGTTCGCTCATCCCGCAGGAAGGGATCTGCGCCTGCGGGGCGTTGGTGGCCAGCTTCCAGGTCCGGGTGTTATGCGCATCATACATCACGCCAGAGCCTCGGCCATAGATGATCTCATTGACAAGGTACAGACCGATCCAGTTGAACATGATGGAGGTAATAACTTCGTTGATGTTCAGGTACGCCTTAAAGATGCCGGGAATGGCCCCCCACACCGCGCCGAACACAGCGGATACCAGCAGGCACACCCACCAGGGCATGCCCAGCACAATGGCAAAGTACAAAGCGCCGAAAGCGCCCAGCGTATACTGCCCTGCTGCGCCAATGTTGAACAGGCCGGTTTTGAACGCAAAGGCAACCGAAAGGCCGGTCATGATCAGCGGGGCGGTCTGGGTCAGCACCTTGCCGCAGCCATACGGGAAGTCATAAAAGCCGCCCTGCAAAATGCGCCAGAAGCCATCCACCAGGGCGTGCTCCGGGTTGATGATAAACAACGCAATCAAGCCGATGACCAGACCGATGACAATGCACATGAGTGCAGCCAGAACGCCGCTGCTGTTTTGGCGGATGGTTGTGCCCAAAGAAGGCTTGTTTTGTTTTGCCATGGTTTACTTTGCCTCCTTCTTTTTTGCACCGGCCATATACAGGCCCAGTTCCTGCACGGTGGTGGTCTTGGGATCAAATTCGCCCACAATCTCGCCTTCGTACATCACCAGGATGCGGTCTGAAAGGTTCATAACCTCATCCAGTTCCAGGCTGACCAGCAGCACGGCCTTACCGGCATCGCGCTGGGCAACAATCTGCTTGTGGATATACTCAATGGCTCCAACATCCAGGCCGCGGGTAGGCTGCACAGCCACCAGCAGTTTGGGATCCTTATCGATTTCGCGTGCGATGATGGCTTTCTGCTGGTTGCCGCCGGACATGCTGCGGGCAATGGTCACACTGCCCTGGCCGGAACGCACATCGTACTGCTCAATCAGGTGGTCAGAATACTTGCGCACTTCATCCGCCTTGATAAAGCCATTATGCTGGAACTGCGGCTGCCAGTAGCGCTGCAGCACCATGTTCTTTTCCAGCGTGTAATCCAGCACCAGGCCGTGCTTATGGCGATCCTCCGGGATATGGCTCATGCCGTCCTTGGATCGCTGGCGGATGGAAGCGTGGGTGATGTCCTGTCCATCCAGTGTGATCGTACCGCCGGAGATTTTTTCCAGACCAGTCAGGCCGTACACCAGCTCGGTCTGACCGTTGCCCTCAATACCGGCAAGGCAGACGATCTCACCCGCGCGAACGTCAAAGCTGACATTGCGCACCGCATCTTTTTTATGGGTGCGGCTGGGCACCGTCATGCCCTGCACGCTCAGGATGGTTTTGCCGGGCTGGGCGGGCTTTTTGTCCACCACAAACTCAACATCGCGGCCAACCATCATGCGGGAAAGCTCTTCCTTGCTGCTGTTGGCAATATCCACGGTGCCGATATACTTGCCCTTGCGCAGAACCGTGCAGCGGTCCGCCACGGCCATGATCTCGTTCAGCTTGTGGGTAATAAACAGAATGCTCTTGCCCTCAGCCTTAAAACCGCGCATGATCTCCATCAGTTCGTCGATTTCCTGCGGAGTCAATACAGCGGTAGGTTCGTCAAAAATCAGAATTTCATTGTCACGGTACAGCATTTTCAGGATCTCAACGCGCTGCTGCATGCCAACCGAGATATCGCTGACCAATGCATCCGGGTCTACACGCAGGCCGTATTTTTCCGAAAGCTCCACGACCTTTTTGCGGGCGACCTCTTTTTGCAGAAATCCCGCTTTGCAGGGTTCCACACCCAGCATGATGTTATCCAGCACAGAGAAGCACTCCACCAGCTTAAAGTGCTGGTGGACCATGCCGATGCCAAGGTCGTTTGCATCGTTGGGGTTATTGATCTTGACTTCCTTGCCGTTTTTCTTGATGACGCCCTGTTCCGGCTGGTACAGGCCGAACAGAACACTCATGAGGGTGGATTTGCCGGCGCCGTTTTCGCCCAGCAGGGCATGCACTTCGCCTTTGCGCAGCTGGAGGGTGATGTTGTCGTTTGCCTTGATACCGGGGAACTCCTTGGTAATATTCAGCATTTCAATGACAAAATCTTCAGCCAATCCGCTCACGCTCCTTTCACGAATCAAAGTATTGGGGCTGCCCTGCCGCCAAGATAGCTCTGGAACCCCGGCCCCACAGCAAAATTTGTGCAAAGCTGCCGCAGCGCACCGTGCAGCTTATGCACCGGCACAGTGCGTTTATTAGTTTTATTATACAGTTTTTTTGCTGAAACCACAAGTAAAATCTTGCATTTTTGGCCCCGGGGCGGGGTTTATTTTGCAAATGGTTGCAAAAACGCCCCGGCTGCCGCAAAAAGCAGGGCCAGGGCGTTTGTTTTTCATAATATTAGGCAATACCGCATAATTCTAAGTGCCGATACGGCGAGCGAGGTGCGGCAGAT
>OGKW01001628.1_pt1 | contig 12552 bp, 10 predicted proteins | sample 1572601 | NCBI WGS metagenome assembly OGKW01 (sample SAMEA2581875, study PRJEB24529) | metagenome | biome: Human gut stool | place: China | collected 2011
ATACGTGCAAATACGATAACGTTCGCATCCACCGCCATACCGATGCCAAGGATAATACCTGCGATACCCGGAAGCGTCAGTGTAATATCGAATAAATATAAGGTTGCGATCACTAAAGTTGTATAAATTGCAAGTGCTAAGGATGCTGCAATACCCGGTACTGCGTACATCACGATCATAAATACCATGACGATCGCAAGTCCGATCGCACCTGCCTTTAAACTGGAGGCGATCGCCTGGCTTCCCAACTGTGCTCCTACGACAGAGGACTCTAACTCGGAAAGCTGTAAAGAAAGAGAACCGATACGGATCTGCGTTGCAAGTGTCTCAGCCTCTTCGAAGTCTGCCATACCTGTGATCTGTGCCTCACCGCCTGTGATAGCTGTCTGTACACGTGGATAACTGATGGTCTCTCCATCGTATACGATAGGAAGGTTTTTACCAATGTTTTCAGAAGTTACTTCTCCGAAAATCTTTGCACCCTCATCGGTCAGTTTTAAGGCAACCACATACTCTTTGTTGCCATACGTGTCTGTCTGGGTTGCAGCCTGTGCGTCTGCAACCATATCACCGGTCATAAATACCGTTCCATCCGGCATCTGGAACTCCAGGGAACCCGGATTACCAAGATCCTCTAAAATCTGGTTTGCATCCTGCACACCAGGGATCTCAACCGTAATTCTGTCGTCTCCAACCTGATATACGGAAGCTTCTGTACTATAACTGTCTACACGTTTCTGAAGTTTATAAATGGTATCACTCATATCTTCAGCACTTGGATTCTCGTCCACTACCTGATAAGTAATGGAAACACCACCGGAGAGATCCAGTCCCAGAGGAATTGACATATCTTCGCCGATTCCGGTGGATGAAAGAATAATTGATGCATAATAAGCAAGTCCCACAAACGCTGCAAGGATCACTGCCAATATGACTGCTGCTTTACTCTTTTTCATTGTTTTACCCTTCCTTTATTCTTCGTCTGCCTCGGCAGCCTTAATCATGATTGCGCATTCAATACGTTTCTTCTGGAGTTCACATCCCAGATCATAAGCATCTGTGATGGTTCCGTGGAAATTGTACGAATTTGCAGCACATCCCCCACTACAGTAAAATCTGGCAAAGCATTTACGGCACTTTTCTTTTGCATAGACATTGCAGCATTTAAACTCGTCCTGCAGATTCGTGTTTTTCACGCCATCCCAGACATTTCCCATCAGAAAATCTTCATTTCCGACGAACTGGTGGCACGGATACAGATCTCCCCACGGTGTGACTGCAAGGTATTCCGTTCCGGAACCACATCCGGACAAACGTTTGTAAACACATGGACCGCCACTCAAATCAATCATGTAATGGAAGAAATTAAATCCTTTTCCCTGCTTTTTGCGGGCAAGCATCTCTTTTGCAAGAATGTCATAGCCCTCACAGATTTGAGGAATGTCTTCCGGCTGAATGGCATACGGTTCATTCGGGTCTGCTACAACCGGCTCAACCGAAATCTGTTCAAAGCCTTCATCTGCCAAATGCAGCACATCTTCAACAAAATCCAGATTATTATGGGTAAATGTTCCACGCACATAGTATTTCTGCTGGTTTCTCGATTCTGCTACTTTTTTGAATTTATCAATAATAAAGTCATAACTTCCGGTTCCGTTTTTGAACGGGCGCATGTGGTTATGCACTTCTCTACGCCCATCAATACTTAAGACAATGTTGTCCATTTCCCGATTCGCAAATTCAATGATGTCATCGTTTAACAAAACACCGTTTGTCGTTAAGGTGAAACGGAAATGCTTGTCTTTTTCTTTTTCAATTTCTCTGCCGTAAGCTACTAATTTTTTTACAACATCAAAGTTAAGAAGCGGCTCTCCGCCAAAGAAATCCACTTCAAGATTTCTTCTGCTGCCGGAATTGGCTACCAAAAAGTCCAATGCTTTTTTCCCTACTTCATAACTCATAAGAGAGCGGTCGCCCTGATATTCTCCTTCACCGGCAAAACAGTAACGGCATGCCAAGTTGCAGTCATGGGCAATATGCAGGCAGAGTGCTTTTACTACCGTCTGTCTCTTTTTGAAATCAATGACGCCTTCTTTGTAAACATCTTTTGTGAAAAGTGTTCCGTTCTCTTCTAATTCCTGTAAGTCGGAAAAGACATCTTTTAAATCCTCTTTCGTAACTTCTTCTTTATAATCATTCTTCAAAATAACGTCGGCAATACGTGAAAATTCGGCCTCTCCATAGCGATCTGCATTTTCTTCATCCATCAGAGAAAGCACGTCATAAACAACGTCATCCACAACATGAATGGAACCGCTGTTTACATCTAACACAATATTATATCCATTATTCTTATACTGATGTATCATCCTTGACCTCTCATTCTATAACGGTGACGCTATAACGTGCAATGAGGACTAGACCGAAGTCTCCTTCGATCAGCCCTCCATTGCTCATAATCACCGTTTATTCAAACAGTTTCCTTGCTTATTTGTTTTCGCAGCTCTGGTTTCCTACTGTACAGGATGTTTTACAAGCTGACTGGCAGGATGTCTGACATTCTCCGCATCCACCTTTTTTCAATGTTTCTTTTAAATTCTTTGTTGTCAAAGTTTTAATTCTTTTCATGATTGCCTCCATTTAAATCCATCGTTTCGTTTTCGTAACTCTTATTGTAGCATAGGTTTTTGTGTTGTGCAAGATAATTGTAGGGTGATTTTTTTAATTTTCCGTAATTTAGCAAAAGGTTTTACGCTTCGTGGGCGCTTCCGCTCGTTGAGTGCGTAACAGTAGGAGCACTGAAACTACCAGTGCCCCTACTGACGTACTCAAAACCCACTCTTCGTAAAACTTTTTGTTAAATTACTAAAATCTTAAAAAGATTAACAACAATTATCCCGCTCTGCTTGCTCTGGATTTGTTCAAGTAACATGAAAAGCTTCGCAGACAACTCTTTTTCCATTATTTGCGGTAAAGAGTTGCATTTTTTGCTGAATTTAAGGTTATTGCATCAGAAATTGCGCTGCAAATACAACTCTTTTTGTCAGATTTTACGCAAAGCGTTGCTTTTGGAAGAAATAGCGAGGATTTTTCTCCAAAACATACAACGCTTTTTTACATTCAAGCCGATTTACGTTGCATTGAGACCACGTAACGCTCTAGTTCTACAAAATTTACTTTCTGCCTGCCTGTGTCATGCCTCCTAACATGCCACCGAATGCGCAGAGAAATAATGCAGGGAAAACGCCCGGGATTCTTGTGAATGCTTCCCGGTTCAGTATCATGGAAACGGCAACTAAAATGACATAGTACAAGATTCCTGCTAAGAGCCACCACAAATATTTTTTTCCTTCCTGCTTTCCGCTCACTACCATGCCGCCAAGGAAACAGGAAAACACATACGAGAAAATAATGCCACCCCGCAGCACGCCTTCCGGCAGTTCAAACTGAAACAATAAAAATGCCAGAATCAGCAGGCAGATACCAGATATCAGATAGGAAAAAACAACACCTTTTGTCAATGTCAACACACTCGATTTTTTCATAACCCCTCCGTTCCCGGCGAACCCCCGCCGGCATTACCGTGTACTCTCTTTTCTTACAATATGATACTTTTCAAAAAAATAGAACTGTGGTACACTGGACTTTGAAACCCGCCCGAACATGAGGAAGGAGCGATTTGCTGTGCAAATCTGCGGATTCCGAATGTTTGACCAAATTGCGGGAGCAGCTTGCTGCGAAGCAATTTGTTGACATCCATGTATGTCTTGAAAGGCGTTCCTTATGCGTCCACGCAGGAAAGGGCTGTCTTTCAAAACATACATGAACACTACATCAGGAGGCAATTATGAAATATATTGATTTACATGTTCACTCACTTTTTTCAGACGGCACCTGCACTCCGGAGGAACTGGTAGACAAAGCATCTGCGCAGGGACTGGTTGCTTTTGCCTTAACCGACCACGATACGGTCGGTGGCGTTGAACGGGCATTAGCGGCTGCAAAAGATAAGCATCTGCAGGTTATCCCGGGCGTCGAATTATCTTGTGAGTATCAGATTACACCGACACGTTCCAAAGAAATTCATATTCTTGGCTACAATATTGACTGGAAACAAAAAGAACTTCTTGATACATTAGAAGCTGTCGCAAAAGAGCGTGACGACCGCAATAAGAAAATGTGCGAAAATCTGCAAAAAGCCGGGTATCCGATTGATTATGATTCCTTAATCGAGCGATTTGGAGACACAATACTTACCCGTGCACATTTTGCCCGCTTTTTATTGGAAAAAGGAGCAATTCCAAGCATTGATTCGGCATTTAAAAAGATTCTTGCAGCCGATGGTCCTTATTTTGTAAAACGGCACTATCTGACACCCAAAAAGGGAATTGAATTAATTAAAAATGCAGGAGGACTTCCGGTTCTTGCTCATCCCCTGTTATATAAAATGTCCGTGACCGAACTTCATCATTTACTGGATGAGTTATGCGGCTACGGTCTTCGCGGAATCGAGGCAATGTATTCGAGAAACCGCGGAAACGACGAAGCTTTTGTGCGGAAATTGGCAAACGACTATGGTCTTTTCATCACCGGCGGCACCGATTACCATGGTGCAAACAAACCGGATTTGGACATCGGAACCGGCGAAGGAAATTTACGGGGGCCGGTTATGCTCCTCGAAAATTTGAAATAAGTTCTTCTGCTGCGGCCGTAATATCTTTTTGTCCGACAATGGCAGAGATAACGGCTGCACCGTCCACACCGGTTTCACGCAAAAGAGCAATATTATCTTCATTTACCCCGCCAATGGCAACAATTGGTATTGGTACGGACTCTTTAATTTCTTTTAATTCTTCTAATGTAATATGACGGGTATCCGCTTTTGTGGTCGTGCCAAACACATCCCCAACGCCAAGATAATCGGCACCTTCACGCCATGCTTTTTGCGCAAGTTCCACGGTATTGGCTGTCGCCCCTACAATTTTATCAGCACCTAAGAGATTTCTGGCTGCATCAAGCGGCAAATCACTTTGTCCCAAATGAACGCCATCCGCACCTACTGCCAAAGCAATATCTATGCGGTCATTAATCAAAAGCGGCACTTCATACGCATCGGTAATCGTCTTTACGGCCTTTGCCATCTCATAAAATTCTCTCGAAGAACACTCCTTTTCCCTCAGCTGGACAACACTCACGCCGCCCTTAATTGCCAGTTCCACTGATTCCTCGATGGTCTCCGTTGTCATAATATTTCGGTCGGTGCATAAATACAACGTATAATCAATATCCGGTTTCATGTTACATTCCTCCTAAAATTCGTTCCACTTCAACTGCATACTCCGGTTTCTTACTCCGGATTTTATCAATTTCATCCAGACACTGTTCCATAATGCCGGTGTTATAATCCATCTGTTCACGCAGTTTCTGTCTGCGCACATTCAAATCATGCCTTACCTCAACCATTTCCTTTGGCTCGACTAACGCTTCCACCTAACCAGATATCACAGTCCTTAACCTCCAACTTGCGAAGTTCCTGCAAAACCACCTGATTCGCCTCATGAATCCGGATACTGCTCTCACGCTGTCTTTCCCATTCTCTCTTGGCACGGACATACTGCGTGCGGACAAAAGAAAGCTCAGCCGCGTTGCGCACCTGATATTTATGATACATATAATCCAGTGTGCGGACATTATTTACATATTTAATTTTGACACGGTTCAAAAGAAAAATGGCACGGTTGCCTTTCTTCTCCGTAATCACCATATCAATCCGGTTTTTTCTGGCTTCATTCAAAATAATAGCCGCAAATACAAACGTCACAAAAACCGTCACGACAAACGCAACATTAATATTCACCTTAAAACATGCCATCAAAACTGCAAGCATTGCAAAGGTCGCAATCAAAAGCGCGGTCAGACATTTTCCAAGCACTTTTAACATCCCCTGCCTGTGAATGATATCCTGTTTATCCGCAAGCAAAAGATTTTTCTCACCGGAAAGCTGACGCAAATCCTGTTTGATTTTCATCTGGTATTCTTCGTATTCCGTTAATTTTTTAATATCATCTTCCACCACGTCCTCATAATTATCCATGGCACGGCGCTGGGCTTCCGTAAATTTGTATTCCTGCTTCTGGCTCTTTTTGCGCTCTTTCGTCAACTCTACAATCTGCTTTGCCGCAGCCAGAAGTTTTTCCTGCTCCTCTTTTGGTGCGCGGTCAATAAGCTGAATGTCCTTTAAATACGATGTTACCTGTCCATATTCAAACTTAATATCTTCACACTGCTTTTTGGCCTCTTTAATGTTCTCGCAGAGGTGCTCCAAATAAGCAATGCGCTCCTTGTCATTGCGCAAATCCACTTTTTCTTTTTCAACACGAACCATTTCCTGTTCCAGTTCATTTAACAGTTCCTTCGTATCCTTTTTCTCCTTCACCATGTCACCTCCTGCCTAGTAAGCAAATGCCCTTCGCAGCTGCTCTTTGTAATCATCCATCATCGATTCCGTTTCTTCCGGCACATAAAAACCGGCAAGCACTTCCTGATACTTTAACCGTATCTGCTCAATTTCCGACGGTTTTAAGCCAAACGACAAACTCTCCTCCTCAAACGTTTTATCTTTTTCTTCCATCAGCAAAATCCACAAATAATGCTGCAGCGATTCTCTTTTATTGTTCCGGATATAGGCTTCGCGGAAATTCTCCCCCGCCTCCAAAAACGAAGACGTGTAAAAATGAGCAATTCCCTCATTATGTAAAATATCTCCATACTCTTCCGGTGTAAACGAAATCGCATCCGGTCCCTGCAAAAGTTTCCGGTAAGCCATCACTGCCTTTCCGTAATGTCCGGTGCGCACATAATTGTCCGCCTTAATCTTCTTTTTCTGATAAGACGGCAAATGGTCAATCTCATCTAATACCTTAACAATCCCGCGGATTTCTTCTTCGTTGTAGTAATCACAGCCGCAAAGTGTCGTAACAACCAAATCTTTCAGTCCATGCTCTCCCACAATCATTGCCTCTAATTTATCTGCTAATTCTTTTAATCCCAGTTCTTCTTTCATCCATTTTGCCAGAGAGGTCTGAAAAAATTCCTCGTTTATGCCGTAAATATTGTGGTAAATAACATAGCACAATTCTTCGATGGAATAAATATTTTGCCCTAAATACGATAATTCATATGGCTTTTTGGCTATTTTCCCTTTGGCAAGAATCATTTTTTCCTCTCCTTTCTCTTTTACAGTTCTACCTGTTTTTCCCAAATCCGGTTTGACGTTGGAAACAACTCTCCGAATCCTTCATCCTTTATTGTCACAATGCATTGGCTCGGTGACTCAAAACGAATACGTAACATCAGCCGGCAGTGCCTGTCAAGCCGTCCGGTAAGTGGGTCAAGTTCTATCATAAACTGCTTTTCTTTTTGGGTTAATACATTTTTTGTCTGCAAAGCAAGCTCGGTCTCCCCCGAAGGAATCAGTTCCAATTCTTCATCGACTAAATACCAGGGAACTCCTGCCTCTACAAGAACTACCTTCTGCTGCTTAGCCTCCGCATATAAGTTCACCGCAACCTGCGAAGTCACCATCTGCTCATCTAACAGAAGATAATCTCCTAACCGCTTTTCTTCTGCCATCTCACGCGCCATCAGACAGGCACCGCTCACATACAGATTTCTTCCTTTGAAAAGCCTTCTGCCCACACACAATTTACGGAACAGCGAATCTGCCCATCCGCCTTCGAAGCCCTCTCCGGCCATGTAAAGCGTTGACAAAAGTTTTTTGCGAATCGCACCATACACAACATTTTCAAAAACGGCCGCCTTGTGCTCTTTATTTTCCTCCGGCAGCGAAACCGCCCCCGAATAATCGCGTTCGGAAACACCAACCAAAATCGGACTTTTGCTTCTATCTACCTGCATCTGATAATATGTCAGCGTATTTCCCTCATAATCAAATAAGCCGACATCATTCATCCACAGTTCTTTCTTTTGGTTTAGCACATAATACGGAAATGCCTGCTTGTGGCTAATCACCATCGCACGCTCCCTGCCAATTCCAAGTTGTTCAAGTGCCGCATAAATGAGTTCCATATATTCTCTATCCGCATCCTTTACCGTAACAACGAGCTGCTTAATCGTTTCGCCAGGATAATCTTTTCTCGTAAGGGAAAGTGTTTTCCGAAAAAAGTAAGACAGCATATTCAGAGGTTTTGAAATTTTGCCGTCAACAACCACATCTTCCTGTCTGCGAATCCGCACAAGAAAATCCCGCAAAGGCTTTTCGCCCGAAAGTGCAATCTCGGTCGGAATCAGCCCTTCCGGATTTTCTTCCGTTTGTCCGATAAGCACCGGTATATTCTTTTCTCTGTCATAGACAGCCATCTGTGATTTTTCTTCGCCCAGGTCAAACCCAAGCAGCAGTGTTCGTTCACTCATGTGCTCTCTCCGTTTTCCTTCCCTTTTCTTTACTGAAGCGTAAATAATTTCTTAGCCGCAAAGCGGTCTTTTTCATAACGTCTGCGCAGACTGCCATACAACTCCATATCACCGGTATTCTTTGCTGCAATCATATCGTTAAGCATATGGAAAAATCCCAGCGCGCCTTTCGCCTGCTCTGTGCGGCGGGCGCACATCACTTCCGTTCTCTCTCCCGTTGTCTGCTCCTCAATGTAACAATATTTTTCTTCGCCGTCAAACAACAGCATTTCATACACATAAACACCCGAAAAAACCTGCCGCATCGGCATTGTTTTTTTCACTTTGCCGCCACGGTCTGTCTCACAAAGGAGAATTTCTCCCGGTGCGCCGCTATAATACTGGATAATCACGGTATTTTCAATTTCAAACGGAACATTCACCTTGCCAATATAATCTTTCATAAAGGCGAAAACAGTTCCCTCGCTCGCAAATTTTTCCAGATTCATTTCCACAAATTCTTTTTGCTTGCTGGCAAAATGCTCCTCTAACCGGTAATGGCGCAAAACAGCCAAAACCATAACCGCATCTTTTTCATACATCGCTTCTTTTTCAATTTTAACAAACATTGGTTCCGACAACTCCTGCCGCTCCACGACATAATCATAAGCGAGCTGCGACAAAAACGCCTTCACTAACATCCGGTTTTCACCCGATTCCATATATTCAAGATAAATCGGCTCATACGGCTCCTGACTGGCACCGACAAACAAAACCTGTGCCAAAAGACGCTCCGTAATATCTTCATCCGCCCCGACTTCCGGCATTTTCCGGCACTTTTCGTAAAGAGAAGTAAAAGTAATTAAATCTCCGGTATAATAGCGGCGCAGATATTTCATTGCATCCTTTCCGGCACAGCCCTGATGATACAAGTAAAGCGCCCATTTCACGAGCATTGGCTCTGACTCGTCCTTATGTTCCTTCACAAGCGCCTCTACACCATAGCGCAGCAGCATAACCTGTGCTTTTTCGTATTTTCCCTGTGCAATGCAGTCCGCCGCCACATCCGCAATCCGTTCCCTCTTAAGTGTAATCGGATTAAACTGCTCAATCAGCGAAAACAATGGCTCTGCCATGCCCTCACGGTGATAATAATCATATAAACAAAGCAAAATTTTCTCCCGCATTTTCCGCCGTAAACAATCCATTTGCAGTGCATCCTGTAACACCAGCGCCTGCATATCCGTCATTTTTGCAGAACGCTCTGCCTTATATGCCAAGTGCGTAATCAGCTTTGGATTTTTTGCGCCAAGTTCATAACACACAGGCGCTAACTTTTCCATCGAAAGCATTTTTTCCATCCGGTAATCAACCGTACCCGAATAATAAAGCCCTCTCTCATCCACGAAAAACAGCTGTGTGTTCGGAGTATAAAGCGAAACTACCGCTTGTCCATTTTCAAAGGAATAATAGGTCTGATCCTTCGTCTCACGGTGCACAACCGCCACACCGTCCATCCGGTCATTGCCGCAGGTAATCCGATGTGAAAACATCACTTCAGAAAGGTCATCCGCCATTTCTTTTGTCAGCGTTTCTTCTGTTACACACGCTTCATAGAGCAGCGCCAAATCCTCTGTAATCCGGTGGTGCGTAAGATTTCTCTCTACAAATTTATGAATCTGCTCGCCATAAGCCTCTAAAACTTCCGGTCTCTCACCAGCATGTTTCACCAAATAGGCGTACAGAAACGCTTTGCATCTGTCATTCAAATGATTTTCATATTGAAAATAAGACAGCACCGCATCCGGAAGGTTCCGAACTTTCTCCGTATCTATCGTATACATATAATATTCATACAAATCCGTCAGCCGCAAATGCTTGTTGACACCTTTTTCAAACCACGAGAAATATTTTGCATCGCGGATTTCATTTCGGATGAGCATTCCACAGATGCCATGGAGCGTATCGGTCATGACAAAGAACTCATACAGTTTTTGTAAAATGGAAAACACTCTGGCATCAAAGTGTGGCAGGCGTTCTCCAAGAAAACTAACGGCAAGAGATACTTCTTTCGTAGTTAAATCACGTTTTAACCCATAGTTTACTGCGTTAATTGTCACGTCATCCAGACTGGAAATCAGGGTAGCATCCTCGCGGTAAGCAAGCATCATCGCCGAATATAAAAGCGGGCTGTTGCTGCCACTCTCCAACTGCGCGCGCAAATCTTTCTCTAACAAATGCCCAAAGCGGTAACGCTCGTCCACCTGCGTTAAAAGGTAAGTCAGTAAATCACTCTGATATCCGTTTTCCGCATACGAAGAAATCAGATTCGCCAGTCCGATGCGGTCCTCTTTGCGCTCAGAATCCATAACCTTAATAAATTGAATCAAGATATAATTTTCTACCTCTTCCAGTGATTCCCCTAGCGGCGGCATTTTTAAATTTTCCGTCTCCTGGAAAAAGGAGAGAATATTTTCCTTCTCGCGCAGAATCACGGCAATATATCCGCGCACCGCCTGCTCATATGTGCCACTGATTTTTTCGAGAATTTCACGATTCTTTTTAAGGAACTTTCCGAATGCCTCTCTCGTAACCCGCTTCTCCTGATATGATAAAAACATACGAATTGCCATGGCAATCGCTTTTTTTCTGGCTCTTTGAATCTTTCGCTCTTTTTCGCCAATTCGGTTGTGCGCTGTAATATGTATTACTTTTTTCTCATACGGCGTCTGCAAAATCAAATCACCGTGGCGTCTGCCGGCCGGTACTTTATCTGCACAAATCGTAAATTCCAAAACGTCTCGTCCATCCACAAATTCATCCGTCCACAGAACATGCGTCTGCACTTCAATAAAATCTGCCGTTGTGCGGACATGAATCCCCGCATGTCCCCATGTATTCACACGAATCGAAATTGCATCGGCTTTGTCTGTTCCATCTAATTCATATACCAGTTCTCTGCCGGATGGATGCTCTGTTTCAAAGCGGATGGCTTTCTTTTTCTTCATCGCCACCAGAAATTCTTCCAGACTTTGAAGTTTTGTATTTTTCTTTAACAGACAGTCGTATAAAATGCGCCCGCTCTCATCCCGATATAAAAAGGCATCCCGGAACTCCGGTGCCAAAAATAAATCAACGCCATGTTCCGGATTTTTCTCGATCCGCTTCTTTAAGGTCGGATAATCCCGAATCTCTCCTTCTTCATCTCGAAGCACAGGAGACACAATTGTAATCTCATACGGCAACTTTTCTTCGCCGCAGTCAGTAATTAAATCTAGATTTCCCTTTAGTTTTTCCCCCGGATTTAATTCGCCGGCATCCACATCAACCGTCAGTTCATTCTTTGTCCCATCAAAAAAAGGCAGGAAATCAATGCACATCTCCTCGACAGTGCCAAATCCTTTCACTCTTGTGCCGAAAGAATTTTCCAAAAGAAAGCTTGCCGTCCCATGTGTTCCCGCTGTTACCTCAAACACCAATTTCTCAATTGATAAACAAAGTTTTGGCGTTTCATATATGAAATTTCCTTTTGCCAATGACAAAATCTTTTCTCTCATTGATAACCTCCTAACCTCAATTCTATAGTATACCATTTTTTATGCATTCTGTGAATAGTAAGAATCAATCTATTTTTGTATTGCTAAGTTCATGCAGTATGTCTATAATAAGGAGAGGACGAAAGAGAGGAGTGACTCAAATGGCACTAAAACCAAAAGAACATTTTCACGGAAGCGATTTAGAGAAAATCGAGGCCGTCTATGGAATAAAAAAAGAAGACATTATAAGTTTTTCTGCGAATGTAAATCCACTTGGTGTTTCGTTTCGTTTAAAAGAAACTTTAACGAATCACATTGACGCTATCACGACCTACCCGGACCGTGAATACACATCTCTGCGCAAATGTATTGCAGACTATGTACACACAAACTATAAAAATATTGTTGTCGGGAATGGTTCGACAGAATTAATTTCGCTCTTTATCCAGATTACACACCCGATGAAGGCACTGATTGTCGGCCCGACCTATTCCGAATACGAGCGGGAAGTCGCAATGGGTGGCGGACGCTGGCGGGATCTGGGCCTGGCATGGCCTCGGTCAACGCAGGTAGGACCGTAGGAACGCGCGTTCGCTGTTCGTTC
>OGKW01001634.1_pt1 | contig 12507 bp, 6 predicted proteins | sample 1572601 | NCBI WGS metagenome assembly OGKW01 (sample SAMEA2581875, study PRJEB24529) | metagenome | biome: Human gut stool | place: China | collected 2011
CGCAAAGTGCATTTCAAAAATACGATCATTATTATGACGTCAAATGCCGGAGCACAGGCGATCATTGAGCCAAAAAAACTTGGATTTGCAGTTTCGGATGATGAAAAACAGAATTATGACCGCATGAAAAACAGCGTGATGGAAGAAGTACGCCGTATTTTTAAACCGGAATTTTTAAACCGTATTGATGAGACGATCGTATTTAGAGCGTTAAACAAAGACGATATGAAACAGATCGTTGCACTGATGTTAAAAGAACTTACAGACCGCTGTGAAAAACAGATGGGAATCCACCTTACCGTGCGTGACAGCGTCAAAAAGCATATTGTCGAAAAAGCGTATGATCCGAAATATGGTGCAAGACCGCTGCGCCGTCAGATCCAGAACGATATCGAGGATGAACTGGCAGAAGAAATCCTGTCCGGCAAAGTGAAAAAAGATACGGAAGTGGTCGTGACGATCCACAAAGAAAAAGTCGTGTTCGAAACAAAATAAAATTTTACTGAAATATCCGGGAAAGCACTGGAAATCGTGACGGGGATATTATATAATAAGGGCACAAAATTTTACGATAAAGAGAAAACTACTTTATCACAGGAGGAAAAAATGGCAACGATCAGCGAATTAATTCGTTCAGAAGCAGATGGAACGATCAGTTTTGGGGATTACACATTAGGTGCAAAGGCGAAACTTGATAATTTCGAACATCAGGGAGATATCTACAAGGTGAAGACATTTTCCGAGATCACCAAGTTAGAGCGCAATGGCATGTTCGTATATGAATCTGTTCCGGGAACGGCTGTCATGAATCTGAATGCAACAGATACAGGCCTGACATTTCAGGTAGAGGGACCGGAAGATGCACAGATCACAGTAGAACTTGAGGATGAGTCAGAGTACGACATCACGATCGATGGCGCAGATGCAGGAAAGATGAAGACAAATCTTGGCGGCAAATTAAGCTTAAGTGTAGAACTTGGCGACCATCCGGTAGATGTAAAAGTTACAAAGTGTTAAGAACGGAAAAGTGAGATCAAAGGAAGCTTACATGTCAAAAGGGCATGTAAGCTTTTTTTGCGCTAAAAATAGAGTATACCAAAATGTGATGGATATGTGACGGAAATGTGATAGAAAAGTAAAAATACATAAAAGAGCGCGTGAAAAATATCGAAAAATTGTGAAAATTTTAGGGGGGGGGGGTAGAATTGACTAAACAATTTTTGGGGAGTAGAATGAGACTATGCATGAAGAAACATGTAAATCAAATGATGAAGGAGAACATGTCATGAAAAGAAAGAAACTCATGGGGTGGAAACGTATGGCGGCATTTGCAATGGCGCTTTCGTTGACACTTGGAGATGGCACATCTGTTGGTGTGGTGGCTGCACAGGTATCAGATACCCAAGCTGCTGTTGAGACAACAACAGAAGTGGCAACTGAAACCGTTTCTGAGTCTGAGGCAGAAGTAACGACTGAAACTGCAGAGACAGAAGCAGCCGAGGCAGAAGTGACAGAGACAACAGAGTCGACGGGGGAGAACAAGTCGGCAGAACAGGTATCTGTTACAACACCAGGCAAAATCGTTAATCTAAGAAAGGAAACCGAAGCTGAAAATGGCGAGACAGACCAGTCACAGCTGACCTGGGATGCAGATCAGGCTGCAAAGGGATACCAGATCCGTGTGGTTGACGCTGGCGGTGTTGAGTATGCAGAGGGAACCAGAAGCTACACAAACGCTGCAGGAGAGGTGAAAGAGGACTTATTACTCAACAGACGAAAATGCTTTAGATTTGGATGAACTGCGTTGGAATTCTTTGAGAGGATATAAAGCTGACGGTAATGGCGGATTTACAACAGTCGTTGATGAAAATGGCAATCAGCTTAGAATCAAGGACAATACCACATACACTATCCAGGTACGTGCTTATAACGATAATGACGGGGTAACTGCTTTTGGTGAGTGGTCTGATGCTGACACTTACAATTTCCCGAGAAAAGAAGATAAGGCAGAAGCAGTTACCGGTATTGTAAAGACCAAAGAGAATGGAAACGTATCCATTGAGTACCAGCGTGGAAATAATTCTTCTGTCGAGATGGAGATCACAGATGCTTCCGGACGTCAGTATTATAGCTATGAACCAGGTGTAAATCCGGATGGAACAATTAATGGAGTGTATTACAGCAATTCAACTGGTTCAATTAATCCAACATCTGTAAATGCATATACATATGAAGTGGTAAAAGATGCAGATGGAAACACATACACACAGAAGGTAAAGGATACAGATGGAAATCCTCTCAAAGCATTCAACGCAGGGGAAACTTATACCGTACGTCTGCGTGGTGTAGGATATGGCACTGAGAAGACCACAAGTGACTGGTCACAGGCTTTGACAGTTACTGTTCCGGAGACAGCTGTTCCAGCAGTTACAGGTCAGTTAAAATATGATATTGATGAAGAAGAAGTATCATGGAATGAAGTAACCGGCGCAGCAGGATATGAAGTTGAGTTAAAAGATGCAGCAGGCAACTGGTACAATACATATGGTGATGAGTATGATAAGACTACAGATACATACAAAACCCAGTTAAAGAATTTCTCGACATCTTCAACAAGCTTATCTGTTGGAGACGAGAATGTATACGAACTTTCGGCTGAAGGAGATGCTGTTGAAAAGAAAGATGAACAGGGCAATACAATCGTATCCGGCAAAGCAGGTACGACCTACACTGTCAGAGTACGTGCATACAATTACAAAAAGAACAGTTCTGAAAAGCAGTATTCCGAGTGGTCAGCACCATTGACTTATACCGTTGCAGGTGTGACAGCTCCTGGAAAAGTAACTGGTGTGAAAGTTTCTGAAACAGAAGCAACATGGGATGAGGAATCTGAGCAGTATGGTTCAGACTATCAGGTAGAGATCAAAGATGCTTCCGGCAGACTCTACACAAATTATCCGTCTTATACATCTGCTACAAAGACATATGATTATAATAATTATCCGTCCACATCCGGAACATCTCAGGATCTGACAGATTTCAGAACTTATGTGGAGCAGGATGGCAAGCCGGTGGCAGTAATCAATACCAAGACAGGTAAAGAGGTCACATCCATGGAGAAAGGACAGACTTACACCATTCGTGTCCGTGCATCCCGTACTGTAGATGGACAGACTGTATACGGTGAGTGGTCAGATGCTTATACCTACACAGTTCCGACCGGAGATCAGACAGAAGGCGTGAATGCAAAACCTGCAAAAGTAACAGGTGTATGGATACAGACAGAAGCTGATGCAGACCAGAACATTTATGCTCCGACAATCCGTTGGAATGACATTGAAAATGTTGCAAGATATGATGTGGAAGTAAAAGACTCTAAGGGAAATCTGTATTCAAATTCCCCGGATTATTACAACAATGCATATCATACAAATTATATTGATACTGATAGCAATATTAATAATATTTACAGTTTCTCTAATGCATATTCCTATACGGAAAATGGAGAAAAGCTTCTCGATACAGCAGGTAATCCTTTACAGACATTTGTCCAGGGTGAGACTTATACGATCCGTGTCCGTGCTGTAAACAGATACCGTGTATATGACCAGACAGCTCAGAAATGGAGCGAGTATACCCAGTATGATGGAGACTGGTCCGATCCTGTTACATTCAAACCGACAGGCAAGGTTACTGCACTGACAGGTCTGAAATTATCCAGACAGGATGAAGATTACTATTACTTCTCTTACAATTACAACGTAGATAACTTTAAGGGAAATGTATTTTATCAGATCGCAACGGCAGCAGACTTTGCGGATGCTTCCCTTGTAAAAGACTGGACACAGGCTTCTAATGCTTATTCGAAGAATAAACTTGCTATCAGCAAAACAGACAGCAGTTTAAAACCGGCTACAACATATTATGTCAGAGTTGTTGCAAGTAATTATGGTGCACCATATGCTTCCATGGAGAAATCACGTTATGAATCCATCATGGCAACGGCAGCTTCCACAAGCTTTACAACAATTGCGCAGAAGACACCGAAGAATATCAAAGGACTTAAAGTTTACAGTGAGAGCGGAGACGGATATCAGTTACGTTTCAACTCTGTATTGGATGTAGAAAACGGTGACTATTATGAGATTCAGTTTGCAAATGATGCAAATAGCGCAAACTGGAGCAAATTAACAGATAATGACAGATGGATCGAGAAAGATTCTTTACCGGAAGGCAAGTCTTACCTCAGAGCAGTTGCTTATGTAAATGTATACAATGAAGCAACACAGAAATATGAGAAAGTTTACGGACAGCCATCTAATGTAATTACGATCAAAAAGAATACTGTTACAACAACAGCAATTGGAAAGATCGCACTTGTAGAGGAAAGTAAGGATGCTTACACATTCAGCTACAGCGGAGCACTTCGCTTAGATGAGGATGTTCAGATCTGGTACTCAGATTCAAAGAAATTTGAGACAAACCAGAATGGAACAACAACAAATTATACTGAATATAGTGCAAACAAGAACAAAAAGATCAGTTTAAGTAAAAATGAGCTGATTCCTGGAAAGACCTATTACGTTAAATTACGTACTGTAAACACCAGTGCAACAAAGGCAGAGGAGAAATACAGTAAGTTCTCTAACGTGGTAAAAGTAAAAGCAGCAGTTCCGGAAATCTCAGTTGACTGCAGTTATGTTACTAAAGACAGCATCACTCTGACAATGAGTGGAGATGAATATGTAACAGGTTATGAGATTCAGAAGAAATCTGTAAAGAATAAGAAGACAGTATGGACAACACTGGCACAGACAGCATCACCTTCTTATACAGACAGCAAATTAAAAGCAGACACAACTTACAGCTATCGTGTACGTCCATACTTCTTTAACACAGATACAAATAAGACTGTAAAAGGCGCGTGGGAATACTGCGAGGCAATGACCGGATGGGGCGGCGCATTAAAACTACATGCAAAAGCTGCATCCAAGACATCTGTAAAACTTGACTGGTCTAAGATCAGCGGAGCAAAAGGATACGAAGTTTACAAATATGTTGGCGGTTCAGACGCAACAGAGATCGTCAACGGAGAAGGAAATGCTTTCTCAAAATATAAACTTGTTGCAGACCTTTCTTCCAGTAAGAAATCTTATACAGATAAAGGCTTAACAAGCGGTATGACATATTACTATGTTGTCAAAGCATATAAGATGGTTGGCAATAAGAAAGTATATGTTGAGAGTAGACAGAATGTAACACTTGATTTTGAATTAACAAAAGTAAACCAGTACCAGAAAGCAAATGGTAAAGTAACTGTTACATGGAATCCGGTATACGAAGCAAAGGGATACCTGATCGAGAAACTGGATAGTGCTTCCGGCAAATGGAACAAATATAAGACGATCAAGAAAGCTGCTACATCATCTTATACATTCCCGTCTACAAAGGATACTGAGGGTGTAACATACCGTATCCGTGCATACAGCGGAAAGAACTACACAAACAGCATCGGGGTTTCTGTAAAACCGGTACTTGCAGCTCCGACAAAAGTGACTGCAAAAGCAACCAAGAATGGTATCAAGGTATCATGGAAGGCTGTAAAGGGTGCTGACTATTATAAAGTATACAGAACAGAAGTAAAAGATGGTGTCTACAACAAAGATACGAAGTCTTACAACTATTTCGGAGCAACAGAAGTAGGCACATTTGTGAAAGACAGCAGTAAAGTTTCTGGTTACAGATTAAGAACTGCAGATGATATGAAAGTAACATCTGTTGAGGATCGCAAGATTACTTACTCCGCAAATGGTGTAAAAGATATCGTTCTTGCTGATGGTCCTGCAAGCGGTGTTAAGTATTATTACTATGTAGTTGCCTGCAAGAAAGATAACTCTACAGATGGTTATGTACACAGCAATGATGATTCTGCATTTTATATAAGTGGTGCAAGTAAGGCTGCATCAGCTACTTTCAAAGAAGCAAAACCTGCAGCAACTTCTATCACAAAAGCTACCAGCAAATCAAAGAAAGTTACATTAAAATATAAAGCTTCTAAGACAGCTGATGGTTATGAGATAGAGCGTTCCACAAATAAGAAGAAAGGCTTTACTGCAATCAAGGATGTAAATAAAGCCAAGACTGTTACTTATGTTGATAAGAACAGTAAGAAGAATGTATTGAAGAAAGGCAAGACCTACTATTACAGAGTACGTGCATACAAGTACAATGATGATGGTTCTAAAGTATATTCTAAATATTCTAAAGTAAAAGCTGTAAAAATTAAATAAGCTTTGAAAACAGGATAATTGAGAGACACTGGATTCCGTGAGGAATTCGGTGTCTCTTTTTTTACTGTTCAGTCGGATTCCCAGGTACGAAAGTACGATTGACTTGAAAAAAACGTTACAGTAACATAAAAAAGCATGTGCTCATGCATAATAAATCAGAAGGAGAAAAGGTTATGAAAAGAAATCAGCTCACGGGTTGGAAACGTATGGCGGCATTTGCAATGGCGCTTACGCTGACCATAGGCGATGGTGCATCGGTGAATGCTGCAGTAATGCCGCAGACAGATGCACAGACAGTAACAGAGACGACAGCAGAGACAGAAGCTGCGGAAACTGCTTTAAAGACAGAACAGGAACAGACGGAGACAGAAAGTGAAGCGGAGCGTGTGCCTGTGAAAAAAGACAGTGAGCAGACAAAAGGCAGTGAGACAACAGAAGTATCAGATGTGACAGAAACAACCGAAACTGCCGGGACAACAGAGACAGCAGGAGAGACAGAAAAGACAGAAGCTACAGATCCTGCAGAAACAACGAAAAATGTGGGAGAAACGGAAACCACAGATCCGGTAGACAAGGCAGAGACAGCAGACGGAACCGAAGCTACAGAAAAAGAATCGGAAGAAGAAACAGAAGAAGCAATGGAAGAGGAAGAACATGCTGCGATTGACAAGCCGTCGAAAGTAATCAATGTCAAAGGAACCATTGATGGGAACATTGTAACGACCGCGTCCGGTCAGCAGCTGCGATATGTTTATGCGAACAGATCAAAGGATTATGTGATCGCAGCGGGTACGACAGATGAACGTGATTCGAACTATTATATTTCGAAAAGAAGCAATTTCTGGGATAAGACAGTAGGTTTATATAAGTACGGCGATAACTATTATGGACAGTGCACAGATACGGATATCGATGGATTTGTAAAGCTGTATTATAAGGCAGATGATATTATAAAAGGTAATATAAACCAGTATAAAGATGCGTATGGAATGTATAAGATCGGTGATAAAACATATAAAAATTTAGAAACGTGTGACGCAACCGGTTATCATTACACGACAGCAGCGAACGAGATCGTAGAGATCGGTTCCTGTGAAGATTCATTTGAGGCTGTAAATAATCTGATAGATCAGTATGCGGTAAAAAATGGCACAAAAGATCTTTATTATAGTTATAATGGACATTTTTATAATAACTTATCCTATTCATCAAGATACGATTCCACAGCAAAGCAATATAGATATATCGTATATGCAAGCGTATTGAGTGAGATTTCGTTTGACAAATCATATGTAAAAATCAGCTGGAACCGGATTACAAATGATACGGAAACACTTACCAATAAAGCCGGGGATCTGATGAAGGTTGGATATGAAGTAATCTGTAATGATAATGATAACGTCTATGATATGTCCGGATTATATCTGGATGCTTCCGATGGAACTTTACACAGGATGACAACTTCCAATCAGGAAAGACTGCCATATGTGGTATTGAATGCAGGCGAACAGGTAAATGTAAAAGTACGTGCAGTCTATTATCATGAAGTTACGGACATCAGACAGGACGAATATCAGAACTGGAGTGATAAGAGCAAATATGTGATAGAATCCAAACAGACAAAGTACGTGGCAGACATGTATGGTGAATGGTCGGATGTCTATACCTATAAAAATGATCCTCTGCAGGCATTATCACCGGTAACCGGTATCACAGCTGCGGAAAAAGGGAAAAAGATGGCTGTTTCCTGGAATGCACAGAACGGAGCAGATAATTATCGTTTTTACTACATACGAAGCAACAAATCGTTAGACATTACTGATTTAGACAGCTTTTTACAGTTTTATAACAAAAAGGGAGCGTTGTACGATGCATATAAAAATGCAAAAGCAGAGAACGATTCCATTGACCAGGATGATATCTACACGAGCACGCCGTATTATGATCTTACAATAGATGGTGGATTGCCATATTATTACTTTTGTGTCAGATTAGGAAACGCGGAAGACGGATATATTTCAGATGGAAGCTATTCAGATGTCGTAGCTGCAACCGGCAGTATAAATGGAAATATACCGGTAGTACAAAACCTGCATGTAGAAAAAACAAATAATGGAAATAGCTTTCAGCTTTCCTGGACACCGGTTGATGCCAATGTAGTCATCTATGTATTTAAAGATGGAAAAATGCCAGAGTATTTTAATTATGATGTTTTAAATGCTTACGGTTATTATACGGATGCGCAGGGAAAGCAGAAAAAACTTTACTTAAAGGATGCGCTTACGGAACTTCAGAAAAAAGAGATCAACACATATGTCCGCGCTTACAAGGTGACGGGAAGTGATGGATCATACGGTGCCTTTTCATTAGAACCGGGAGTAAACTATACATTTGCTGCGTACACCTATGATGATTCAACTTCTCTGTATAATGCACAAAAACAGCCGTTTACGACGGTAAATAAAGAAATATTTGTCAAAGATGAAAAGAATAATGAGCGCTATCAGAACGTGCCGGTTGCCATGACTTATTATACGGCAATGAGTCCTGCTTCGAATATGGTAAGCTATACGGATAAGGTATCCGTACCGCGTGTATATACAAAGGCGGGAAAAAACAGTATAAAGTTATCTTTTACCAGAGGAAGCTATACCGGATATGAGATTTATCGTCTTTCAGGTAAAAAATATAAGAAAATAGCAACGACCACAGACTATGTCTATACAGATCAGAATTTAAAGGCAGGCACAAAATACTCCTACAAGGTACGCTCTTATTATTATGATCCGGACAGAAAAACGAAAAGTTACAGTATATATAAAAATTTTACTGTAAGTACCAGCCGTGTAAATAACATTGTATTAAAGGTGGCTAAGAACTCAAAAAATACAGTGAAACTGACCTGGACAAAAGTAGGTTCTGCAACAAAATATGAGATTTACAGAACTTCTGAGAGTGACAAGGATATCACAGAAATTTCAGGATGGATTAATTCGGGCAACAGTGCCGTGACAGTAGAAAATACAAAGTATGAACTGGTGAAAACGATCACAAACGCAAAAACGACAACATATACGGACAAAAAGTTAAAATTCGGTGAGAGTTACACCTATCTGATCTGTGCATATTAGACGGAAAAACATTAAAATACATTACCGCATCGACCAGAGTTAAAATGCAGCTCGAGGAGCCGCGAAATCTCGTCCTTACCAATAAAGGCCAAAATGTAAGTGTTAAATGGGATGCGGACAAGTACGCTGCAGGCTATCAGATCCGATACATGGTATATGATAAATATGGTGAGAAAAAAACAGTTGCAGAAAAATATGTAACGGTAAAGAAAAATAAATACACCATTAAAGGATTATCGAGCGGAGAATACGTCAATGTATCGGTAAGGGCTTATAATTCCCAAAAAGAATACAGTGGATGGTCATCGTCAAAAGAATCTACATCACTTGCAGCAGTAAAATCCATCAAAGCTGTTTATGATACGAAAAAGAATGCAGTAAAGATTACCTGGAAAAAGGTAAAAGGTGCGAAATATTATAAAGTCGTCCGTTCTGTATATACGCCGTTATGTAATACGGACGAAAAACTTTATGCAGCAACAGGTAACCTGATCGCAAAAGATTCCAATGATGAGACAGGATATTACAGTGAGGTTCACTATCGGGAATATTATGGCGAAGACGGATCCATTACAGGCACGGCGGCATATGACAGGGCACGGTTGAAAAAAGGTGTGAAATATTATTATATGGTCAGTGCATATGGGGAAAAAGGAACAAGAATTGCCTCTTATATGACCTCGGAATATGGTACACAGGTTGCTTCCGGTAAGCCGGCAGTCATCATATATGGTGTCAAAGTTGCTGCAAAAGTAAAAAATAACAAAAAAGGAACGGTTACCGTTTCTTACAATAAGGTAACAGGTGCCAAAACTTATCAGATTTACCGTGCAGAAAAGAAGAACGGTAAGTATACTCTGATTGGAACCACAAAGAAGACGTCTTTTGCAGATAAAAAAGCAAAGAAGAAAAAAACATATTATTACAAAGTGGTTGTAAATGGCAGGAATGAATTACTTGCAGACTTTACAATCAGGAGTTCAGCAGTGAAAATTAAAGTAAAAAAATAATTCTGCAATAATAATAAAAACCGGAAGAAGCGGATTGCTTTTTCCGGTTTTTGTCATAGAAAGTAAGTTGCTTTTTACAGATAAAGTAAGTATACTGATAAACAATAAAAAGAGATGGAGAAGGAATATGCCGAAGGGAAAAACAACAGTATTTTTTTGTCAGGAATGTGGTTACGAATCATCAAAGTGGATGGGACAGTGTCCTGCATGTAAGGAATGGAATACATTTGTTGAGGAGATGATCGATAAAAAAAGTGCAGCAAAAGGCGGCAGGGTAGCGGCAAAAGCGGCAGAGGCGAAGAACGTTCCGCTCTCACAGATCGAGATGACACAGGACAAACGCATGTCGACGGATATGAAAGAGCTTGACCGTGTACTTGGCGGCGGAATCGTACAGGGATCTTTAGTGTTAGTTGGCGGTGATCCGGGAATCGGTAAATCAACACTGCTTTTGCAGGTATGCCGGAATTTATCGGAGAAAGGTGTGCGCGTATTATATATATCCGGAGAGGAATCCCTGCAGCAGATCAAAATAAGGGCAGAACGTATCGGAACCTTTGGCGATTCGCTGACACTTTTATGTGAAACGAACTTAGACACGATAAAAACGGTGATTGACCGGGAAAAACCGCAGATCGTGATCATAGATTCCATACAGACCATGTATAACGAAGAAGTTTCCTCTGCACCGGGCAGCGTATCACAGGTGCGGGAATCCACAGGGGTATTTATGCAGATTGCAAAGGGGATGGGAATTTCCATCTTTATTGTCGGTCATGTGACGAAAGAGGGCGTGGTTGCGGGTCCGAGAGTTTTAGAACACATGGTGGATACGGTACTCTATTTTGAGGGGGACAGGCATGCGGCATACCGTATACTGCGCGGTGTCAAAAACAGGTTCGGCTCAACGAATGAGATTGGCGTGTTTGAGATGAGACAGAACGGACTGATGGAAGTGGAAAATCCTTCGGAATACATGCTGAGCGGGAAACCGGAAGGTGCATCCGGTTCGGTTGTTGCGTGTTCTATGGAAGGAACCAGACCGATTCTGGTGGAAGTACAGGCATTAGTCTGCCACAGTAATTTTGGAATCCCGCGGAGAACGGCTGCAGGCACCGATTTTAACAGGGTAAATCTTCTGATGGCAGTACTTGAAAAAAGGCTGGGATTAAAACTTGGAGACTGTGACGCTTATGTGAATATCGCGGGCGGCGTAAAAATGAATGAGCCAGCGATCGATCTTGGCATTGTGCTTGCCATTATATCCAGTTACCGTGAAAACCCGATCAATGAGAAGACGATCTGTTTCGGAGAAGTGGGCTTAAGCGGAGAAGTGCGTGCCGTCAGTATGGCAGAGCAGCGCGTGACAGAAGCAAAAAAACTTGGATTTGATGAATGCATTCTGCCACAGGTCAGCCTGGATTCCATGAAGGACAGTGGATCTGTGCCAAAGGGAATCCGCCTGACTGGTGTGAGATCAGTGAAAGATGCGATGGATGCGATATTGAAATAAAATACGGTGGAAATATATCTTTTCTGGAAAGATGAACTGAAACAGTAAAATTCACTTTGCGAAAGTACACATAAGAAAATGAAATTTTTGGAAAAAATGGGTTGACAAAATAATACCCAGATGGTAACATAGTCAAGCTGACCGCGGGACATGACATGATCTGACAGCGGACAACAAAAAAGTTGTTGACAAACAGAACAACACATGATAAGATAACAGAGTTGTCGTGTTTGAGATAACAGATCGGACAAAACCGATTGAAAGAAAAAGTTTCAAAAATAAAAAAAGTTCTTGACAAAACAGACTTGATAAGATATAATAAACAAGCTGTCGCCGAGAACGACAACAAAACAAAGAACCTTGATAACTGAACAGTGAAATAACCTTGAAAGATTCAATGAATTTCAGGGTGTTGTGAATAACAACACACGAACGTTTCTATAAAGAAACAACCTTAAAACAGTAAATCAGATTTATCTGATTAAGCCAGTTTATAACTGGACAGGAAAACTTTTTAACATGAGAGTTTGATCCTGGCTCAGGATGAACGCTGGCGGCGTGCT
>OGKW01001638.1_pt1 | contig 12490 bp, 9 predicted proteins | sample 1572601 | NCBI WGS metagenome assembly OGKW01 (sample SAMEA2581875, study PRJEB24529) | metagenome | biome: Human gut stool | place: China | collected 2011
CGTTCGGCGGCCCAAATCATCTCCGGGCGGTTGATCGCCGCCCCTACCTCCCCCAGGAAGCTCTTCCGCCATCGAATCACCCCGGCGGAAGCCGCTCTCACCCCGCCGGTCGGTTGACCTTCAGCACCCCGGAGATCTGGTTCAGCTTGTTCATGACGGACTTCAGCTGGGCGCCGTCCTTCACCCGGATCTCCAGCCGGAAGATGGCAAACTGGTCCTCTGTACTGCGGGAGTTGATGCCCAGCACAAAGGTATTCGTCGTGGAGAGGGCAGCGGAGATGTCCAGCAGCAGGCCCTGCCGGTCCTTGCACACCACCTCCAAAATCGTGGGATAGCTGTCGTTGGTGTCGCCGCCCCAGGAGACCTTGATCCAGCGCCCCTCCTGCCCCGGCTGGGATCGCTTCTCCTCCGAGGCGTTGGGACAGTCGCACCGGTGGACGGACACGCCGTACCCCCGGGTGATAAAGCCGATGATGTCGTCCCCCGGCACCGGGGTGCAGCACTTGGAGAACTTCACCAGGCAGTTATCCAGGCCCTCCACGATGATGCCCTGCTCGCTCTTCACCCGCTTGGGAGCGGAGGGCTGTTTGGCAGGCTCCGCCGGTTTGGCCTCCGCCAGCTCCTCGGCGGCCTTTTCCGCCTGGTGGAGCTTCGCCACCCGGTTCAGCTCCCCCTGGATCCGGCTCACTGCCTTCTGGGCGGTGAAGCCGCCGTAGCCGATGGCGGCGTACATGTCGTCCAGAGAGCCGTAGGACACCCGCTTCAACAGCACCGGCAGCATCTCCGGCGAGAGAACGTCCTTCATGGAGATGCCGCAGTGCTTCAGCTCCGCCTCGAAGGCGGCACGGCCGTTTGCGATGTTCTCCTCTTTCTTCTCCTTCTTGAACCACTGGCGGATCTTGTTGCGGGCCTCGTTGGACTTGCAGATCTTCATCCAGTCCCGGCTGGGGCCCTTGGCCGCCTTGGAGGTGAGCACCTCCACGATGTCGCCGTTTTTCAGGTGGGTGTCATAGGGCACCATCCGCCCGTTCACCCGGGCCCCCACCATGCTGTTGCCCACGGCGGAGTGGATGTTATAGGCGAAGTCGATGGGGGTGGCCCCGGCGGGCAGGCTCTTGACGTCCCCGTTGGGGGTAAATACAAACACCTCATCGGAAAACATATCTACCTTCAGGGTGCGGACAAACTCCTCCGCGTCGGTGTCCTGCTGGCTCTCCAGCAGTTTGCGGACCCACTCGAAGTCCACCTCGCTGCCCAGCTTCTTGTTGGCCATCCCCTGCTTGTACTTCCAGTGGGCCGCGATGCCGTACTCCGCGGTCTGGTGCATCTCCCAGGTTCGGATCTGCACCTCGAAGGGAATGCCCTCCCGGCCGATGACCGTGGTATGGAGGGACTGGTACATATTCGGCTTGGGCGTGCCGATGTAGTCCTTAAACCGCCCCAGCACCGGCTTGAACATATCGTGAATACAGCCCAGCACGTTGTAGCACTCCGGGATGTCATCCACGATTACCCGGAAGGCGTACAGGTCGAAGATCTCGTCCAGCGTCTTGTTCTGGGCAAACATTTTCCGGTAGATGGAGTAGGTATGCTTCACCCGGCCGTACACCTTGCACCGGATCCCCTCCTGTTCCATCCGCTGCTGGATGCGCAGCTGGATGGAGGCCAGGAACTCCTCATGGGCGGCGGAGCGGGCGGACATCTCCTCCTCGATCTCCTTGTATCCCACGGGGTCCAAATAGCGCAAAGAGAGGTCCTCCAGTTCCCATTTCAGCTTCTGCATACCTAAGCGGTGTGCCAGCGGTGCGTAGATCTCCATGGTCTCCAGAGATTTTTCCCGCTGCTTCCGGGGGGACTGGTACTCCATGGTACGCATATTGTGCAGCCGGTCGCAGATCTTAATGAGGATCACCCGGATGTCGTGGGCCATGGCCATGAGCATCTTGCGCAGGTTCTCCATCTGCTCCTCTTCCTTGGAGACATACTGCACCCGCGTCAGCTTGGTGACCCCCTCCACTAGCTCCGCCACTGACTTGCCGAATTTTTTGGCGATCTCCTCATGGGTGGCGTCGGTGTCCTCGATGCAGTCGTGGAGCAGGGCGGCAATGACCGAGTCCACATCCAGTCCCAGGTCGGCCACGATGTCGGCCACCGCCAGGGGATGGATGATATAGGGCTCGCCGCTCTTGCGCAGCTGCCCGTGGTGCTCTGTGTCCGCATAGGTAAATGCGTCAAACAGCCGCTTGGTATCTAAATTGGGCGTATAGGCGGCTACCTTGTCCTCAAGAGCCTGATAGCGCTCTAAAATCGGATCCATACGATCACCTTCTGACAAATTAGGAATAAGAAATTGGGAATTTGATCGGGCAGGAGCCAGGACGGTCAATTCCTCATTCCTAACTCCTAATTCTCCTGCGTGGCCTTCCGCAGTTTTTTCAGGATCGCCGATGCGTTCAGATCCACCTTGTGCTCCAGCTGGTGCAGGATGATCTCCAGCTGTCCAGACTGCTGGACCAGGGTGAGCAGCCCCCGCTCCTCCATCACCTCCAGGCACACCAGGGTGTGAGTGGGCAGCTCTGGCTGCCCGCCGGAGCGGGCGGCCCCCCGGGCAATGCGTGGAACAGTGTCCCGGAGGATGGGCTGCCCGGCGCTCTGGCGCTTCAAATACCGCCACAGGCAGATAAATTCCGCCCGGGTGGGCAGCAGGGACTGGGCCTCCACCGGCGTGAGGCGCTCTCCCCGCCGGTATTTTTCATAAATGGACTGCTCCAACTGGGCCCGGGTCATGGCCCGGCGCAGATCCACCACCTGAAGCTGGACCGAGCGCAGCCCCCGAAACTCGTTGATCTGGGGATAGAAGGCCACATCCACCCGGCAGCCGGCGGTCAGACCCAGCTCTCCACCGTCAGCGGAGAAGAAGATGGCGTCCAGCGGGACCCCCCTGGCCTCCAGCCGCAGCTTCAGATGCCGGCCCCGGCCCACCTGGGCGGCACTGAGCACATGGGCCCCAGTGAGAACCAGTACCGGCCTGGGGTTGCCGGTGCCGCAGGGTTCCAGCCAGTCCAGCTGCTCCACCGCCTCCACTGTAAGTTCCTGGGGCAGCACCGCCGCGTCCGCCTCCAGCACCGAGGGCAGCTCCTCCCCCCGGTGCTCCTCCATCACCAGCCGGCGCAGCCGGGCGGACAGCTCCGGAAGCTTCTCCTCCCGCACGGTGAAGCCGGCGGCCAGGGCATGGCCCCCAAAGCCTTCCAGCAAATCGCCGCACCGGGCCAGAAGCTGGAACAGGTTGATCCCGCCCCAGGAGCGGCATGATCCCTTGCCCACGCCCTGGTCCAGGCACACCATAAAGGCGGGACAGCCGTACTTCTCCGCCAGGCGGGAGGCCACGATACCCACCACTCCCTGGTGCCAGCCCCCGTCCGCCAGCAGGATGACCCCCTCCTGGGGCGTCTCCTCCAGCCGCCGGACAGAGTCCTGAAAGATCTCCCCCTCCACGGCCTGACGCTCCCGGTTCAGCTCGCACAGCTCCCGGGCCAGCTCTGCCGCCCGGTCCGGATCCCGGGTAAGGAGCAACTCAGCGGCCAGACCGGCCTTTCCCATCCGGCCGGCCGCATTGATCCGGGGGGCCAGCGTATAGCCCACGGACACCGAGGTGAGGGGCCTGTCCCCCAGCCCTGCCTCCTGGATCAGCTGGGCAAAGCCCAGCCGCCGGGGATGGGCCAGGGCGGCCAGTCCGGTCTGAACGATGGTGCGGTTTTCGCCGGTCATGGGCATCACATCGGCCACCGTTCCCACCGCGGCCAGGTCGGCATATTCCAGAAAGACCCGCTCCGCCCGCTCCGCTCCGGCCACCGCCATGGCCAGCTTCAGGGCCACACCCACCCCAGCCAGGCCCTTGAAGGGATAGGGGCAGTCGGTGCGGCGGGGATCCACCACAGCGCACGCGGGGGGCAGGCTCTCCTTACACTCATGGTGGTCCGTCACCACCACATCCACCCCCAGAGAGGCGGCGAACGCGGTCTCCGCCCCGGCGGTGATGCCGCAGTCCACAGTGACGATCAAGGTGACCCCCTGGGCCGCCAGGGCGGACACCGCCTCAGAGTTGAGGCCATACCCCTCCTCCAGGCGGTCTGGGATATAGGGCAGGACCCGTCCGCCCAGACGGCTCAGGCAGTCGGTGAGCAGACAGGTAGAGGTGATCCCGTCCACGTCGTAGTCCCCATAGACCGCCACAGTCTCCCCCGTCTCCAGGGCCCGGCGGATGCGGCGGACCGCCCGGTCCATGTCCCGCAGGCCCATCGGGTCCTCCAGCGGCGTCTCTCCGGGGGCGAGGAGGGCCTGGGCCTCCTCCCGCGTCCGGATCCCCCGGGCGGACAGCACTGCCGCCAGAAGCGGAGGGACCCCCGCCTGCTCCAGCTCCTCCCGGGCGGCGCGGCTGGGCGCGGCGACCCGCCATTCCTGATAACGCATCGGGCATCCCTCCTTCCCCCCAGCGCGGGCGGACACACTGGGAATAATATCACAGGTTATTATACCATAGTTTTCAGTACAGGCACAAGTAAAATTCAGCACATCCCCCATGCCTCTCCTCTCCCGTCCATTCTGTTTCCCAGTTTCTCCCCCAACAAAAGACAAACCGGCCGGAGCCCCGCATTCCGCAGGCTCCGGCCGGTCTGATCTTCCGGTCTTATTCCGCCAGGATCACCCGGCAGGTCTCGCTCCAGGGCTGCTCCGGCCGCTGGAAGGGGATGTCCGCCGCCTCCAGCGCCCCACACAGGGCCTCCAGCGTCTGGGCGCTCACCGTGCAGAAGCTGCGGCCCTGTCCGTCCAGCTCCCACTGGTCCAAAGCGGGCAGCAGCTCCGCCGCGCCCTCCGGCAGGGCGGTCAGCAGCAGCTCGGTCTCCTCCGGCTGTACGCTGTACAGCGCGGCTCCTCCCGCTTCCCCGTCCGCCAGGGCAGGCTCAGGGGCCTCTCCCGCCGCGTTTTCCCCCCGGGCAAGGGCGGCACGCGGCACACCTGCAACCTTCGACGGGTTCTCTCCATTGGCCGCGCCGCTCTGCGGCGCACTGGCAGTCTCCGTCCCGTCCGCTGTTTCCGGCGGTTCTGTCGTCTTGCTCTGCACCGGATCCTCATCTGTACCGGCCGCAGAGGCCGCGCCGGCCACTGGGGCCTCGCCGGAGCCTGCGGACTCCTCTGACCACTGGGCGAGATCGGGGACCGCCGCAACATTCCCGGACGCCCCCAGGCCGGGCCGGTCCGCGCCGTAGTACAGCCCCACGCAGATCACCGCGCAGGCCGCCAGTCCGGCCGCCGCCTTCCACTGGGGCCGCCGCCACAGGGGGACGACCTTGGCGGGGCGGGCATCCTCCCGGACCCGCTCCATCACGCGGTCCGCAAAGCCCTCGGGCACCGGAGTCTCCTCCAGCTCCCCCATGGCCTGATGCAGCTCCCTCAGAGCCGCCCAGTCCGCCCGGCAGGCAGGGCAGCAGGCCAGATGGGCCTCCAGCTCCCCCTGCTCCTCTCCGGTCAGCGGACTGTCCAGGGCCTGGCTCATCTGTTCCAAGGCTTCTTCACATGACAGCACGCCAGGTCACCTCCTTTTTGTCTCTTCTGATGGCTTAGACGCAGACTGAGTAAAAAAGTTCCCATTTTCCAGCAATCTTTTTTTCAGCGCCAGCCGCGCCCGGGCCAGGCGGGACTTCACCGTCCCCAGATCCAGGGACAGAAGCTCCCCGATCTCCTGATAGGACAGTCCGGACACCTCCCGCATGACCAGGATCTCCCGCTGATGGTCCGGCAGGGCCCGCAGCTCCCGCTCCAGCGCCTGCCGCCGCTCCTTCTGCTCCAGCTCCTCCTCCGGACCGCCCCCCGGGGCCGCCGGCTCCGGCCAGCCCGCCTCCTCGTCGTCCAGAGAGTGGGGCGCTTCTCCCTCCTGCCGCCGCTTCCGCCTGCGCAGCAGATCAATGCAGGCATTGGAGGCCAGACGGTACAGCCAGGTGGAAAAGCTGCTGCCCCCCTGGAAGGAGGCCAGTCCCCGCCAGGCGTTGAGGAATGCCTCCTGGGCCGCGTCCTGAGCGTCCTCCCGGTCCCCTGTCATTCTCAGACACAGGGTATAGATCCGGTCCTGGTGGGCCGTCACCAGCTCCGCGAAGGCGTCCTGGTCGCCCCCCTTTGCCCGGAGCACGGTCTCTTGTTCGGTCAAAGCGATCTCTCCCTCCTGTACGGCTCACGCGTCCGCCAGATCCCGTTTGATCCCCCTGGTCACCCGGTACACATCCTCCAGGGTGGTGATCTTCACAATCTGTTCCTTATAGTACCCCGCGTGTGGCACCCCCTTCAAGTACCAGGCGTAGTGCCGCCTAGCCTCCAGACAGGCGATCTTTTCCCCCTTGTTGGCCGCCGACAGCTCGAACTGCCGCACGGCGGTGTCGCACCGCTCCGCCAGCGGCGGCATGGGTGGGATCTCCCGCCCCTCCAGGGCCGCCCTGCACTGGGCGAACAGCCAGGGATTTCCAAAGACGCCCCGGCCGATCATAGCCATGTCCGCCCCGGTATATTTCAGGATCCGGGGCGCGTCGCTGGGCTTGAACACATCTCCGTTGGCCAGAACGGGGATCTTCACTGCCCGCTTGACCTCCCGGATCCAGTCCCAGTTGGCCGTCCCGGCGTACATCTGGTTCCGGGTCCGGCCGTGGACGGCCACCGCGGCCGCGCCAGCCTCCTCCATCGTCCGTGCAAACTCCACACAGTTGATGGAGCCCTTGTCCCAGCCCAGCCGGAATTTCACGGTAACGGGACAGCCCGCCCCCCGGACCACCGCCTCCAGCACCCGGACCGCCTTGTCCGGGTCCCGCATCAGGCCCGAGCCGTCCCCGGAGTTGGCCACCTTGGGCACGGGGCAGCCCATGTTGATGTCGATGAGGTCCGCCCCGGACACCTCGTGGGCGATAGCGGCCGCCTCCTCCATGCACACCGGGTCGCTGCCGAAGATCTGGGCGGCGGCGGGGTGCTCCCCCTCCCCCAGCTGGAGCAGGGGAATGGACTTTTTATCCTGAAAGCACAGGGCCTTGGCACTGACCATTTCGGTACAGGTCAGCCCTGCCCCCTGCTCCCGGCAGATGGTGCGGAACGCCAGGTCTGTCACCCCCGCCATGGGGGCCAGCGCCAGCGGAACATCGATTTTGATTCCTCCGATCTCAACCATGGGGACCTCCTGGAAATAAAACATACAGAATGGGCGGTGCGCCGCCCTGATCGCAGTGTATTCTATCATATCAGCCACAGGTTGACAAGGCCGCCCGTTCCCATTAGAATAGGGGAAAACCGCGAAATCGGGGGGATCTGTATGGAATGGAAGGAACTGCGCGCCGCTCTGCGGGGGCTGACCGTCTATCGGGAGGAACTGGAAACTGAGATCGGCCGGTCGGTCACCGGGCTGCTGGACGCCCTGCACCGCCAGGACGGCGAGGAGGCCCTGGCCGCCTATACCGGCCTGTTTGCCGCCCTGTGCCGGGAGGAGTTCCAGGGGCTGGGGGACTGGCTGTGGGACCGCCTGCGCTTCCATGAGAGCGCGTACTCCCTGCTGATCGACCAGGGCGGCTCCGACCCCGTCCTGGAGCAGGCCGCGCGGCAAGATGTGGACACCCTGGTCCGGCTGGTCGGGACCGGCTGTTCCTGCTTCCTGGACGCCATTCAGGCCCTGCTCCCGCCGGAGTTCGCCCCGGTGCTGGCCGGACTGTCCCAATGGCGGACCGGGAGCCCCTTCGACTTTGACACCCTCACCGCATTCTACCGGGAGCATGGGGCGGGGCTGTACGCCAAATACCGGGCCTTTCTCTGGGAGGACGGCAGCCTGATCCCGGTGGCCGACCCGGACTGTCCCCATCCGGTGGAGCTGCTGGGCTATGAGCAGCAGCGGCAGCAGGTGCTGGACAACACCCGCCTTCTGGTGGCGGGCCGCCCCTCCAACAACGTGCTCCTCTTCGGCGACGGCGGCACGGGCAAATCCGCCACGGTGAAATCCATGCTCTATCTGGAGGGCATGGAGGACCTGCGGCTCATCGAGATCCAGAAGGAAAACCTGGTGGGGATGCCCCGGCTCATCCGCTCCCTGGCCGGACGCCGCCAGAAGTTCATCCTGTTCATCGACGACCTGGCCTTCGACCAGGACGACCAGACCTACTCCTCCCTCAAGACCATTCTGGAGGGCGGGCTGGAGAAGCGGCCGGTCAATGTGGCCATCTACGCCACCTCCAACCGGCGTCACTTGGTACGGCAGACCTTCTCAGAGCGGGCGGGCGAGGAGATCGACACCTTTGAGACCATCTCGGAAAAGACCGCTCTGGCCGAGCGCTTCGGCCTGCGCATCCCCTATATGACCATGAACAAGCGGGAGTATCTGGCCCTCATCGACCACCTGGCCGGTCTGTACCAGGTGGAGATGGACCGGGAGCTTCTCCACGCCCGTGCCATGGAGTGGGAGATCCGCCACGCCGGCCGCACCCCCCGGGTGGCCCGGCAGTTCATCGCCAGCCTTACCGGCTGATCTCCTCCGGACAGCAAGGGCCCGGACCGCGCCGCGGTCCGGGCCCTTTTTACGCATCTCCGCAGCCTCACTCCACCGCCACCGAGATCTTGGTGCGGTACTGGGCGGGATCCCGCTGGGCGATCTCGTCCCACAGCCCCTCCTTATAGGAGCAGCCCACCGGACGCAGCCCCCGGGCGGAAATCTCATCCAGCAGCTGGCGGTAGGCCTCCCGGGCGCGGTGGTAGTCCCCCTGGAGGCAGATGGCGGCGTACCGCCCCGCCGGCTTTTCAAACAGCGGGACTCCGGCAGCCGGGTGCTCCACCTGGGTGAAGTAGCAGGCATATTCGTCAAACCGCCCCGCCGCCAGACTCTTCCCGGAGATCATCGCCCCGAAGGGGTAGCCCTCGTTCCACCCCTCCCGGTGACAGCGGGCCAGGTGCTCATACAGGATGGGTGCGGCCACCGCCGGGTCGGCGCTGTGGATGGGCTCGCTGAGGATCAGCAGCGCCGGAGGACAGTCCTCAAAGAACACCTGGCCGCACACCGCCCGCCGCCCCCGCTCCAGCAGCTTCCGCTTGGTGCGGATTATGGTCTGGATCCGCCGGAGCTGGGCCAGCTCCCGCTCCACCTCCGCCTCCTGCTGGTCCAGCAGGGCGGAGAGCCGCTCCGGGTCCCGCCGGTCCAGATACGCCTTGATGTCCAGCAGGGGCATCCCCAGCTCCTTCAGGGCGGCGATGACCATGAACACGTCGTACTGCTCCTGACTGTAATAGCGGTAGCCGTTCTCCCCCCGGAGGGCTGGGGCAAACAGGCCGATCTGGTCGTAGTGGTGCAGGGTTCGTTTGTTGGTCCCGCAGATGTGGGCAAAATCAGCCGCCCGCAGGCGGGAGGCGTTCTCTTTCTCCCCCACGAGAAAATTCCCCCTTGACTATCACGTTACGTTATCCTTTATTGTATCAAAGAAGCAAGCGCAAGTAAAGGAGGCACATTGCCATGCCACAGCTCAGCCGCCGCGTGCAGCTGTTCACCGACTCTGTGATCCGGCGGATGACCCGGATCAGCGAGCAGTACGACGCCATCAACCTCTCCCAGGGCTACCCCGACTTCGACCCGCCCCGTCCCCTGCTGGACCGCCTGGCCCAGGTGGCCTATGAGGGCCCCCACCAGTACTCCGTCACCTATGGGGCCCAGAACCTGCGGGAGGCCCTGGCGGACAAGCACAGCCGGGCCACCGGCCGGACCGTGGATCCCAACGCCCAGGTGCTGGTCACCTGCGGCGGCACCGAGGCCATGATGTCCGCCATGATGACGGTGTGCAATCCCGGGGACAAGGTGATCGTATTCAGCCCCTTCTATGAAAATTACGGGGCGGACGCCATTCTCTCCGGCGCGGAGCCCATCTACATCCCTCTGGTCCCGCCGGCCTTTGACTTCGACCGCGCCGCCCTGGAGGACGCCTTCCGCCAGGGGGCCAAGGCCATCATCGTCTGCAATCCCTCCAACCCCACAGGAAAGGTCTTTACCCGGGAGGAGCTGGAGTACATCGGCGCCCTGGCCCAGCGGTATGACGCGTACGTCATCACCGACGAGGTATACGAGCACATCGTGTTTGCCCCCTTCCACCACGTCCACATGGCCGGCCTGCCCGGGATGGAGGACCGCACCATCACCTGCAGCTCCCTGTCCAAGACCTACTCCATCACCGGCTGGCGGCTGGGCTATCTCATCGGCCCGGCGGAGGTCATTGAGCACGCCAAAAAGGTCCACGATTTCCTCACCGTCGGGGCCCCCGCCCCCCTTCAGGAGGCTGCCTGCGTGGGAGTCCGCTTCCCTCAATCCTATTACAAGGAGCTGACCGCGCTGTACACCCGGAAGCGGGATGTGTTCCTGGCAGGTCTGGACCGGCTGGGGCTGAAGCACAACGTCCCCCAGGGGACCTATTTCGTCCTGCTGGACATCTCTGACTTTCTGGCCCTGGACCGCTTCCGGGGCTGGAGCGATCTGGAGTTCTGTGAGTGGATGATCCGTGAGATCGGCGTCGCCGCGGTGCCCGGCTCCAGCTTTTTCCGGGAGCCGGTGAACCACCTCATCCGCCTGCACTTCGCCCGGAGTGAGGAGACCCTGGAACATGCCCTGGACCGGCTGGCCAAGCTGGCCGCACTGCTGCATTAAGGAGGTTTTACGACATGGAGATCAAACCCTTTCTGGTAGAAGAATGGATGAACCAATATGAGGTGGGCGCCAGGTACAACATCGCCGAGACCTGTGTGGACTCCGTCTCCCTGGACGAGCTGTTCCAGCTCACCGGCGAGGACAAGGAGGCCTTTCTCTCCTCCCTGTGCGCCCGGCGGCTAACCTATGGGGACATCTTCGGCCAGCCCGCCTTTCTGGAGGGGATCTGCCAGCTGTACCGGGATCTGCGCCCGGAGCAGGTGATCCCCACCCACGGCGCCGCCGGAGCCAACCACCACCTGTTCTGCTCCCTGGTGGAGCCGGGTGACAAGGTCATCTCCGTCCTGCCCACCTATCAGCAGCTGTACTCCATCCCCGACTCCCTGGGGGCCCAGGTGGAGCTGCTTCCCCTGTCCCCGGACAACGGCTTTCTGCCCGACCTGGCCCGTCTGGAGGAGCTGGCCCGGGGAGGCGTCAAGCTCATCTGCCTGAACAACCCCAACAACCCCACCGGCGCCCTCATGTCCCAGGAGATGCTGGAGGAGATCGTCGCCATCGCCCGCCGCCACGGGGCCTATATCCTGTGTGACGAGGTGTACCGCCACCTCACCCAGGAGGAGGGCTACTGCCCCTCCATTGTGGACCTGTATGAGAAGGGCATCAGCGTCAGCAGTATGTCCAAGGTGTTCTCCCTGGCCGGGATCCGGCTGGGCTGGATCGCCTCCCGGGATCCCCAGGTGCTGGAGCGCTGCCTCATCCACCGGGACTACGACCTGATCAGCTGCGGGATGCTGGACGAGACGGTGGCCGCCCTGGCCCTGAAGCACGGAGACAAGCTGCTGGCCCGCAATCGGAGCATCGTACGGGAGAATCTGTCCATTCTGGACGACTGGGTCCAGCGGGAGCCCCACGTCTCCTATGTCAAGCCCCAGGCCGGGACCACTGCCCTGGTGTACTACGACCTGGACATCCCCTCCTATGATTTCTGCAAGGAGATGTATCACGCCACCGGGGCCTTCGTCACCCCAGGCGACTGCTTCCAGCAGGAGCACTGCGTCCGGGTGGGCTACGCCTGCGACCGGCAGACCCTGGTGGACGGCCTGGAGGCCATGAGCGCCTTCCTGGCTCAGAAGGCCAAAAGCTGAGCCCAGACAGAAAAAAACGTTGCCGGAGACCGCCGACATGGCGGTCTCCGGCAGCGTTTTCTGTTGTCTCACAAGACGGGAGGCTCTTTTCTTTGGCCGGGAGCCCCCGTCAGCCGCCCAGGTAGGCGCGCTTGATCTCCGGGCTCTCGATCAGCTCCGCGCCGCTACCGGTGGCCACGATCTTTCCGGTCTCCATCACATAGCCCCGGTGGGCCACGGACAGGGCCATCTGGGCGTTCTGCTCCACCAGCAGGATGGTGGAGCCCTTCCGGTTCAGGTCCTGGATGATGTCAAAGATCTGCTCCACCAGGATGGGGGCCAGGCCCATGGAGGGCTCGTCCAGCATCAGCAGCTTGGGGTGGGACATGAGGGCGCGGCCCATGGCCAGCATCTGCTGCTCGCCGCCGGAGAGGGTTCCTGCCAGCTGGTTTTTCCTCTCTTCCAGTCTCGGAAAACGCTTATATATTTTCTGAATCGTTCCCTCGCTCTCCTGTTTATTGTTTCTTGTATACGCTCCCATCTTCAGGTTCTGAAGAACCGTCAGCTGGGCGAATACCCGGCGTCCCTCCGGCACATGGGCAATTCCCATGGATACCAGCTTATAGCCGGGAACCTTTGTGATATCTTTTCCCTCAAATACAATACT
>OGKW01001649.1_pt1 | contig 12427 bp, 13 predicted proteins | sample 1572601 | NCBI WGS metagenome assembly OGKW01 (sample SAMEA2581875, study PRJEB24529) | metagenome | biome: Human gut stool | place: China | collected 2011
GTTTGTCCTATAGCTTATGTAGATGGTGAGCCGATGCTGGATGGGGGAAGCATTTCGGCGATATTACTGACGCACATATCCTCGTGGGACAGCAGTTCTAAAATTTTAATGCGGGTCGGGTCACCTAAAACCTTGAATATTTCCGCCATCGGCTGTACATATTTATCGGCCAGCTGAGGGTGGATTCTGGCGCTGTGTCCGCAGGAATCGCAGGTCACAGTATTGTTAGTTTTATTTTCGCTCATGTTGGGGCTCATCCTTTCTTATCAGCGCGGTAGCCCTTTGTAAAAAAGAACAGCAGCGTCGCATAATAAATAAAACCGCCGGCTTCGGTACGGGTAATCAGCCAGAAGGGAAACAGCGTAAAAGCTGCGATGATAAACAGCACGTAGGGCGCGCATTGCAGCAGCGGCGGCCGACTGGCCAGAGTGCGCCAGCTGATGACGCTGTAGCGTGAGGCGAAAATACCGAAAAGGAAGCCGCTCAGGCAATATAAAATTTGTGAAAGCATGGTATCAATATTCATAAATTTGATTTATTTCCTTTATTAGCAAAAAGATTTGGCAGAGCGTAAGCAAGGATACCGCTTTTAATGATCAGTCCGGCGATGATGCTGCCGCCGACAGTGCTGATCAGGAACGGCGGGATAAAGAACCAGGCTGCTGCCGCGCTGTTCAAGAAGAAACGGGCGATGACCCAGGCAGTCAGTCCGCCTAAAATACCGGTGCCGAAAATCTCGCCGGCCATAGCCGCTTTGACAGAGCCGAACCTGCTATAGCAAAGTCCGGCCAGACAGGCACCGATCATACTGCCGGGAAAAGCCAGCAATGATCCGGTACCGAACATATTGCGCAGGCAGGAAATGACAAAGGCCACTGCTGTCGCATAGCCGGGGCCTAAAATCACCGCTCCCAGCACGTTGATGGCATGCTGCACGGGAAAGCATTTGGAAATGCCGGCCGGTATATAAATAAGATGCGCGCTCAGGGTGCCGATGGCAACCAGCAGCGCCGCTAAAGTGAGCTTATGGATCTTCATGTAATGACACCTCTTCAGACAACTTCTATAACTTATTATAGCATTTCACAGCAAATAAATTAAAGGGAAACAGTAAAAAATGTAGAATATTATAAAGTATGTTTTCAGAGGATATTTTGCAGTTAAAATATTGGGGGTCAGAAGAATGAAGGCTTTGACCGGTATCAAGGTGATAGATTTTTCTAAATGGCTGCCGGGACAGTACTGCGGTATGGTATTGGGAGATTTCGGCGCCGATGTTATCAAAGTGGAAACGCCTGCAGGCGACGATACACGCAGATTTTTTCCGGAAGCGCTGCCAGGCATGAGCTATTGGCATTTGGCGCTTAACCGTAATAAACGCGGCATTACGGCCGATATAAAAACTGAAGGCGGACGTAAGCTTTTATTACGTCTTCTGTCAGAAGCAGATGTATTTTTAGAAGGCTTCCGGCCGGGTTATCTGGCGCGTTATGGCTTGGATTACGCAACTGTCAGGGAAATCAACCCGCAGCTGGTCTATTGTTCGATCACCGGCTTTGGGCAGACTGGCAGTTACCGTCATAAACCGGCCCATGACCTGAATGTGATCGGACTTGCAGGTCTGAATTCACTGGATGACGTTGGCAGTGCCTGCGTTTCAGAGGTACAGATTGCGGCGCTGGGCAGCAGTATGAACGCTGTCAGCGGCATTCTGCTGGCTTTGCTGGCGCGCGAACGTACCGGGGAAGGTCAGGCTGTAGATATCAATTTATATAATACTTCACTGAGTTTGCAGACAACCGGCATCAGCAGCTTGTGGGGCTGTAAGGCTACAGGTTGTCAGCCTTTCGGGCGCACGGCACATTATTATAATATTTACCGGACGCAGGACGGCCGTTATTTGAGCGTGGGGACGATCGAACCTAAATTCTGGCGGCGTTTGTGCGAAATCCTGGGTTGTGAAGAGCTGATCGAGCGTCAGCATGATTTTGAACATGGTAATGAGCTTCAGGAGCGTTTGGCAGCAGTATTCCAGACCAAAACGCAGGCCGAATGGCTGGCGTTGATCGGTGAGGAAGAATTCTGCGTGACGCCGGTCTGTTCGCTGGAGGAAGCCTTAAACAGCGAGCTGACACAGCAGTCAGAAATGCTGGCACAAAAACAGGAGGATATCGGCACTTTGCAGTATGTCAAACCGGCGATCCGTTTGTCGGATATGCCGGGCAGCATCGAACGCCGGGCGCCGCTTTTAGGAGAACATACGGCTGAGGTGCTGACTGAACTGGGTTATACGGAGCCAGAGATTATGAAGTTGAAAGAAAATGGTGCGATTTGACAGTTTACGTTAAAACAAGGGGTGTGAAAAGATGAAACGCTTTATTTTAGCAATAGTCTTTGTATTCTGCTGCAGCCTGGGGATGACGCCGCCGGCAGAAGCGGGGCTGATCAGCAAGGAACAGGAAATAGAGATGGGCCGGCAGACGGCGATGCAGCTGGAAGCTAAATACGGTGTCGTGCAGGATTATGCCTTGCAGGAACGTGTCAACCGGATCGGTCAGAGCCTGGTCAAGGTCAGCGAACGGCAGGATCTGGAATACAGCTTTAAGGTGCTGAACAGTGACGAAGTAAATGCGCTGGCCTGCCCCGGCGGTTTCATTTATGTATTCAAGGGACTGATCGATTATATGCCGTCCGATGCAGAATTAGCTGGCGTATTAGGTCACGAGATCACACACGTTGTCAAAAAGCACACTGTGCATCAAATAGAAAAACAGCTTTTAACGACTTTGGCTTTTGCTATCGTTACCAAAGGTGATTTAGGCATAGCGGGACTGGCGACGCAGGCTTTAGCGGCCGGTTACAGCCGTACCGACGAACGCGGCGCAGATAAGGGCGGTTTTAATCTGTGTGTAGCAGCCGGTTATAATCCTTACAGTGTCGTGCTGACGATTAACAAGCTGGAAGACCTGGCGAAGGAACAGGGTAATCCAGGCTATGGTATTTTTTCGAGCCATCCCGAGCCGGAAGAACGTTTGAAACGTGTTATGAAGCAGATCAAAGCGCTTAAAGTACATCCGGAAATAACTCTTAACGAAGATAATACAGCCAGAGTGCATGAAGGTGACTGGGGGTTTAATATCACGCAGACTGTCGGTAATGACCGCCCGGAATATCGCGCTTATATGCTTGCCGGCGGTTTATACTGCGTGCGTGAACGTGATAAGGGCCATATCGATCCATATCGCTTTATCGTCTATGATAACGGCGGCAGTGCCACTATTTACTATGATGACATCGAGATCCTCACTGTTTACAATCAGGATGCGTATGCGGGCGGCTTCGGCAGTGCCGGCAGCTATGCGGCGGCCTGTACCGAGCTGCTGCGCCAGTGGGTGCCGGTTGCGAATGCCAACGATACGGCAGTGCAGTCCAAGAGTAAAGATAAAAAGAAATAACTGAAAATTTATTGCCTCTTCTTAATTAATTAAGAAGAGGCAATTTTTATACATATTTTTCTAAGTATTTTTAAAATGTATGATAGTTATTATTTATAAACTAAAGAAAATATGTGATATAATAAATATGGGATTTTATGAGTAAAGGACGGCTGTGAAGATGAATGGCATAAAACAGTTCCGCAAAAATAAACAGGGATTTTTACTGGTCGATGCTATGATCGGGGTTTTGGTAGTAGCTATCGGCCTGGCTGCATTAGCGGCTTTATATACTTATGGTATCGGTGTGATGGTATCGGCGGACAGACAGGAAAAGGCTGTACAGATAGCATCGGAGAAAATTGAACTGTTAAAGGCAGCCGATGGGCACAGCAGCAGTGATATCAGAGAAATAGTTGAATATATCAATAAAGAAGGTAATAATACAGTTACCCAGGACGGCATTGAGTACCAGATTAATGCTCGTGGCGGTGATGGAAGCCTGGGGAATAATTATCCGGGTGAGAGCGAATTGTATTTGGTCAGGGTAGAAGTGAAGTGGACAGATCCCAAGCCGCAGGTCTTGGATCTGCAGACATATATCCGTACAAAAGATTGATTTAAAGGAGCGGCGGCATGAAGAAGCAGTCCGGATTTACATTAATAGAATTAGTGGTAGCGATGGCAGTATTGGGGCTGATCATGGGGGCAATGGTACATTTGTTTGGCAGCAGTGTTACCAGTCTGCATGTGGGCGCCAGACAGGAAGCCGTTTATGAAGAGGCGCGTTTGCTGATGAACGAACTGAAAACTACGCTGCGTTATGCAGATAAGGACAGTATTGATCCGGAGCAGCCGACGGTCAGCACAAGTAAATTTTCCTATAAAGGTAATCTTTGGGACAGGCATATGGATATTGCTCAAGGAACCAATAAAGAATATAAAGTGACTGTCGAGTGGAAAGATGATACAAAAAAACAATTGCAGGTAACGCGGGAAGATATTACTGACGGCAGTAAAAAAATAACTGTTTTTCCAAATGACAGCAATAATAGTATTTTCGAGGGTAAATTTCCTGTTACTTCTGAAACGCTTACTTTAAATGACGGTAATACAGTGATCATGTATAAGATCGCTTTGCCGCTGCAGTATGAATTTAATGGGCAAATGAAAACACAGACCTTGGAAACTAAAGTTGTGCCGAGTGAAGAAGGAGAGAAAGAAACTATTGAAGAAAGAATATATAAAAGTTATCATCTTCTGCTTAGCATAGCAGAGAAAAAGGCTTCTGGAACTGCATTAACATCATCTGAGCAGGTCGAATATAATAAGTTTGAAAATTATTATATAAGTAAAGGGATTACGAATATAAACTATTGTATCGGTAATAATGACAAGCTGCGAACTTATATATTAGAAACAAAATTTAATGGTACTTGGCCTGCGAAAACAATAAATGGAGTTGATGTTTATATGCAGCCTTATTGTGATATCAACAGTAAGCCGACTACAAATAATGTTTTTGTTTTTGGCAGTACTAGCGTAATGAATGAAAGTTCCAATAAAAATTGGAATACTAATTATATTTATGATTATGAAAGAAAAAGCTGGTATACTGGGAATACGATTATGATCGCAAATAAATCCCTGGAAAAAATAAAATCTGAAATGAACTCTAAAGGCTGGACCAATGCAAAGTGAATTTTCAATGAGGTGACGAAATGAAAGGTCAACGCGGATCGGTGACTGTTATAGCTGTAGTCATGCTGTTGTTCTTAATGATCATTGCCGTAGCCTGGCTGCCGATGATGACAATGGAAAAAACGGCTGCTGCGTCTGATTATCGGGAACAGCAGGCTTGGAATGCTGCCGAAGCCGGCTATAAGCGTGCTGTGGCACAATTGGAGGCCGGTAATGCTATCTGGAAGGATTGGCTGATAGATGATAACGATTTAAAAGACGGTACTTTTTCTGTTGTTAACGGCTTAGGTGGAGAACCACAAAGCGGGAATGAGAAGCTGGCAGGAGTTTTGGAAAATGGAATTTGGTATGCTGTTGCTATTAGTTCCGCTACAAGTGGAGTGGAACTCAAACATGGCGAGAGTGGTAATGGCAATTACACACCTGTGCAAGGTGAAACTTATTCTATTACATCTATCGGTTCCTGTAATGGTATCCATAAAGTTATTCGCAAAAACTATACTTTAGGCGATAAAGGCGGAACCGGCGGTGGTGACAGCGGCGGTGAGGAAACACTGGAATTACCAGGTCTGGTACAGGTTGACGGTACTGTGACGGTAAAAAATTCCAACAACACTATTCTAGGGGATATTTATGGTTTTGACAAAGAAGACCAAAGTGGAGATAAACATTTTAATAATGGGAATAATTGGCAAGGTAATTATATGGGTACTTTAAAGACGAAGCTCCCAGATAATATTTTTGATAAAAGTTTTTACAAGGATATTAAGACATTGGATGTTTTACCTGTTAATAACAATGAACCTTTTATTTTAGGTGCAAAAGAACAGATTTATATCGACTGGCCTATTGGTTTTTATAAAGATGAGTGGAAGCAAGATAAGAAATGGGAGTATCAAATTCGAGGTGGGCAGGGATCTGTATTATTTATAAATTGTCCGAAAAATAATAACAGTATAGATTTAACCAATGGTATTATCGGGCCTTCATCGGGTGAACCATTGACGTTGGTTTTTAACGGTGATGTGATAATAAGGACTCCATTACAGGGTAATATTAGAATTTTTGTTAAAGGGTCTGTAAAGCTGGATAGTAGTAATTCAGGAAATCCTACAAATAGTGAAGAACTATTAATGATTATGGCTAACGGTGATATTGATATGGCACGTTCATGGGGACTTGCTAATGGAAAAAGATATGCTTTTTTATCATCAAACTCTAATGTAGTTCTTGAAAATTCGTGCAATAGTTTTTGTGGACAAATACAAGCACAGAACGACGTTACTATATGGTCTAGTGTAATAGAGTATAGTAACAAGGTATTAAAATCAGCAGGTTTTACCGTTCCCAAAGGTATGAAATAAAAACGCATAAAGAAGTAAACAGTACCGCTGCTATTATATAGCAGCGGTACTGTTTTTTTTGTATGGTATTGACAGGTTTTATATTTGTTTAATAAAAGATTATTAAATATAGCCTAAATAAATATTTATTAAAATAGATACAATATATTGTGATTTTATAATACAAATGATATAATAAATTAAAAAATATCAAATAATTTATATTATAGGTTTTAATTTATAACATATACAAAAAGAGCAATGAGGTGAAATGTGTGCAGAAACAACGTGGTTCGGTAACTGTCATAGCTATAGTAATGCTGTTGTTTTTGATGGTAGTGGCCATAGCCTGGCTGCCGATGATGACAATAGAAAAAACGGCTGCCTCATCGGATTATCGGGAGCAGCAGGCATGGTATGCTGCTGAAGCTGGTTATAAAAAAGCTGTTGCAGCTTTAGATAATAAAAACAGCAACTGGACGTGGCTGACACCGGAAAACTATATACAAGGCAGTGACAGCGGCAGCTTTGGACATTTAAGTATAGACGGCGGTAAAGCTGACCAGAATGGCATCTGGTACGCTGTGGGAATTACTGAAAATAATATTGATCTGGCATCTGACTATACTCCTGAAGAGAGCGCTGCTTATCAAATAACCTCAGTAGGAGCTTGCCAGGGGATTCGCAAGGTTATCCGTAAAGTCCATACGTTAGGTGATAATGGCGGTACCGGAGGCGGAGAAGAACCGGAGCAGCCTCCAGACGCTTATATAAATGACAGCTTTATTACTTCAAGCGGAGCATTGATTATTAATAACGATATAGATTATGATCCCAATAATAAGGTATATTACAGTGGATATTTTGGTGACTATACAGTGGGCGGGCAGGTAATCAATAAGGAGTTTGTGACAGAGCCTAAATATAAAAGTGCTGCATCGCCGGAAGTTTTTGAAAAAGCTACTTATCCGGAGCTTCAGTCTACAGGTGCGACTGAAGACAGGCCTTTAAGTAACTGGAATATTACCAACGGGCAATATTGGGCCGCTAAAGCCAGCTTTTCGGGAACGAAGATAAGTGTTGCCAATAATACTGTTTTATTGATCGGTGAACAGCTGGGTATTGGCTATATGTTGTATAAAAATTTTTTAACTATGGATAACGTAGAAATCACTGTTCCTAAAGGAAAAACTTTAGAATTTATTATTTGTGACTATGGTACTATCAAAGATTATGATAATGTGGTTTTAAAGAATATTACGATCAAGGGCGGTGGGCAGGTAAGCTTTATTTCCGGCGGGTCGATAGCTGTAAATTCGATCAAGTCGGTAGACAACAGCAGGATACTTTTTATTGCCAATAAAAATTTGAGTTTGTCAGACCCTTTTATCAATGCAGATAAACAGCTTGACGGCGGCTGTTTCCTTTCTTCGGCAGGTAATATGCAAATGCTGGTCAGCGGAAATGTGACAGCTACCTTTTATGGACAGATGCAGTCTGCAGGTCTTATTAGTATTGGCGGTCAAAGCGGTGGGACAGGAAAACTTGTTCTGCGCTTTAATAAAATCGGCGAAAAATTGAAAATGCCGAATATGTATTATTTAAGGGCCGCATAAGGAAAAGGACTGGTAAGAGTCGGCAACAGTGGTAAAAAAGTTTAAACGTATGTAAGAGTAAAGAAAAATATGGTGTGTAAAATCAAACAGCCCCTGTTTCCTAAAGGAAACAGGGGCTGTTTTTGTTGAGGGAAGTAGATGATGTATAAAGGTAGTGGGTAAGGTGCTTATTATTTGTTGAAATAACGTTTCAGGAGACCTTCGAAAGCTTTGCCGTGGCGGGCTTCGTCTTTTGCCATTTCATGCACGGTGTCATGGATAGCATCCAGTCCTGCTGCTTTAGCGCGGCTGGCCAGATCGAATTTACCTGCGGTAGCGCCGTTTTCGGCTTCTACACGCATTTCCAGATTCTTTTGAGTGGAGTCGGTAACGACTTCGCCTAAAAGTTCAGCGAATTTAGCTGCATGCTCAGCTTCTTCAAAAGCTGCTTTTTCCCAGTACATGCCGATTTCAGGATAACCTTCACGATGAGCAACACGGCTCATTGCCAGGTACATGCCAACTTCGGTGCATTCGCCGGTAAAATTAGCGCGCAGATCCATTTTAATGTCTTCTGCGACGTCTTTTGCTATACCTACGATATGTTCAGCAGCCCAGGTACGGTCGCCGCACATTTCGGTGAATTTGGATGCAGGAGCTTTACATTGCGGGCAGTACTCAGGAGCTGCTTCGCCTTCATAAACATAACCACAGATTTGACATACGAATTTTTTCATTCTTCATTCCTCCAAGTGCTATAAAATTTATTTTTTTGTGAGCAGAACTTACGCAGATGTAAGTTTTCAATGTAATTATAATAGCACAGCTTTTGTCAGTTGTCAATAATAATTATCCGTTAGTATTATAGAAAAATAAGGCCGGGAATTTTTGCTTCCAGGCCTTATTTTGAGGTTTATTTAGTTAGATGATTAATAGATGCAGGTCAGAATTTGACGGTGATACCCATATTAACGCCTTTGGTTTTGACGTCGCTGCCGCCGGGAGCAGAATCTTTGAATTTGTTGTCATAGTACGACAGATTCAGCTCTACATTGGATACCAGAGTACGGCTCAGGCCGATTTCATAGCTGTTGAGCTTGTTGCCCACGCCTGCTCTGCCCCATAAAGTACAGAGAAAAGGCAATTCGACACGTCCCTGGACACCGACTTGGCCGGAACTGCGGCTGCGGCTGTCGCCGTGCAGTTTGATGTCACTGTCGACATAACCTGCGTAAACATCAAGTACTGGCAGGACTTTGTACATCAGGTTGAGCTGCTGGGCTTCGACCTTGTTACTGCCGTTGTTTTTGTATTGATTCCATTTGTAGTTGACAGCGGTATTGCTGCCAAGGCCTACGGTGATACCGGCATAGGGAGACGTTTTTTTGCTGCCGACGCTGTGTCCTTCATAAGTATTGCTGGTAGGGACGTTAAGCCCCAGATCAACAGCTACTTTGCCCGCGTTATAGTTTTTGAGCGGAGAAGCAGCGCAAACAGTGGTGATTCCTAAAGCCAGTGCTAAGCTTAAAATTAATGTCTTTTTCATTCCTTTATACCTTCCTTACTAAAACACTCAAGCGAGTCAGTTCTGGATTTTACCGTCAACGCCTTTGACGAACCAGTCCATACTCAAAAGTTCCTTATCGGTCAGAGTAGTGCCTGCAGGAACTTTCTCGGCACCGCTTTGATCATACAGCGGGCCGGTGAAAACTTTTTGTTTGCCGGCAATGATATCTGCTTTGGCAGCATCAGCCAGTTTTTTTGTTTCATCGCTGACTGCGGGTCCGTAGGGAGCGATGTCGACTACTTTATCTTTCATGGAACCCCAGTAAGCGCCGGATTTCCAGGTACCGTTGTTAACCTGTTTGATGGTTTCTTCATAATACGGTCCCCAGTTCCAGATCGCGGAGGTCAAGGATGCTTTAGGAGCATTGGCAGACATATCGACATTGTAGCCGATGCCATATTTGCCGCGTTCTTCAGCTGCCTGCTGCGGACCGGGGGTATTTTGATGCTGAGCGATGATATCGGCACCGGCATCGATCAGTGTGATAGCAGCCTGTTTTTCGGTAGCTGGATTATACCAGGTATTGGTCCAGAGGACTTTGACCTGTACGTCAGGGTTGACGCTTTGCGCGCCCAGGGTAAAGGCATTGATGCCGCGGATTACTTCCGGGATCGGGAACGCTGCTACATAACCAATAACGTTGGATTTTGTTTCTTTACCGGCAACGATACCTGTGACATAGCGGGCTTCGTACATACGGCCGAAGTAGTTGCCTACGTTGGGGGCTGTTTTGAAGCCGGAGCAGTGCAGGAAGGTAATGTCGGGGTATTTTTTCGCGACGTTGATCGTCGGGTCCATATAACCAAAGCTGGTGGTGAAAATAACTTTGTTGCCCTGGGAAGCTAGTTGTGTAATTACACGTTCGGAATCGGCACCTTCAGGAACTGATTCGATGTAACTTGCTTGAACGTTGGGCATGTTTTTCTCAACATACTGACGCCCCAGTTCATGTGCCATAGAGTAGCCGCCGTCTTTGGCGGAGCTGACATAAACGAAGGCAACTTTGGTTTTGTCGCCTGCAGCCTTAGGGTCGGCTTTCTTTTCACCGCCGCAGCCGGCAAGTAACGCGCCGCAGGCCAGCAGACCAACCAGAGCGATGGACAGGATTTTCTTCATGCAAATGACCTCCTTGATAAATTATTTCTAACTTTAATTGTAACAATGGCCGGGCAATAAAGCAATATTTTGTGAAATAAAACCGAAAAAGCTTGTCAAAAAGTGGCTTTAAGGTGATAATTATAATGTATGAGTATGTGTAATTGTAAAATTTGACAAGGCGGGTAATCATGAGCGATACCGAAAAAAGTGCTAGCAGTAATAATAAATTTTTAAAAGGTACATTGATTTTGACGGTTTCCAGTATCGTCGTCAAGGTCATCGGTTCGCTGAATTGGATCATTTTGTCGCGTGTACTGGGCGGCGAAGGGATCGGCCTTTACCAGATGGGGTTTCCGATCTATCTGATGGCAATAACATTGTCATCGGCGGGGATACCGGTCGCAATTTCGATTATTACGGCTGAAAAGCTGGCGCAGAAGGATTTTCTGGGAGCCAAACGGGTTTTTAATGTTTCTCTGCGGTTATTGTTCGTTACAGGCCTGGTTTTTGCATCGGCGCTTTTTTTCGGCGCTCATTGGCTGATCGATAATCACTGGATCCGTGACAGCCGCGCTTATTACTCTATTATTGCTTTGGCTCCGGCCGTATTTTTTGTTACATTTTTGGCCAGTTTCCGTGGCTATCTGCAGGGCTGGCAGATCATGACGCCAACGGCGGCTTCCGAGATAGTAGAGCAGCTGATGCGTGTTGTGACGATGATCGTTTTTGCGAATATGTTTATGCCGCATGGTTTGGCTTATGCGGCTGGCGGCGCCAGTATGGGCGCCGGAGTCGGCGCCTTCTGCGCGCTTTTGGTTTTGATGTGGTTCTATGGACGGCTCAAGCAGAAGCTGAAAGCGGATCTGCAGCAGCAGAATCCACTGGCTACGAGAGAGTCGGCGCGGGCCATCATCAGCCGCCTGCTGCGGCTGGCGCTGCCTGTTTCCATGTCCAGCCTGATGCTGCCGGTTGTGGCGAACCTTGATCTTTTGATCGTGCCGCAGCGGTTGGAAGCAGCTGGTTTTCATATCAGTCAGGCGACAGAGTTTTTCGGTTATCTGACAGGTATGGCTGTGCCGTTGATCAATTTAGCGACTATCTTCACGGCGGCTATGACGATCAGCCTGGTACCGGCGATTTCTGAATCGCGGGCACTGAATGATGTTTTCGGCATCAGGGCCAAAACCAGGACGGCCTTCAGAGTCGCTTTGATCATTACCTGTCCCTGTTTTGTAGGTATGTATTTTCTGGCTGAAAAAATAGCGGCGCTGATTTATAATGCGCCTGGCGCTGCCGATGCTATCCAAACTATGAGCGTAGGTATCTTGCTGTTGGGTCTGCATCAGATCAGTACAGGAATTCTGCAGGGGCTGGGTCGGACTTCGATCCCGGTCATCAATATGATTTTAGCGGCTGCGGTCAAGGTGTTTTTAAGCTGGACGCTGACGGCGATACCGACTTTGGGTATCAAGGGTGCGGCAATGGCTACGGTAGTGGATTTTGGCCTGGCAGCAGTTTTAAATATGATTTTTATTTACAAATATACAGGTTTTGCTTTATCCTTCAGCGGTGTATTTAAGCCTGCTGTGTCAGCCGCAGCTATGGGAGCGGCTGTTTATGGCGTGATCACGCTGGCGGCAAGCTGGGGAGCCTGGGCGATCACGCCATAAACAGCCGCTAGCGTGATCA
>OGKW01001651.1_pt1 | contig 12399 bp, 13 predicted proteins | sample 1572601 | NCBI WGS metagenome assembly OGKW01 (sample SAMEA2581875, study PRJEB24529) | metagenome | biome: Human gut stool | place: China | collected 2011
CCTGCCGTATTTTTCCCTTTTCCGGCTGCCACATCCGAATCGATCGGCGCTGCATCCGTGCTTTTTGCCTGAATCGGCTGCGCTACATAGAAATACTTTTTCTTCTGGTTCAAATAGCTGAAAGTTTCCCCGTCAAATGCCTTTAACACATCCGATACAACCAGCGTTTTCCCTCTGGAAAGACCAAATGTGTCTTTCAAAATCTTAAAGCTATCGTCCACCAGCACGATTCTTCCGTTCATCAGATCCGCCGTTGTACTAAGTTCCGCATCCAGCGCCGGATTTGGATTTCCCGACAGCAGTACATTGATATAATCACTGCTGCGTATCTTGTTTGCTAAAATCAGACTCCGGTTCTGCGCTTCCGCCATCCGTTCTTCCACGTGGCTCTGGTAAAAATACTCCGATGTAAAACGGACCTGTACCAGAAGCGGAACCAGCGTCAGGATCAGAAAGGCGAGGAACAGAGGGATTCGCATCCCGATCGTGTGCTCCATCGCTTTCCATATCTTTCTTTTATGTTCTGCTATTCTTCTCATGTTCCTGTCCTGAACGATTACAGTTCACGCGCTCTTACTTGGGTTGCTTAACTTCCTGACATTGGCTGTGAACTGTAACCCCGAAATGCTGCTCTTTAACTGCGTTTTTCACAACAACGATCCGATTTCAAGCTTCTTCGTTGCCGCAATCGCCAGCGCTCCCGGTCCGATATGGCAGGAAATGCTAAGTGAAAGCGGATCCATACGGATCTCCATCCCCGGAAATGCCTCCTGCACTTCTTTCTTGAAGTTTTCTGCCGCTTCTAAATCATGCGTATATGCCATCTCAAGATACATATGCTCTCCGTTCGGATCGTTAAACCGGTTGGCAAAATCATTCTTCATTGCCTCAATCATGATACTCTTTGCCTGTTTTACCGTTCTTGCCTTGGCAAATGCATCTAATTTTTCACCCTGAATCTGAAGCACCGGTTTTAATTTTAACAGTGTTCCAAGCGCGGCAGCAGCTGGTGTGATCCTGCCGCCTTTTTTCAGATAATACAGCGTGTCCACCATAATGTAAATCGATGATTCAAATTTATCACGCTCTAAAATTGTCTTGATCTCAGATGCAGTTCTTCCCTGTTTTGCAAGCGCACGTGCATCTAAAACAGACTGGCGCTGTGTAACAGAAATTCTCTGATTGTTCACCACCTGCACCTTTCCATCATAATCCTGGGAAAGCATCATGGCTGTCTCACAGGAACCACTAAGTCCGGACGACATTGGGATATGTACGATCTCATCGTACTCTTTTAACAATTCATCCCAGGTATCTGTCACATTTCCTACAAGCGGCATGGATGTATGGATGTCTGTCTTCTCGGAAAGCATCTGGTAAAACTCTTCCTGTGACAGATCGATATCTTCATACAGTGTCTTATCTCCCACAAAAAAAGGCATCGGCATTACAGTAACTCCAAGTTCCTTTGCCATACTCTGCGTGATTCCGCTGTTGCTGTCTGATACGATTGCTACTTTGCTCATGAAAAATGTTCCCCCTTATAATGTCTCTGAGCGTTTTTTGATGTTTTCTTTGAAGTTGATCACCTCATGCTCATACTCTTCATTCATATATTCAGATCTGATCATAAAGTCTGCCGATGCCTTATTGTTTGCGATCGGGATATCATATACCTGTGCAATACGAAGCAGTGCCTTTACATCAGGATCATGAGGCTGTGCAGTCAATGGATCAGAAAAGAAAATGACAAAGTCTACTTTTCCCTCAACGATCTTTGCACCGATCTGCTGGTCTCCACCAAGAGGACCGCTGTTATATCCACGAACCGGAAGTCCGGTCTGGTCTGTAATCATACGTGCCGTGGTCCCTGTTCCACAAAGGAAATGATTTTTCAGGATCTCTTTATTTGTTTCGCACCATGCGATCAGCTCTGCTTTTTTATTATCATGCGCGATCAGTGCAATATTTTTCTGTTTTCCAATGGTAAGTGTTACATAATTTTCATTCATATGCGCCATCCTCCGTCATTTATCTGTGCCTTTATCTATTGCATATCAGATCAGTTTTTCTGCAATACATATTGTTAAGTATAACATATTTTTTGTCGTTCTTCCACAAAAAAATAATAGAATGCGCGCTCCGCGGACATTCTATTATTTTATGTACCGGATTTCTTCTTTGCCTTTTTATTCCGGCAATTTTACTTTTCCATCCAGAATCATCTTCACAAATGCAGTGTCACGAATGATCCACGGATCCTTTTCTATGCGTATATTGGTATTGTAAACAGTCTCCGGCTGCTCCCACTTAAGATAATACCCCTTTGCCACTTCACTGGGTGTCAGATGAAGTTTCTCCTGTTTTTCCCCTACCTTACAGTAATAAAAGTAAGAATGACAGATATATTTACAGGACGGATCAAATATATCGCGGCGCATCTCAAGGATCTCCCCTAGTTCACACACAGACTCTTTTAAAACGGTAAGCCCTGTCTCTTCACGGATCTCACGCACAAGGGTTTCTAAAAAACTCTCTCCCTTTTCCATCCCGCCGCCGGGCATCTTATATTCGCCATCCGTACTACACTGCATGGCAATCTTTCCATCCCGGAAAATTACACCACGCACATTATATTTTTCATATACTTTTGTTGTGTCGTCATAATTCTTCTCGTCAAAAACAGCAAGCACTTCCATCTGTTTTGTCTCCATATTCTGCAGCTTAAGGCCATATTTTTATCATATATCAAAATGTCTGATATTGTGTGCAAGCATATCCGCCATATTACGCAGATTTTCGGTAGAATCCTTGATATTCTGAAAACTGTCCGTAATCTCTGTGATGGATGAACTTGTCTGCGTGGTTCCTTCCACATTCTGCTGTGCAATCTCTGACAAAGAATCAATGACATCTATGATCTCTGTTCTTGCACTCTCTAATTTCTTTGTACGTGTTTCAATCTGGCGAATTCGTTCAATAGATGCGTCGATCTCACCCATAACACCATTTACCATCTGCTCCGTACTCTCGATATGCATATTCTGTTTTTCAATGATCTCCTGTGTCTTGCCCATTGTCTCAACCACACGCTGGGAGTTTCCGATCAGTGTATTTACGATTTCGCCGATATTGCCACTCGCCGTATCAGACTGTTCTGCAAGCTTCTGTATCTCAGATGCCACAACCGCAAAACCCTTTCCCGCCTCACCTGCACGTGCGGCTTCAATGCTGGCATTTAAAGAAAGAAGATTCGTCTGGGATGCAATTTCAGAAATAAACTGCGATGCCTTCTGAATACTCTGTGCTGAAATATTTGTCTGTTTCGTCTGTTCCGCGATCGTTGCAACAGCTGCCTTTACTTCTTCGCTGATTCGTTTTAGTTCATCGATCGTAACAACAGCCGCATCACTGGACTGTTTCATCTGATCTGCACTTTCATTCAGCTCATCTGCTGCCCTGCCGGTCTCAATGATCAGATTTCCCATATATTTTACATTGTCAGAAGCTTTTTTTGCATCCTCTGCCTGTAAATTTGCCCCGGTTGTAATAGAATCTACCGTTGCCTCCACCTCACGCATTCCATCGTAAGTCTGATGGGATGTATCCTCTAAAGTATTGGATGCTTCCATCAGCATATCGGTACTTTCCTTGATTCCCTTAATGATCTTTTGCAGTTCTTTCTGTAAATGCTGTATCGCTTTGGTCAGATCTCCGACTTCATCTTTCCGCCCTAAGATCTTCTTGTCAAACTCTACGTCAAGATGACCGGCAGACACTTCCTGCACATTTGCAATTCCTTTCTTTAATGCACGTGTGATCGAGGTTGCACTGATCTCCACGATAATGATACAGATAACAAGTACCACAAGCACGATGGCTACGATCGTATTAATGATCTGTATCACGCTGTGGGAGATTTCCTGTTTCTCCGCCCCTGCAAACACCATACCGATCGGAGTACCGCTGTCGCCTTTCTGATATACCGGAACATAATAGCCATAGTATATGGTGCCATCCATGGATACATTATCACTGAAATATTCCTCACCACCATTTAATACCTTTTCAACAACCTTGTCACCCGCCGGACTTCCCAGAATCCTGTCACCATTTTTGTCGACTGCAGAAGTCATGATTCTCTGTGATCCATAGAAAAATGTCACATCCATCCCAGACTCCTGTTTGATGGTATCCACCAGATTCTCTGACTGTGAAATGTTATAACTTCCTTTCCAGATATCACCATTTTCCGTCTGCAAATAGGTACCTGCATTCTGGTCATAAGCTGCCTGCGTCGCGATTGCAGTTCCTTTTAATGAATTTTCCACCTGATCGATAATTGCACCCTTTACGATCGTGGACGCGATCAGAAGGATAATTCCTCCTAACAGAAGCAGCGGTATCAAAGAACAGAATAAAACTTTTTTTCGAATCGTCAATTTCATCATCTCATTCTCCCCCTAGTCCACAATCACAACGTTTTTATAATACCAGTCAATGCCGCCGGTAATCATTGCATCATCTAAGGTTCCATTCTCTGTTCCAACCGTCTCCCCTGTATTTGTCTCCATCACTCCGTCAAAAACATTATTGCTGCCATTTAAAATTTCTGCAGTCGCTTCATCCACCTTCTCCTGCGTACCCTCTGCCGCAAAAGATGCCAGATTCGTCAGCTGTACCAGCCCCTCTGCCATACCTCCATAATAGTTTGATCCATCCCAGGTTCCATTGATAATACTCTTAACTGCCGAAGTATAGTATGCACTCCAGTTCCAGATAACACTCGTCAGACAGGCATCCGGTGTTTCCTTGCTCATATCTGAGTTATAGCCGATACCATATACACCACGTTCCTGTGCGAGTGTCTGCGGATACGGCGTATCACAATGCTGTGCCATCACATCACAGCCCATATCCAACAGCTGTTCCGATGCTGCTTTTTCCTTATCCGGATCATCCCAGCTGTTTGTGACTGCCACATAGATCTTTGCCTCCGGGTTAACAGCTGCAACACCGATCGCAAATGCATCAATTCCACCTGTCACCTCCGAATTGGAAGAATCCTGCGCTGCAACATAGCCGACCTTATCCGACTTTGTATTCATGCCAGCCACGATACCGCTTAAATACCTTACCTGGTAAATACGACCAAAATAATTGTTGAAGTTCTTTCCATTTGACATATAACCGGTTCCATGGGAAAAGTAAATATCCGGATATTTTTCAGCCATCTCTGCTGTTGTTTCCATATACCCCCAGCTGGTTGTAAAAATAATATTGCACCCATCCGAAATACATGCTTCGATTGCTTCCTCCGTCGCCTTTGCGTCAGAGTCATCCACGATCTTTCTCTCAATCTAATCATCGCTTAAACCCAGATTTTCCTGCATTCCCACAATTCCCAGATCATGCGTGTAAGAATATCCGCTTCCCTCATCCGGATCTGAAATATAAAGCACGCCGACTTTTATATTTTCTTTCGAAATTCCTGCCGTGCCCGATGTGGTATCCGACTGTGCACCGCCTGTACTGTTCCCGGCGGTTTCCGTTGTAATATAGCCATCGTTTGTCGCATAATCATCCGGCGTAGTACCTGTTTTTCCACCACACCCGGCGAGCATTCCCGCCACGGCAAACAGTGCAATTATCTTTCCAGCTGTTTTTCCTTTCATCTTTTGTTCTCCTCATCATAAATTTTCACAACATCTTTGTTTCATTATACAAAACCGGAGAACATTTGTAAATAAATATTATTTTTATGACAATAATCTGATACTTATGACCTATTTTTCTGAAAATATTCTTTTTGCACGCAGATAAGACAGATTAAATGTCCGGAGCGTCACAGGCTGGTTCATCCTGTCATTTTCCTGCATATATTCCCACTTCCAGTTATATATTCCATCCCCGTAATAACTCTTGTCCGGATGTTCTTTTAAGTACTCAGCGATCACTGGTGCCGCATCCGTTGATAAACAGGAGAGATAACTGTAATCTCCCGCAGTATTTCCATTTTCGATCTGCGCCAGATCATAGGCGGCAATCCCCGCATCTACATGTGCAAAGGCAAACAGGACATAACTGACGCACACAACCGCCATTCCATACTGAAACAACGGGAACCTGCGGTTCCAGATATAACAGATCGTCCCTGCCATCAGAAGCGTGATCACTGCCAGTGCCACAAGTACCACAACACGCAAAAATGTGAGCTGGTATGCCCGGATATACAGGATCATTCTCCACCCGCTCGATGCTGTCATAATGATCGTACATACAGAGATCACCGTCAGAACGGCATCGACCGCCCTGTTCCTCTGAAAGAAATGCTCCATTGTAAGAACCGCCCCCAGATTTAAAATACACACCACAAGGAGCTGGAAAAATCCCTGCCTTGCATATTCGGCATAGGTCACTCCTGCCGGCAGCTCCCCGCCACCGCCAAACAGATATATGATCTGTATACCACAGAATATCACATATAATACCGCCACTAAGACCGAAACCGTAAACATTGCTGTCGTCTCTGTAAGAATTTTTACTTCCCTGTCCTGCCGGTCTTTTCTGTATGCTGTATATCTGACTCCACAGTAAGATGAAATAAAACCAAAACATAACATGAAACAAATCCCTGCCAGGTTTGCCGGTATCCTGATTCCTTCGAAAACTTTTGCAATCATATTTGAAAATACCAGATCCGCCGACATTAACAATCCACCGATCAGAAGAACCACCGGTATCGCTACTGCAATTCCGATCAGGATCTCACGCGCTTTGCCATTTTCTTTTTTCTCCCGCAAACGTGCAAAATCGTTTCCATCGCCAAATGGTCTTGCAATGCTGCCAATTGCTCCAAATACAGCATTTACTCCACCGCACAGGTAATCCCAGAAATTCCATTCGTTTTCATCTGCCATATTTCGTATCAGGAAACACACCGTGAATGCAAATATCCAGCAATAATTCATCCAGATGATCCACTCATTTCCGGTTGTAAATGTACTGACCGCAAGGATCAGCATATACACAGCAAAAATTATTGTTGTTTTAAAAACTTTTCTTTCCTTTACCGTTTTAACGATGTAACAGATATATCCGATCGTTGCCACCACCCACAGAAGTACTGCGGCACCTGTCATATTTTTGTAAATACAGACTGTATAGATCAGTGCGTAAATGAGGCTTGCCGGCGCAAGTTTTTTAAAAATCCCCGCATTTTCTTTCTGCTGCTGTTTTTTTCTTTCCTGCCACTGCGCTTTCTGCTCCTCGTAACTGACTGTAAGATTCTGATCCATTTTCATGCTCCCTTCCTTTTCCAATAAGCTGTCCTGTTCCTGCTTCAGTTTTTCATAAACTGTCATATTCCTGCTTCATTCCGTACAATATATTAAATTTCATCATCCGATGGAACATATTCTAAAATATCTCCCGGCTGGCAGTCCAACGCCCGGCAGATCTTGTTTAATGTGTCTACTTTGATTGCTTTTGCCTTTCCATTTTTTAGTATGGAAATATTTGCCATTGTAATACCTACTTTTTCCGAGAGTTCAGTTACACTCATTTTTCGCTTTGCAAGCATTACATCTATATTTATGATAATCGCCATTTGTCTCTCCTTATATCGTAAGTTCATTTTCCTGTTTTAATTCGTAGGCTTTCAGGACCAGATGTGATAATGCCGCTGCCAAAACAGATATCATGACCGAAAGCAAAACTGCGGTGATCATAAAAATACTGATTCCGGGCTGCCTGACCGCTAAGATTGCCAGAAAAACAATTCCCGCAAACCACACAACTGAGAGCAGCAATGCGAAGTGACTGATATTTCGAAAACATTTTGCATTTTCTTTTGAGAATGAATTGTCTTTTCCGATCTGCACACATACTTTCCAGAACTGGTACAGGATCGCATAACAGATCACCGCAATGCACCAGCCGTACAACAGCCCCGGCATAAAAAGATACGCCAGTGATTCATCCGCGTCCCTCCATGACATTGCAAGTACCGGCATAATATATAGAAAGAACACCGCCCCCATCAGCGCCAGTACAATCGTGATTGCTTTTAGCCACCGTGAAATTTCTTTTTGCTGCATAAATGATTCTCCTCCTGATCTGATTCACTTTTCTTTGAGTTTGTTTTTGATTCCAGATTTTTCTTTCTGGTTTTATTGTTTTCCTTTATTATACACATATATCTTGCTTTTGCAATATATTTTTATTGTTTTACAATAAATTTTTATTGGTAAATAGTAATAATAAAATCCTCTGCAAACAGTCAGGTGCTATTTGCCACCTGTTTTTCTGTTTACAGAGGATTTTATTATTTACTGTTCATTTCATTATTTTTTTATATAGTTTTATCAACAGTTTCCGTAATCTTTTTAAAATATTTATTGTCTGTTCGATTGTAAATATTGTTCTATTTCCAATGGCGATTTTCCAGTTACTTCTGCAATTTTTTCTATTGGGAAATCCAGCTTAATCATATTATGGATCATTCTCTCTTCTGCGATCTCGATTCCGTCACTTTTGCCAGCCTCATACTCTGCCTTTCGGAGTTTCTTCTCTTCCCACTCTTTATCATATTCCAAAATACTCACCATCTTTACCTCCGAACGATTCTTCCGAAGAAATTCCACCAGGATTCCTTCTTTGATACATTCATCGATTGCCCGTGCAACTGCATCGTTTAAGTTCATTTCTGATGTATATTTGCGGACTCTCGCTACATAAATGGCATATTCCTTCAATGTCTGACACTGCTCCATCAGCTCTTTGTTATGTCCTTCATTGACGTTTAACATCAGGACTTTTAACTCCAGGTCCGGCTCGCCAGCCAGATGCTCATAAGCCTTTGACAGTCGAAGTTCCACCCGGTCATCCACTGCATCCGTTCCATTATAAAATACCATAAATTTCGGTGCCGGTATCTTCTGCAGGCGGGACGAATACAAGGACTTATCATCAACATACTGCTGATATTCGATTCCTATGTAAATCAGATCCCGCAGCGGTATGTTGGGATTTAACGTGGACTGGTGCTCGTAGAGATAAATATTCGTCTCTAACATAAATGCCAGGTCGTTTTTCATCCCCATGTAGATTGCATTTTCCAGCGTGACGATTTTCAGATCATCTGCGTTCTGATAAGCATTCCCGGTTACTGCATTGTACAAAGATAAAAGGTTCTCTTTCTCTGAAAACAACATGCGGAATACGGTGTCTTTGTACTGACGGTTGGCTGTTGGTATCTTTTCTGATACCTGTGTACCCTTCTTCATATTCAGTTCCTCCTATGTGCAGGAGGCTCATCCAGATCTCCTGCTTTTCATTTTTGTGAATAAAAAGCATAGATTTCTGAAATGTTTTTTGAAATGTAGACGGATGTGTCATCCTTATGGTCATGTGAAGCAAATGTAACTGTCTGAATAACGCTGTTCACATGGTAGAAATATGCTTTGATTTATCTTAGCATACGTCATTCTTCGTATGCAACTGATTTGAAATTTCTTGTGCAGTCTGCACAAAAAAGAAGTCCGATTTTTAAAGAAAGACAGTGTCCGACTTGAACACCGCCTCTTTTTTACACTGCTGTACACACCTGTTGTGTGACCGGCAACATTACACCATGCACGCCCGTGCATTATAATTTCCCGATATTTCCGGCAGCTCCGACATCACAGACAGTTCTAAAATATCTCCCGACGCCCACACAAGGATCGTTTCTCCAGAAATCGAAGCCATCCCGGTTTTTGAAACATTCATGGAATATTCTTTGAAGACTTCCATGGAAGATCTCATAGAATGCTCCATAGAATATTGGTTTCCACCCTGACTATTGCCCACGTTCCGACTTTCAGGCGGCATTTCAACATTTATCCCAAGTCCCGAACGCCCCTTCTGTAGCCGCTCCGCCGGTTCATTGGACAGTCTTATTTCCGGCATGACCGGCATATCCTGCACATTCTGTACGGACTGCACAGACCGCCCCCCGGATGCAGCCGGTTCCTTGGACCTATGCTCATCACAGGTTTTTGCGACAGGCTCATTTTGCTTTTCCATCACGTTGCAATTTTTCGGATCCGGCTCTTTTTTTCTCCGCTTCACCCGTACAACCTGCGGCGCCCGGACTGACTCAATGTAGAGGACATCCTCTTTCCGCTGCATTTTTTCTAACAGGATTTCAAGAAAAATTGTACCATAATAATTTCTGCGGTACTTCTCCTGCTCCCTGAATTCCGACCGCACCCAGTCTGTCTTTGCCGTCTGTTTTATTTTGATAGATTCTTCTCCATATATATGATCTGTCATTATGCCTTACTGTTATAATAGCTATTGTTATAATAACTGCTGTTATAACTCTGTGAATTATTCGCGTAGCGTGCATAACGGTTATAATTACTGCTCGCCTGCGCACTTGATTTTTCGAGTTCCGTCACCTTTTCTTTTGCATATTTGCCGATCTGGCCTGACAGATTCGACACCTTTTTGGCAAATCCATCTTCACCGGTAAACAGTTTCTTTACCTGGCTGATATCGGCTGCCTTTAATTTGTTTTCGTCCAGTTCTAATGTCCCGTCACCTTTTATCGTAATTCCGATCTCACGGAGTTCCTTGTTTTCCGCATTTGCATAATTTTTCAGTTTTTTGGCATAATTTGAATCAACAATATCGCCGGACTGTGCGAGACGCTTCATCAGATAATTATAGTCATTCACAAACGACTCTATATTATCCGCCACATTTTCCTTCAGCTTTGTCTCATCTTCCTCGTCAAATACGGAAGTACCATCCGTTTTTAAAAACTTTCCCAACCGTTTTTCCACACGTTCCGCAGCCGTCTCCATACCACTGTACAAAAGCGTCTGCGTCCGGTTTGCAAGTAACTGCTCCGCAGATGACGTCTTTCCACTGTTTGCATTTAATTTTGAAAGAAGCTGACTGATCGACTGTCCGGAACTCCCGGAAGTGCTCTTTTGTGTTCTCTGCTGTTTTGTCGTAAATGTCTTCGTCTTTGCAATACGTTTCATCCGCGCACGCACAATGGTGCTGTTTAGTCTGTTCCCAACTCTCATACTCATTTTCCCCATTTCACAACTCATTTTATGACAACAGTTAAGTTCTTCCCGTTATACAGCTGATTTTTCATCCATATAACAAAATGGCGCCTGTTTTTCCGGGTATTTCATTCCTTGAAAATCAGACGCCATCCTTAGCTTTCTCCTGTTATGTAATTTATATCGTCATAAAATCAGAATACTTTACAAAAAAATCTCTTGACACTTTTCTTGTATCATTGTATTATTTCACTAGTACAAAGAAACGAGGTGATACAATGGCATGGAACCTTAATTCCGACCGTCCTATTTTTATACAGATCGTCGAACGGATCGAAATGGATATCATTTCGGGCAAATATAAACCCGGAGACAAACTGCCTTCTGTCCGTGACTTTGCCGCCGAGGCAGCGGTAAATCCAAACACGATGCAGAAAGCTTTCACAGAACTTGAACGAACCGGTCTTGTTTTCTCACAGCGGACAACCGGACGATTTATTACGGAGGACACTTCCATGATCGATGAATTAAAATCAACACTTGCAAAAGATAAAATTACAGAACTGCTCTCATTTATGCAGCAGCTCGGCTTTCAGGAAAATGAGATTCTGGCTATGATCGGTCAGACCATGAAAGGAGAAAAATGATGGGCACATTACTTGAATGCAAAGATCTCACCAAAAGTTTCAGTGGAAAAACAGCGATCGACCACATTGATCTTTCGATTGAGAGCGGACATATCATTGGTCTGCTCGGTCCAAACGGCAGCGGAAAGACAACACTGATCAAATGTCTAACAGGAATTTATGAACAGGATCAAGGACAGATTCTGGTCTGTGGAGAAGAAATTTTCGAGAATCCAAAAGTAAAAGCACAGGTAGGATATGTTGCGGACAGCAACCAGTATTTTGAAGGGTATCATATCGATGAGATGGTGGAATTTTATAAACAGATCTACCCAACATTCGATGAGAAAGTATTTAGGGACTACAATCAGAGTATCGGATTAGATGTAAGCAAAAGAATCAAAGAATTATCTAAAGGACAGGCAATGTCATTAGCTTCGATGTTGAATCTGTCCATCCAAAAGTGATGATCATGGATGAACCAATGTCAGGACTGGATGTGATCGCACAGAAACAGATCAAAGATTTTATTGTCAATGAAGTCGATATGAATGGGATGAGTGTTCTGATCTCATCACACGATTTAAAGGATTTAGAAAGTTTCTGCGATTCCGCAAGTATGATGAAGGACGGAAAGATCCTTTATCATGGAACAATGGATCAGATGAAAGAACGATTTACAAAATTACAGGTTGTATTTGAAGAATCAA
>OGKW01001659.1_pt1 | contig 12315 bp, 8 predicted proteins | sample 1572601 | NCBI WGS metagenome assembly OGKW01 (sample SAMEA2581875, study PRJEB24529) | metagenome | biome: Human gut stool | place: China | collected 2011
CTTTCTGACTACATTACGAATAATCCGGACAAAGCTCCTGTTCTGAAAAACGACCTTAAGCCGCTGACTAAAACGGACATCCTTCTTAACGAACTCGCGGAAAAGATGGCCGCAAGCAATCCTGCCGAGCCTCCGAAATCTTTGACCTATGCAGATGAAGAAACTGAGTGGAAGCGGGAGGATGAAGACTATGAGCCCGAGGTCAAAACTCTTGACGGCTGGAGAGCCGGATATTTGTCCGGAGAACTGCAGAACGAGCAGGGCCGGATGTATGAGGATCTGCGTTTAGGCAAGATTACGAAAGACGCCGCTTTTGAAAAGCGTTCAAAAGAAATCGATGACACGCTGGCCGCACTGGACGAAAAGTTCAAAGACTCTTGGCTGTCGTATCCGACCATGAAAACGATTGGGCAGATGCTCACCGTCAGCGGAGACACTGCTGCTAAGGGTGCTGCTCTCGGTATGGGAGCAGGCGCCTTGGGTTTGGGTGCTCTTGCATTAGCGGGTGCGCCTGTTGCCGTCCCTGCTTCCCTTGGAGCACTGGGCCTCATGACAATGAGCGGCGCTGTCATGGAAACCTCAAAGGAAGTTGAAGGCGGTCTTGCTTACAAGGATATGCGGGAGGCGGGCATTGATGATGACGTTGCCCGAAGATTGTCCGGAACGGTTGGCTTTGTTAATGGCTCCTTGGAAGCCATCGGTGATGCCGTGCTCACGAAATTCGGAGGAAAGCTCCTAGGAATTACTGGCTTTAAGCAGATGTTCGGCCAAAAGGTCAAAGAAAAAACCATCGAAGCGCTCAAAAAGCCGACGTTCAGAGCCGCGGCGGTTGATGTGGCCAAGGCTTTCACAACGGGCCTTGCAACCGAGGTAGGCGTTGAGGAGCTTCAGGAAATTTCAAACATTGTTGCCGAAGAGGCCGCCAAGAAACTCACAAAAGACGTGCAGTTTGATTCCATTACTCCTGATGAGGTGATGGATAGATTGGCCGACATCGGAATTGAGACGATTAAAGGTGTCTGGGCACTGGGTCTTGCAGGCGGCGCAGTAGGTATGACGCGCCACATCTCTAAGATCAAAACCGCCCAAAGGAATCAGGAATTCTTTGAGAACCTTAACCTGATCGCTCCGGAAATAACTGCCCGAGAGACCGCACCCGGAGTTGTCTCCGAAGCTGTTCAAAATCAGGCTGAGAGCGCGGGCAAACCCACGATTTACGTGGACGGTGAAATGTTTGCCCAGACAATGCAGGAGAAAAACGTTCGTCTGGAAGACCTGAAGAAGATCAATCCTGAGTTAGGAAATGCTATTCAAAAAGCCGTGGCTTCGGGCGCAGACGTGGAAATCTCCACGGGAGACTATGCCGCCCACATTGCCGGAACGCCCTTCGGAGAAGCTTTGACTCAGCACCTTAGATTCAATCCGGACGAACTCAGTGCCTACGAAGCGAAGAAGGCCCGCAAACTTGTGTCTGAGTGGGTAGGCCAGAATGATTGGGATCTTTCAACTGAAGAGGGCAGGGAAGCGGCGACAAAGGAAATCAACCAGGCCGTAAATCAGGTACAGAAGTCTAAGTATGCTCAGGCCTTCGATGACCTGACTAAGAGCATGACTCAAAGCCTTATGGCCAGCGGAATCAGTGGCTATCGAGAGGAGAGAATTGCAAAGCAGTATGCTCGGCTGCAGGCGGCCAGTATTGTGCGTTTGGCCAAAGATGCCAATATCGCTCCGGAACGCATTGCGGAATTTGCGCCGAGGATTGAATCCTCTAATGTGACAAGGGATGCTTTCTTTCAAGAGCCGTTGGATGCAGCAGAGAAGTTGCGTGCTGACGCGCAACAATGGAAGGAAACAGTTGACAAGTTGACCGCGAAACCTCGTCAACAGCTCATTATGCTTAGGCAAACTCCACTGATAATGAAACTTCTGGGCGCTGACTTCCAAGAATTACGATCATCGACCCATGTTTTCGATGGTGTATATCCCGGGAATAAATCAAGGGATGAACACCATGAACATCTGATGATGACAAAGGATGTTATTAAACAGATTCCCGAGGCCATTACAGATCCGGTAATAGTGGCAAGAGATGAAAGACACAACTCTTTCGTGTTCTTTTTAGATATTAAAGATGCGAATGGTGAATCGGTAATGGTTCCTGTCAGTTTCGGACATCCGACAGAGAAAAAGCCTGTAGTCTTTAATATTGTTAAGTCTGCTTTTGGACGAGGAAGACTTCAGCTCGAATTGCAGGGGCGGAACAATGCACTGCTTTACATCAACATAAAAAAATTAAAATCCTTGTACGGAACACCCGGGGCAGATTCCCTTCGATCCGTCAAGGATTTTAACGCCGTGCTAAAGAATTACTTCTCTAACGCCGACGGTTCAAGTGTAAAGACAGAGGCCGACCTAGTCAAGCTTCGGGAGCAGTTCCCAGGATATTACCAAACCGAAAAGATTGAACCGCAGTCCATCAATGTTCCTGCGACGGAAGTTTTTTCCAAGCTTGGCCTGGAGCTTCCGGATGGATTTAAGCCGAGCAACGTCACTCTGATCAGCACAAAGCCTGTCACAGAAAAGTCGAACATTGAAGAGTTTTCCGGAGCGGTTTTGCCGGACAACGCTCCCAAAGAACTGGTTGACGCTTTGGAAGAAAAGGGCATTCGTGTAGAACTCAGCAGTAACCGAAAGACTGTGAGGGCTAAGGCCGTCTCTCAGCTGTCTCAAAAGATTCAGGACTCTCTTGTTTACTTCCAGAACGGAACAAACGAGCGCGGCGGCTACAGCCCGAAACAAAACACAATCCACCTGACTCCGAATGCTGACTTGTCCACCTTTGCCCATGAAATGAGCCACTGGTATCTTGAAAACCTGATGCAGCTGGCGGGAGAAACAGGTGTCTCCGGACTTATCAAACAGGACGCAGAAACCCTTCTGAAAGACTTCGGCCTCAAGTCGCTTGATGAATGGAAGAACCTCAGCATCGAGGAGAAGAGAAAGTTTCACGAGCGCTTTGCCTATCAGACCGAAATCTATTTGGCTACAGGTAAGCCGCACAATCCTAAGCTGATCACTGTTTTCAAGAATCTCGGCAAATGGGTCAGAGACGTTTATCGAGCTTGGACGGGAGGAGTGGCCGAGCAGAGAGCGGCTCAGTACAAATCTGAGTTTGGAGAGGAGCTGCCCCAGCTCTCTGAAGAAGTTCAGCGCGTCATGGATCGAATGCTCAATGCAGAAGCCGACCTCTACCAGGCTGAAGTTTCCGAATCTATGCGCCCGCTCTTTGATGAAAAGCCCAAAGACATGAGCGAAGAAGACTGGATCGCCATGCAGAAGGCGCATGATGAGGCGCTGGCGGACGGCGAAGCCCTGCTAAATGAAGCAAAAGCAAAGGACGAGAAGTGGTACTCGAACGCCAGAGCCAAGACTTTGCGGATGATCCAGCGCAAAGCCAAAGAAATCCGCGACAAGGTTAAAGAAGGCGTTACGGCGGAGATCGAGGCTGAGGCCGGAACTCGTGCTTTTGAACTTATCAAGAAGAGTAACGAAACCTTCGGCATCAATTGGAAATTTGATCCGGAAGCGTTGACGGCCGCCAAGATCAGTTCTTCCACGATCAAAAAGCTGAGCGCTCTCGGCCTAACGAAAAAGGGAGGAATGGCGCCGTCTGAAGTAATGGAACTCATGCGAGGTCAGGGCAATGCGTTCGCCACTGTTCAAGACATGGTTCAAGGACTTCTTGACGGAGCAAGAAAAGACGAGCGCATCGAAGAAGAAACAACTCGCAGATGCATTGAGAAGTATTCCGAAAACTTTACTCAGGCAGGCATCGATGCTCAGATTACTGAGGCTCTACAGAACGAAGCCCGGGCAAGATTTGTCGCAACAGAGTTTAAGTACTTGGCAGGAAGCCCTGCAGGAATCAGCCAGAGGATGATCAACGAGGCGGCTAAACGTTCTGCAGAATTGATGCTGGCCAACATGCCCGTTTACAACGTCAATCCACGGAACTTTGTGGCTATGCAGGCAAGAGCCTCTAGGAAGGCTTATGAAGCATTAGCCAGCGGGGATAAGGGAAGGGCCGCCGCATACAAGCGTCAGCAGTTGATGTATCTGCAGGCAGCGCTTCAAGCTCTTGATGTCGACAAGCAAGTGGATCGTTTTGAACGAATCCGCAAAAAAGCTTTCTCTGCAGATAAGAAACTTGCTAAGACTTATGACCTTGATGTCCTTAATGTACTTCGCGCTGTCTTCAATATTGAAGGCTTTGGAAAAACTAAACCCGAAGATGTAGACCTTCTGGCTGTAGAGAAAACTATCAATGCTTTTGAAGAGATTGCTCGTCCCACTTATGAGATGTTGGATGGAATATTTAAACGTTACAGAGGACTTCAGGGAGGCCGAGGGTACAGCACTTTGACTTACGGTGACTTCCTGGCCTTAGCAGAAGATGTGAATATGCTCTTTGCGATCTCTCGTCAATGGAAGGAAACTACTCGTGAGGCAAAAGCAGAAGCTCGTGAGCAAGCGGCTAAGGAGTTGATTGCCCAGCTGAGCACACAGAACCTGTCTTACAACACAGTGGGACAGACAGAGGCAACAACCGCTTATGAGAAATTCAAACAAGATGGCCTCCTGAGTCTCGGATCTGCGCTTGTTCGTGTTGAGTCTTGGTGCAACAAAATGGATACAGGCAATCCAAACCATCCGTTCAGATCCTACATCTACGATCCGGTTGCTCAGGCCACGGCTAAATTCCGCAACCGTAACAGTGAACTTCAGCAAAAGCTCGCAGAGATGATTAAACCGATGCAGAAGGAATGGCTGTCTCGGACGGACATCCACGCTCCGACTCTTAACTACACGTTTAGAACTAAGGCGGAGCTTATCGGAGCTCTTCTTCATACCGGCAATGAATCGAACAAAGAAAAGCTCTTGCTCGGTGGTAGAGGAAAGGGGAACGCCTGGGCCGAGATGGTTGAAGACCAAGAGGGCAATAAAAAATTAGATACTAAACGATGGGATCAATTCATTTCCCAGTGTTACGCTGACGGCACAATCACCAAGGCGGACATGGATTTCGTACAGCAGGTATGGGATCTTCTGGAGTCGACAAAGGAGGATGCGCAGAAGGCTTACAAGAATCTATACGGGTACACCTTCAAAGAGATTGAAGCCTCTCCGATTCAAACTCCGTGGGGAGAATATCGAGGCGGTTATGTTCCGGCGACAACGGATAAATACCTTGTGGCAGACAAGGCCACGTTTGATGAAATTGACCAGCTTACTAAGACAGACTCGCTGAGCCAAATGCCGGTATCAAATCCTGGCTTCACAAAAACTCGAGCCTCTGACTATCACGAACCTCTGAGCTTTGATATGGCGATCATTTCAAACCATATTTCCTCAGTTCTGAGATTCTGCTATATCGCCCCAGTCGCTCAAGATGTCGCCAAGCTGCTTATTAATAAGGATCTGAAGGAAAGAATCGATTCTCAGGATCCTACGACCATGAAAGACATGCTTAAGCCCTGGCTTAAACGGTCCTATACCCAGGATGTGAGTGACGGGAAAAGCGGCTGGATCAGCAAGAAACTCAATGAACTCAGAGGTATTGCCGGCATTAACATCATGATGGGCCACATCGTGAACGCTCTGCAGCAGTTCACTGGGTTCTCAATTGCGCTCACTAAGGTTTCCGGACGAAATCTCATTGACGCTGCCGGAGTCTTTGCTCGTGATCCGAGGAAGGTAACGGAGCAGATCACTCAGCTTTCTCCGTTCATGATGTCTCGCCTTAATGACCGTGCAATGGAATTCCAGTCTCAGGTCTATAAGATTTCCTCAACTCAGGATAATCGCGTTACGAAGCAAAAGGGAATCTTCAATAAGACGGTAGCTGCTAAGGCTAAATACATTCAGCCTGTTCATGACTTCCTGATGCGCAAAGGGTACTTCCTGCAGTCTTTCTGCCAGATTCCGATTGATGCGATTACTTGGGTCGGAGCTTACAACCAGGCGCTGCAGAAAGGACGGACTGCAGAGGAAGCGGTTCTGGATGCTGACTCGGTTATCCGTACGACCATGTCCGACTTCTCTCCGGAAAACGTTGCTAATGTCGAAACAGGAAATGCTTTGTACCGCTCCTTCCTCGTTTTCTACAATTACTTCAACATGCAGTTCAATCTTCTCAATGAGCGCTTCCACGCCGACAGCATGGAGAAGAAACTAATTAAGCGTTACGGCATGTATGCTCGAGACGCGCTCTTAGTTGTGACGATTCCTTCAGTTGTTGCGAAACTTATTGAGGCGGTTGTCTTCGGAGATCCGGACACAGGAGATGATGGCGAATTCGGCATGGACGATATGCTAAGAATGCTGGCCTCGGAATCCTTTAAGAACGCTGTGGCTATGGCTCCTATTGCCGGACAATTCATTAACACTGCCGGCGCCAGCTTAGCTAAAGATCAAAAAGGCGGAGCTGTCTCTGATGTAGCGCAGTTTATCTGGGGAACCGATCCTTACGTGGGTCGAATTATGACAGCTCCCGCTTACGGCCTTATTGAGGGTAGCGGCAAAGCGATTCAGCAAACCGTTGAGATTCTTAACGATGAGGATGTGAATGCCCGTTCCTATACCCGCAATATGCTGGATCTTCTCTCTGTGGTGACTGGCCTGCCGCTTGGTTTCCTCAAGAAACCGCTGGGCTACATGGCAGGAGTTGAAGCAGGAGATATCCAGCCTGCAGGGGCTGGCGAATTTGTTCAAGGAGTTCTTTCCGGCAAAGCGAAGAAGGACTAAGAACCCGTCCATAAACCTCCTTGCTGTCAAATGAAAATTGATGGCAAGGAGATCGCTAATGCCAATTTCACAAGAACTTCGGAGAGCCGGTCCTTATATCAGTGACGGCTCGACAAAGGCCTTCACATTCAGCTTTAAAGTGATGAAGAGATCCGACTTGTCCGTTGTCGTTGCTGACAACAAGGACACTTCGGTCTCCGAGACGCTTGCCTCAACGAACTACACGGTTACGCTGAACGATAACCAGGAGAATTCTCCAGGAGGCACGGTCACTTTAAACAATGCGCTTCCGTCCGGAAAAGCGCTGGCGATCCTCTCAAATGCTCCTTTCCTTCAAGAAAAGGTCTTCACTAATGCCGGGGGCTTCTATCCGGAAGTCCTTAATGACGCTCTCGACACTCTGACTATTTACTGCCAGCAGCTGAAGGAAGCACTTGGCCGATGCCTGATTGTTCCAAGCACATCAGAGCACACACCACAGGAGGTATTGGCAGAAGTCCTTGAGATCGCTTCCACTGCCAATGATTACGCGCAGCAGGCACAAGCCATCTATGACACAGTCAAAGGTGATGTTGCGGAGATCAAAGCGCTAAAGGACGAGATTGATGACCTAGTCCTTACCTTCCAGACGATCGAGCAACTTGCGGCCCAGGCGCAGGCCAACGCTCACTCGACGAATGACGACAAGATCACGTGCCAGCAGGCCCTTCAGCAGATTCAAGCAATCGCGGCGCAAACCGGATTCTCTACCCGGACAAGCCCGACGGTATCCGAGTCGGAGACTTTCCCGCTTTCTAATCTCACGCCTTTTGCCTATGTAAAGGTCGGAGACCTGGTACTTAATTCGACCAACGGCGATCTGTTTCGGATTACCACGGTAACGGCAACAACCGCGACCGTCGGCACGAAGATTTCAAACCTTCGCGGCCCCCGCGGTGAGCGCGGTTTGCAGGGTAGTCCGGGGCCTGCGGGAAGTCCGGGCGAGAGAGGGCCTATGGGTCAAAGCCCTTATGCCACGTGCTTTGGGCAGTTTGAGGTCAACGAGGAAGGCGTACTCCAGCTTGAGTATGTGGGCCTGGCGCCGGCTCAGTTTTCAATTAACGACAACGGAATAGTGGAGGCTACATATGCCAACTCTTAGCATTGGCAAAGTCCGTTATGTTTGGAAAGGCACGTGGAGCGCCACGGCTTCCTATGACATTCTTGACCGTGTTCAAGACAGTGACGGTTTTATTTATGAATCCATTAAGGCGGTTCCCGCGGGTACCGTGCTTGCCAACACGAGCTATTGGATAAAACTTTCGGTTCAAGGCCCCCGCGGTTTGAAGGGGGATACGGGTAATGACGGGCCAAAAGGCGATACGGGCGAAGCACCGACGGCCATTTTGTACACAGAGCAGAACAACCTGACAGACGCTCAGCGGGCACAAGCTCGAACAAATATCGGATGGGCCGCAGCGTTCGCCGCGTCTTTTGCTTCGGCGATAGCGGCCTGGGTGACCAGCACTTTGGGCTCAAAGATCGAGGCCTATCTCGTACCGATTCTCAAACAGCTTTGCTTAGATAACGGAGCAACTCAAGCGGAAATCGACGCCCTCGAAAACGAATCTGATTCATAAGGAGCAGTATGACTACATTATCTGAAATCAAGGCTGAGTACCTATCCAAGGCGTTATCCAAACCCGTGGCGAAGTACGGCGTGAAGATGGGCAACGGCAGAATCACTTCCTTATCTGACGCCCAAGGCTTTTGGGTTGAGCCATGTTCAATCGAGCTTATCGCACTGGTTGATAAGAAGTACCTGAAAGGCGACAAGGTTCAAGAGGAAATTCCGATTGAGCCGTTAAACAGACCCGAGGGTTTCCAGTACGGATATGACCTCTATACCTTCACAACGCCTGGCCTTAAACAGGACAACCTCAAGGTCGAAGTTTTAGAACGTCCGCTTATCGGTCAGGCTAAGGTCAAGTTCAAGGCGGGTCAGCAGTTTGCGGTCAAAAGCCAGTTAATTACTGACGAGCTGTATCAGAGCTTGGACGGCAAATATTACACACAGGCTGAATTGCCTGAGAACTCCGACGACTTCTGCAAAGAACGTTACAGCAACGAGATCAAGGCGGAAAGAAACGCACGAATAAGCGACACCGACGACTATGTGAAGTTGCCTGATATTACGGTTGCTAGGTCAGCAGGAGCCAAGAGATCAGCACTGGATGACGCAGACCGAATCAGTCTTGAGACCTATCGCCAAGCACTGAGAAACTTGCCTGAGGTCGAGGGTTTCCCGTTCGTCCAGTGGCCTGAGTTTCCCGAGGCTCTTGCTTACGAGCTACAGCAGAAAGTTGACGCTAGACAAAACATGAGAGGAGGATTCAATGCTTAAACAGTTGATTCAGTTGCTTGTAAATCAGCTCGTTCCTAAACGGGCTGTAAACGGGGGGGGGTATAATAGCTTTATTCGGAGGGCTCTGTCATGCTTAAGGCCCTCATTCAACTTTTTGCCGAAAAATTCCTTGTTAGCCGAAGCGACTGGATTTCCTACCAATCCAATCCAACTGTTCAAGCGACGCATATCACACCTTCAGCGACAGGAGAGTGGGTTTCTATCGTCTCTCCTTGCAACGGGTGGTTCTGCGTCAAAGGGGTTGCCTCGCAAGTTCTGCTTAGCAACGGGGAGGTTTGGCAGGGGTGCCATACAACAGAGGCATCTTATAAAGGCTTTTGTCTTCCTGTCTCAAAAGGCTGGTCTGTGGCCTACATACTATCGACAAACGCCACGAGCGCATACGTCTTCTTTGCTCCGAGTATTGGTAATAAATAACCTTCAAACAGGAGGCGCATTATGCTGAAAAACGTATTGAGCCTCCTGCTGTCCAAGTTCTACAGCAAGAAGGAATCCGAGCTTGTAGGACATCAGGCTATGCCGTCAACCCAAAGTGTGGCACTAACCCCGACAACTACTTCTATCGACATCTGGGGTGCCGTTTACACCGGAGTTGCTCCAACTGATGGCTTTGCTTGTATAAGATTTACGGCAGATACAGCCACTTGTATTGCCTCAGCTCAAACCCCAAACGTAAATGTCTTTTCAACTACACAAATTGTAGGGGACATTCTTTCGTGCGCCTGTCCGATAGCAAAAGGGCAAGTCTTTACGTTATGTGCGAGAGAAGCAAAAAACATCGAATGTTGGTTTACTAAAACTATCGGGGGGGGGTATCAAGCTCTTAACCAACTTCTTCTGCAAGGAGGTGGTCTATGCTTAAACAGCTTATCCAGCTCTTTGCGGAGAAGTTTCTTGTCAGTAAGAAGACGTGGGTCAGCAACCAGTCTCAAGCCCTCGTATCAGGGGGCACGGAAATCGCCTTTACCTCTAACACCGATTCTCAAGACTACACAGCGCCGTGCGACGGAGTTATATGTCTCGATACTTTTGGCGCTTCGTGGGCAAAGCTCGGCTCTATTACTAATTGCAGGGGGCTCTTACTTCACAGCCCGAACCAAACAGGAATTTATAAAATGCTTACGCTTCCTGTCGCAAAGGGTGAAACGATCAACATTAATATCTCAACGGATAAAAGCTCCGTTATTATCAAGTTCATTCCGACCATTGGTTCTTAACGAGGTAAAAGGAGGTGCGTCATGCTGAAGTCGCTCCTCCAACTGCTCCTAGAGGCTTTTCACAACAGCCACAAGTCAGTGCCGTTTACAGGAGACTATCAAGCCGCCACCCTTACCTATACAAGGGCTGGGAGCGGCGTCCAGACGTTAGGCTCCTTCACTGCTCCCACAGACGGCCTATTCATTTGTCAGATTGAGCTTCCAAAGACTGAAAGGGCTACAGCGTTTGTGCAGGTAGATAGCCTCGATTCAAATCAAACCTGTTGTTACGATTGGGGTTGGCCTGTTCTCACACTCCCAATAGCCAAAGGAAAGAAGATTGATATAAAACTTATTGCCACATTGGACGACGGAGCAGTGATAAAAACTTACGTAAGGTTCTATCCGTACAAAGGCTCCGTTTAACCACTCCGCCCCTCAATCCGAGGGGCTTTTTGCTAGGTGTGCGCATTGAAAGAAAAAGCGCTCCTAACATGGTCCTGATACTTGAAGCCGACACGATGGTTGACAATGCGAGGAGCCGTTGCGTTGAGGCCTATCAAGTTAGCCAAAATGCAGAACGTAAACCTCAAGGACGATATGTGGCAGGACCTTTTCAATGTTGTGCGCGACCTGGACGCCAATGCGATACGCAACTTGGTTGTCGGTATCGGCAGTCTTCTCAGCGGCCTAGTCGCCAGCGTGATGGGCGAGCACCTCTTTCTCTTTAATTGGCTGTTCGCTTTCGTGGTCGCGGATTATCTGACAGGCCTTTATGCGGCCAAAGTCACGCACACGCTATCGTCACGTGTGGGAATTAAAGGGATCTTGCGCAAGTTTGTCATCCTGCTCACTGCAATCGGTTTCCACGGCATTGACCAAATCCTGTCCATGCCGTTCATAGGCGCCTGGGCGATCGGTGCTTTATCAGTTAATGAACTCATATCCATCTTGGAGAACGTCGAGAAGGCGGGCCTGGGATCTGTCATCCCTTCCAGGTTCAGGGTCCTCCTGGATTCAGTACAGCAACAGCAGAACAAGAAAGTCAAAGAGAAGTTGGGTGTCAACGAGCCTAACATCAAAGGAGAAAATCCCAAATGAGAAAGCAAGACATATTGTTGTATCCGCCTGAACTGGCAACTCAATTCATATCGGAATTCGAGCAGGGCCCCAAAGGCGGACCGGCCCTTGAATCCTACAAATGCCCTGCTGGGGTCTGGACCATTGGGTTCGGGCACACGAAAGGTGTCCACCCTGATGAACACATTACGCGGGCTGAAGCATACGACCTTCTAACTAAAGACCTGGTTCAAACGCAGGAGGAGTTAGCAGCCATTGTCAAAGTTCCAGTGACCGAGAATCAGTTTATTGCCCTCATGTCTTTCGTTTTCAACTTCGGAATCACGAAGTGTCGCAGGTACACACTCTTCAAAATGATTAACGCAGAGAATGAAGACGGAATCCGAGAATGGTGGCCGAAGTATGTGAATCCTGGCTCCAAGTTTGAAGACGGCCTGAGGCGCAGACGTTACGCAGAACTAGAACTCTTTTTCAGAAAATGATCCGAATAATTTTAGCCACCGCCGTCGTCATGTTCTCCAGTGTCCTGGGGTATCACTTCGGGCAACAGGAAACGGAGTTACGTTGGACACAGGAGCGGGAGCGAATACTTGCTCACCAGATCGAAACGTTACAAAGGAGAGATCGTGAGATTGCTCAGTTGGAAAAGTCTATTACTACTCTCAATGATTCTGCTCTCAGGGTGCGCGAGCGAGACGCCGCGATACAGCGAAAGCTACAGTCCGAACTTGGAAACTGTAGTAGATTTAGACCAGCACTTGAAAAGTGTTCAGAAACTCTTAGCCAATGTGCAGAGCACGCAGTCTCTGATCGAAGAATCATTGAGAGATG
>OGKW01001668.1_pt1 | contig 12278 bp, 10 predicted proteins | sample 1572601 | NCBI WGS metagenome assembly OGKW01 (sample SAMEA2581875, study PRJEB24529) | metagenome | biome: Human gut stool | place: China | collected 2011
CCTTCTCCTTTTATGGCTTCACCGCCTTCCTGATCGTCTACATTGGCCGCATTTGATGCAGGTGTTTTCATTGATGACGGCCAGGCCGATTTGTGTTTTCTGCTTTTCAGCCAAAGTCAGCCGTTTGATTGCGCCGGAGGGGCATATTTCCGAGCATTTACGGCAATCATAATCGCAAAAACCGTCGGTGTAGTCAATATGAACCGCCGGGTAATCTCCGTCGGCTTTTTTGATGATTTGCATCGGACAGTTTTGAACGCAGAGATTGCAGTTCAGGCAGCGGTTGGCGAAGTCTTCCGCATTTCCGGCGCCTGCAGGCAAAACGGTTTTTTTTACTTTGGCGGCAACGGCTTTGCCTAAGTCAATGCCGCTTTTCAGCGCGAGAACGAAAATTGCCGCGACGGCTCCGCCTGTCAGCAATTTTCGGCGTGTCGGACTGAACGGTGCAGCGGGAATCGGTGCGGTTCCGTAATGAAGGCTGTTTTTGGGGCAGCGGCTCAGACAGTTGAAGCATTTGATACAGGTTTCATTGTCAACGGTTTTGTTTTTGATGTCTATGCTGCCGGTGGGGCAGTGGGATGCGCAGAGACCGCAGGAAACGCATTGACTTTTTTCGATATAAATTTTATTAACGGCGTGTTTGGATATTATGCCTAAAACAGCGCCGACAGGGCAGATGTTGCTGCAAAAGAGACGTCCTCTGAACCAGACGAGAACAGCCAGCAGAGCTGATATGCTAAGACCGAGCCAGGCACCGCCGGCGGCAGAACCGAACAGCGTATATGGATCAATCAGGCGAACAAGAACGGCCGTTCCGCCGATTAAGGCGCCGAAAACCAGAGTGGCAAGGAAATATTTGTAGGGGCGGTTTGGTCGGAATCCGGTGCGGCGCCGGAAAAGGAGCATTAGAAATTTCTGATACAAACCGAGCGGGCAAAGTATGGAACAATATATTCGTCCGAAAAGAAAAGTGAAAAGCACGAGCGCGGCGGCTAAAATCACCGCGAAAAGTGAAAAGTCCACCAAAACGCGCTGTAACAAAGCAGTCAGCTGAAAGTCAAATATTTTGAGCGGATAAAACAGTCCGGCAAAGGCAGAAACGCTCAGAATGCCGATGATAACGGCGGCTCCGGCTCTTAAGTAACGATATTTGTTCATGTTCTTTTCTTTTCAACAGGTTTGTTCAATCAGGCAGAAAGAGCGTGTCCGGTTTTTCGTTTCAGACAAGTATTTATTTTATCAAACCCAAGTCTTTCAACCAGCCTGAAATACCCATGGTACGGCTGCCGTAGCCGACCCAGCCGTTGTCGGAGACCCGGCAGCCTTTACATTGAGCAGTCATGTCGGTTACTGTATTTTGAACACCGCCGCCGCCGTGGGTAACGAACGGGATAACCGTTTTGCCGGAAAGGTTATATGCGGCGAGGAAGCAGCTGACCTGCGGCGTGATGGTTCCCCACCAGTTGGGGGAGCCTAAGAAGACGATATCGTATTGGGAAATGTCGGCTATGCTTGTCGTCAGTTTGGGACGGTATCCGTCCTGAATTTCTTTTTTTGCCTGCTGGGCCATCGGGCGGTATGCCTCGGGATAGCTTCCTTCGGTTTTGATTTCAAAGATATCGCCGCCGATTTTTTCGTGAATGGCTTCGGCAACTTCTTTCGTATTGCCGCTGTAGGAATAATAGGCAATCAGGATTTTCGGTGCGGCGGCCGCAGGCTGTTTGTTTTCTTCGCGCAGCTGGGCAAAGGCCTTGTAACCGCTGAATGCCAGTATGGAAAAAATGACGGTTCCGAATAATAAAATTTTGTTCATGTTTGTCTCCTTATGCTTCAAATGTTTTGGCTACTTCTTTCATCCATTTGCTGATTTCAATATGCTGCGGACAATGTTTTTCACACAGTCGGCAGCTGATGCAGGCAGAAGCCTTGCCGTGCGATTTGGTGAGATTATCGTAGTACAGACGCTGAGCATTGAACGGTTTGTCCGAGCGTTCCTGTTTTTCGGCATTGTATAAGGCGAAGTAGTCGGGAATGGCTATTTTCATCGGGCAGAATTCGACGCAGTATTTGCAGGCGGTGCAGGGAATCGAAACCGACGCATGCAATGTTTTTACCGCGTTTTCGATGACTTTCATTTCCTTGTCGTCCAGCGGTTTGAAGTTTTGCATATATGAGGTGTTGTCTTCCAACTGTTCCATATTGCTCATGCCGCTTAAAACCATCATGACACCGGGGAGAGATGCCGCATAACGAATCGCCCAGGAGGCTACCGACATATTCGGTTCGGCTTCTTTGAAGATTTTTTCGACTGCCGGCGGTACAACGGCCAGGCTGCCGCCTTTGACCGGTTCCATAACGACAACCGGTTTGTTGTATTTCTGAGCAATTTCATAGCATTTGCGTGACTGGATGCTGGCGTTGTCCCAGTCAATATAGTTAATCTGCAACTGGACGAATTCAACTTCGGGGTGCTCTTTCAACACTTCTTCCAACAGTTCCGGCTTATCATGAAAAGAAAAACCGATATGTTTGATTTTGCCTTCCTTTTTCTTGTCGGCGATAAATTTGAAACTGTCATATCGGCGGGCATTGCCGATGGTGTTGGCATTGACGTTGTGGACCAAATAATAGTCGAAGTAATCCAGTCCGGTTTTTTCCAGCTGTTTGTTAAAAATCTGTTCTTGTTCTTCTTTGCTTTTCAGATAACCGATCGGGAGTTTGCTGGCAACGGTAAATTTATTTCTGGGGTGGCGTTCGACCAACGATTTGCGGAGGGCGACTTCGCTCTCATAACCCATATACATCCAGGCGGTGTCAAAATAAGTGAAACCGCGTTGTAAAAACAGATCTACCATTTGATTGAGAGCCGTGTAGTCGATGGAGGTCTGGTCTTCTGGATTTTTCAGCGGTAGCCGCATAAAGCCGAATCCGAGTTTATTTTTGGGATCGATTTTATGCTTAACGGCGTCAGAAACCGGAATGGTTTCGGCAAATGTCAGCTTGGGAAGGGCCGAAAGGGCAAAAGCGGCAAGGGTTGTCATTAAAAATTCGCGTCTGTTCATCAAAAAACTCCTCTAATAAATCGAGTTTACAGAAGCTTAGCATTTCGAGCTTACTCTAAGTCAAGTCTTTTTTATAAGAATTTACCATTTATTTTATGGGCGGTTATTTTAAATTTTTGCCCAGCTCATAAGCCTGTCGAGGGTAGTCGGTTTGATTAACCGCGCCGACGGGCCAGACGCCGGGAACGATAATTTGTCCCGCGTCGGTCCAGCCGAGATAGTTCAACAGAACGTTATAATGCATTTTAATCGGTTCGGCTTCAGAGGCGGCGGTGTTGGCATAAGTCATCAACAGAGCCGCTTTTTTGGGGCGATGGATTTGGCCGTTAACGGCGTAGAAACGGTCAATAACGCTTTTAAGCTGGGCGGAAAATCCGAAGTAATACATCGGTGTGGCAAAGACAACCATATCGGCATCGATGATGTGGGTGCGGACAAATTCAAAATCGTCTTTGAAAACGCAAGGGCCGTTCATGCCGCAGGAATTACAGGCAATGCAGGGGTGAACCTGTTTGAAAGCGGCATCGAAGCGAAAGACTTTATGGCCGGCGGCTTCGGCGCCTTTAATGAAGTTGTCGGCCAAGGTGTTGGAATTGCCGTTTGGGCGCGGACTTCCGGTTAAAACGAGGATCTTCATTTTTTTATTCTCCCGTAAAAGAGCTGATTTTGCCGTTTTCCCCAAGATTGAGCCGCCGGCGGCAACTGCTGCGGCAATCAGGGTGTTTTTAATAAAATTGCGTCGATTCATTTTGTTGGTTCCGTTAAAATATTTATCAGCATAATTTTTAGAGTATGCTCTAAGTCAAGAAGTTTTTTCTTATTTTTTACGGAAATTTAAAACGGTTAACGACAGGGATTGTTTCCCGGTTTCTAAATCAAATTTAAGCACTGGTTGGTGCGGGCAATGCTGGTCATGATATTTTTGATTTTATCTTCGTTGCCGGCGTTTTCGAAGATATAGAGGGCGTCATGGTAGCATTCCAGAGCGTCTTCAAGATGCGGGCGGTCTTCGCTGTTTTTGCCGATGCGGTAGTAGATGTCGCCGATGTTTTCCTGTGCCAGGGCCCAAGTTATCGGGTCGCGGCGTTCGGTTATAACTTTTTGCTGGTTGCGATAGCAGTTGACCGCAAGTTCGGAGATGTCTTCGCTTTTGGTCAGGTTCCCCAGCAGGCCGAGCATTTGACCGAGTTCGCCCTGAATAACGGCCCAAAAGTCCGGAAAGAGGGCATAAGTATAGATCTTTTCGGCTTCCCGCAGCTGAAAGACGGCATCACGCAGAGCCTGAATGTCTTCTTTTTGGCGCCAAAAATTAAAAAACAGGTGAGACAGCCGGTATGAAATATAGCCGTAATCGTAAGGATAAGTATATTTGCCTAGGTAACGCTGAGCCTGACGGTAAAATTCAATGGCGCCTTTGAAATAGCTTCCCGGACGATTTTCCATATAGCGGGTACCGCAGTCGTAAAGCTGTCCGAGGTGGTAGTAAATACAGCCAAGGTGGAGGGGCGAGGTGATTAAATCCTGATGTTTGATGGCTGTTTCAAACAGGCTTTTGGTTATTTTGAAGTCTTTTTCATCACGGTTGTCATGGGCGTAGTTGAGATAAATTATACCGAGAAAATTCATGATATACGGCATATATTCAACCGAAACGGCTTTGGCAGAATTGTCTTTGGTGAGCTTGTCGATTATCTTTTTCAACAGATAACGTTTTTGGATTTTAGCCGCCGCATTAACCGGGTTCAGCGAGCTGATGACCGCTCCGTAAATCAGGTTTAAGATAGCCGAGGGAAACTGTCCGGGATGTTCAAAGAAACAGGCCGGAAAGAAAAAGCTGTCAAGCAGGGAGATGTAGGCGTTGTCTTCGTTTTCATATTGCCTTTCGGTTTGGAAATTGAGGCGGATGCGGTCGTTGTCGCGGTATCCCCAAATGATGACGTCAGCGCCGGTTTTTTCGATAATGGTCTGTCCGCGGTCGATAAGGTCAAACAGGGTTCGGCTTTCAAGGTTGAGGAAACTTTTGGGAAAGTTTTCATCAAAGAAAGAAAGGCTCAGTCCTTCCTGAGTGCTGAGAAGCCGGGCCAGATTTTCGCCGCCGCTGCTTTCAATGTTATCAAGAAAATCGACAACGACAACTTTGAATTTGACGGCCGAGCACGCCGCTAACCTTTCGGGCAGCCGTTCAGGTTTCGGACGGAACAGTTTTTTGAAAGAGGCAAAAACAGTCATGCGGCTCAGATGTCCTTATCAAGGTTTTTTTTGATATCCTCAACGTTTTCTTTGAGGTCTTTAACGACTTCCCGGTTGATTTCACCGAGACTGCGTTCCGCTACCTGCCAGTTGCGGAGGTGGTTTAAAAACCAAAACGTGAGAATTACGCCTAGAATGGCGAGAGAGTAGCTGTTCGGCGCATAAATCTGAAAGCATCCGAAAATGACCAGCAGGGCATCCAACTTGAAAATGTTTTCGCTGATGATGTCCGGCGACAGACCGGAAAGGTTGGTCTGGTAATAGAATGTGTTGGGAACGATTTCCTGATATTGCGGTTTGCGGCTCAGTTTTTTGAGACCGGCCCAGATAACTTCAACAATATAATAGAGGCTGAAAATCAGAGCGCAGGAGGCTGATCCTTCACGGGCAGCCAGCATAAACAGCCAGGCGGTAAGGAAGCCGAGCGCCTGGCAGCCGGATGTTGTCAGCCGCAATTGGGCCGGATACCAGTTATAAACGGCGTAGGCCGTCATAATCAGGGCAAAAACGGCACTGAAACAGCCGGTGAGAATCGGAATTGCGCCGAGAAAAGCGAGAATTACCATACCGCACAGCGGGGTGACGGTTTGAACGACGACAATGCCTTCCAGTCCGTCAAGATATTTGTATGCCCAGGCAAAAAGGCTCCAAATCAGAGCAATGGTCAGACGATCAAGCCAGAAAGGAAGTGTGCCCTCAAAAAGCATAAAACCCTGAGGGAGCAAAAGAGTGTTTAATATTGCCGCCGCTAAAAACAGGGCATAATTCCAGCGGGCGATGCGTGCATGCAGTGACAGCAGGCAGACGGCGGCAGCCGATATGAAAGCGGCGGCGACGTTCAAAAACGAAATGTCGAACAGCTGATCGTTTTGTTCCGGCAGCAGAAAATAAAGGGCAGTGCATCCGGCAAAGGCGACGAGCCAGACCGGAAAAAAAACATTACCGAAAAAAGGGGAACCGAAAGAAATGTCGTTCAGCCGGCGGTTGATAACGGCGAACCAGAGATAAGCGGCAAAAAAACAGCATAAAAGAACGGCGGCGATAATGAGAAATGTTAAGTTCATCGGCTTATCCTCTAATGTGAACAGGTTCTGTTATTCCTTATAATATGTTTAATCGTTTTCTTCAACCGCGAAGTTAAGTTATGAAAGGAATTTGTATGTCGCGGCGGCTTTATTTCCGCTCAATAATCTGTTCGTAAATGCTTTTCAGCAAGAGGCCGGTCAACGGAAGAGTGCATTTGTTTTGAAAAGAGGCTTCCTGAATGACCGAACTGATGAAATCGATATCTCCGGTTTGGTGCAGGCGTATTTGTTCGGCGAGCGGAAAATTGTAGCTGGAGGGAATGTTAAAAATTCTTTTCAGCAGTTCGTCGGCATCAAAGGGCGGCAGCACGCGCGGCGTAATGCTGACGATTTCTTTCAACAGCGTTTGCAGCTGCTTCCGCAGTTCTTTGTTTTTGGTGATGTCGAAAATGCTTTTGCCGGAAGCGGCGCTGAGAAGCGAACAGGGGGCGTAAACGGCAAAGCTGTTCCAAAATGCCTGCAGAGGAAGGCTGTTGGTACGGAGACCGATGCGCGTGTCGGCAAGCAGTTTTTCCATTGTTTGGTAGGCGGCCGAACCGGTTTCGGCACAAAGGATTATTTCCGGATTGCGCCCGTAAGCGGTAACTATTTGGTTTTTGTCGCTGAGCCAGCCTTCAAAATAGGCCGATATGACGGGAACGCCCAAGATGTCGGAGATAAAGTTTTTGTCTTTCATCCGGGTGAAGGAGATGACCGGGCAGTTTTTGATTTTGTTTTTGGAAACGGCAGTCAGCATTGCTTTGGTGCGGGAAGAACGGGATGCGATTATTAACAGCTCGGGCGTTTCTTTCAGCCAAAGGGCCGTTTCGATTTTGCTGTGCAGCTTTTGCAGCTGATAGTCTTCTTTGACGGTAATTCCGTTGGTTGAGAGGCTGGTGTTTTCCTTTGGTCCGGCAAGGACGATGACCCGGTGTCCGGCGGTTATCAATTTGACGGCCAGAAAGCAGGCCAAAGCGGTGTCGCCGAGAATGTAAACGGGGGCTCCTTCCGCGGAAACCGGCTGAGGCTGCAACGGCGTTTCGTTTTTTTCTTTGTCGGAAAGGGTTATTTTTCGGAACAGCATCGGTTATCTTACCTTTATGAGTTTAGCGATGAAGAAGGCGTCACAGCCGCCGAATTCGGTCAGGTGGCACGGCAGAGTGCGGATAAATCCTTCCGGGGTGATTATTTCGGGAAAACGCTCTGATTTCAGCGGCTCAAGGCGGAAGTCGGGATGGCTTTCCAGAAAGGCGGTTATTTGGGCTTCGCCTTCGTTTTTGGCGATTGAACAGGTACAGTAAATTAAGCTGCCGCCGGTTTTCAAAACAGGTGAAATGCGTTCAAGAAGCTGTTTCTGCAAGCCGGCCTGATTGACGGTGTCCTGACGGTTTTTGATATGGACTATTTCAGGGTGGCGGCGGAAAACGCCGGTTCCGGAGCAGGGGGCATCGAGCAGGACGGCGTCAAAAGGCTCTTCATTGAAATCCGCGAGGTAATGCAGAGCATCGGCGCAGATTATTTTTTCGGGTTGCAGGTGCAGGCGCTGCATGTTTTCACGAAGCGTAGCCAGCCGCTGCTGGGCATTGTCAAGCGAAGTTACCCGGGCGCCGCGGTTGAGCAGCTGGGCGGTTTTGCCGCCGGGAGCGGCACAGAGGTCAAGAACGCGTTTGCCGCTTAAGTCATCTAATGCGCCGACCGCCAGAGAAGCGGCATAATCCTGAACCCACCAGCAACCTTCGGCGTAGCCTTCAAGCTCGCGGATTTGTCCGGTCTGGGGCAGAACGACGGTGGTGCCGTCAAGATATTTGCCGGCAAGCTTTTCCGCCCAAAGGCGGGGATTGTCCTTAACCGTGACGGCGAGCGGCGGTTCGGTCAGGCTTATTTTCTGAATTTCGCGGATGGTACGGGACGAATAGTCACAGTTCAGCAGTTCAAAAAAAGCCGGAGTGAAAAATTCACCTTTGTCATGTTGTTTCAGCAGCTCTTTTTCGGCGGCAATTTTGCGCAAAACGGCATTGACAAACCCGGCAACATAACGATCACAGTTTTTTTTGACCAGATTAACGCAGGAGTTAATTACGGCATAATCCGGCGTATTCATAAACAACAGTTCACAGACGGCACAAGCCAGCGCATATTGGGCGTAGGCTGCCTTGGGAGGAAGTTTTTTGCGGGCAAACTGGCGGATGACCTTGCGAATAAATTCATATCGGCGGACGGTGGTCATGACCAGCATTTTGACGAAACTGCGGTCGGCCGGAGACAGACCGTTCATCGGCTCAAAGTCAAGAAAGCTTCGCCGGCTGAAGGTTTGGAACAAAATTTGGACGGCAGTGGCGCGGTTGTCTGGCATGGTTGATTCCCCGGTTGTTTACAGTGCCGCATTTTACGCGGATATTTGCCGAATTACAAGTGAGAAAATGATTTATGACTCTTGTCAAATCGCTAAAAATCATATAACTTTGGTGAAAAAGTTTGCCTTGCGGCAATTATGAATGTGAAATTTAAGGAAACCTAAAGTCATGAAGAAACATTTTTCAAGTCTGTTGGCAGCCGCTTTTTTGTTGTCAGGCTGCTCCTGGTTGTCGGCGCTTAATCCCTGGGCGGAAGAAAAACCGGCGGCGGAGACGCGGGAAGTCGTGCCCGAAGCCCGCGGCGTGAATCGCTATTTGTGGCAGGCAAGTTTGGAAAAAATGTCAAAAATGCCATTGCTTAAGACGGATTTGGGAAACGGAACCATTGTCAGCGACTGGATGGTCGTTAACGGCGTGCCGGATGAAAAGTTTAAAATTACCGTTCGCATTTTGTGCCCCGAGCTGCGGGCCGACGGCCTGAAAGTCAACGTTTCCAAAATGAACCGCATCGGCGGAGAGTGGGTGCAGAGCCAGCCGGACCGCCGCTTAGCCGGAGAAATCGAAAAGATAATCTTAAAACAAGCCAGTGTATTATACCGCAGAGCAGTTGCGGCAGGAGAGGAATAATCAATTATGACGAATAATGCCAGATATAACGGAAAAGCCAGTTTTGACGAATGGAAAAAAGAATGGGCGATGGAAGAACGTTACAATTTTCATACCATTGAAGAAAAATGGCAGAAAATTTGGGAAGACGAGAAAGCTTACAAGGTTGAAATAGACAAGAACAAGAAAAAGTTTTACGCCCTGGTCGAATTTCCTTATCCGTCGGGTGCCGGTCTGCATGTCGGACATCCGCGTTCATATACGGCTTTGGACGTTATTGCCCGCAAAAAGAGAATGCAGGGTTTTAACGTTTTGTATCCGATGGGTTTTGACGCTTTCGGGCTTCCGGCAGAAAACTATGCGATTAAAACCGGTGTGCATCCGGCCGTTTCAACGGCGGCGAACATCGCCAATTTTACCAAACAGATGAAGTCGATCGGTTTCAGTTTTGACTGGGACCGTTGCATTTCCACCTGTGATCCGGAATATTACAAATGGACGCAGTGGATGTTTATCAAACTGTTTGAAAAGGGTCTGGCCTATAAAGACAAAATGGCCATTAACTGGTGTCCGAGCTGCAAAGTAGGGCTGGCAAACGAAGAAGTTGTCAACGGCTGCTGCGAGCGTTGCGGAGCGCAGGTCGTACGCAAGAACAAAGAGCAATGGATGGTGGCGATTACCAAATATGCCGACCGTTTGATTGACGATTTGGAAGACTTGGATTTTATTGACCGGGTTAAATCGCAGCAGATTAACTGGATCGGACGTTCGGAAGGGGCAGAGCTCGATTTCGGACTGACCGACGGCAACGGCACCGAACTGCCCGGTAAAAAACTGACCGTATTTACGACCCGTCCGGATACCGCTTTTGGCGTGACCTATATGGTTTTGGCTCCGGAGCATCCGTATGTCGCCGAGTTGGCAAGCCGCTTTGAGAATGCGGCGGAAGTTCAGGCCTATGTTGAAAAAACGGCAACCAAGTCTGATTTGCAGCGCTCGATGGACGAGAGCAAAACCGGGGTGGAACTGAAAGGGATTAAGGCGAAGAATCCGTATAACGGCAAGCTGATACCGGTCTTTATTTCCGACTATGTTTTGATGGGATACGGAACCGGTGCGATTATGGCGGTGCCGGCGCATGACCAGCGCGACTATGATTTTGCCAAAGCGTTCAATCTGCCGATTATTCAGGTTCTGGCCGGCGGCGATATTGCAGTTAAAGCGCATGAAGAAGACGGTGCGCATATCAATTCCGAGTTTTTGGACGGCATGAACAAAGAAGACGGTATGCGGGCGGCGATTGATTATGCGGTCAAACATGGTTTCGGCAAATCGAAAATCAATTATAAGCTTCGCGATTGGGTTTTCTCTCGTCAGCGTTACTGGGGTGAACCGATTCCGATGGTTTACTGTGAACATTGCGGCTGGCAGCCCATTCCCGAATCCGAGCTGCCGCTCACGCTGCCGCCGGTTCCGGATTATCATCCGAATGACGAGGGCGAATCGCCGTTATCAAAGGCCGGTGACGAGTGGTTATATACAAAGTGCCCGAAATGCGGCGCCAAGGCCCGCCGTGAAACGGATACCATGCCGAACTGGGCCGGTTCTTCCTGGTATTTCCTGCGTTATTGCGATCCGCACAACAGCAAAGAATTTGCCTCCAAGGAAGCGCTTGATTACTGGATGAATGTTGATTGGTACAACGGAGGAATGGAGCATACCACGCTGCACCTGCTGTATTCCCGTTTCTGGCATAAGTTTTTGTATGATTTGGGATTGGTGCCGACCAAGGAACCTTATCAGCGCCGGACGTCGCACGGAATGATTTTGGCTGAAAACGGCGAGAAGATGTCTAAGTCGCGCGGCAATGTGATCAATCCTGACGATATTATCGCCGCCTATGGCGCCGATACGTTCCGTTTGTATGAAATGTTTATCGGGCCGTTTGATCAGGTGGCCATGTGGTCGGATGAAAGCCTGATGGGCGTTTATCGTTTTGTCAGCAAAGTTTACGGCCTGTTTGCAAAAGTTGATTCCGCGGAAAAAGCGTCGGCCGATGATTTGCGGGCAATGCACAAATGTATCCTGGAAGTTACGGAGCGAATCGATCAGATGAAATTTAATACGGCGGTTTCCTCCATGATGACTTATGTCAATTATCTGAGCGCCAAGGCTAAAATCGCACCGGAGCTTTACAGCACGCTGATTAAGCTGTTGTCGCCGTTTACGCCGCATCTGGCCGAAGAAATGTGGGCTCGTCTGGGCAATACGACTTTGGTGATTGCCGAAACATGGCCGCAGGGTGATGCCAAGCTGGCGGAAGATCAGGTTGTAACCTATGCGGTTCAGCTCTGCGGCAAAATGCGCGGAACGATTGAAATGCCGAAAGATGCCGGTAAGGAAGAAATTCAGGCTCAGGCTATGGCTCTGGAAAATGTCAAACGGCAGATTGAAGGCAAGGAAATCGTCAAAGTGATTGTGGTTCCCAACCGTCTGATAAATATCGTCGTTAAAGGATAACCCGGATAATTTTGCACTGTTGTAAAGGTTCAAACAAGGAAAACTGATGAAAAAGAGACTTATTGCGTTATCAATGTTTATGTTTCTCGCAGCTTGCGGGTTTGAACCTTTATATGTGCAGAAAAAGCATGATAATCTGTGGTATTTCGGCGGAGAGTTTGACCGTTCAATCAGCTCGGAAATGGCTCAGATTAAAGTAGAAGCGACCGGCGAACGTTTCGGCCAGCTTATCCGCAACGAATTATTGGATATGCTGACGCCGCTGGGCGTTCCGCACAAGCCGAAGTATCGTCTGGTAATTTCTTTGGAAAACGAAGTGGTTTATGATCAGGCACTGCGAAATGACATTACCGCTACCCGGAAAAGGGTTGAATATACCGTCGGTTATACCATGTTTGAAAACGGCAAAGAAATTGTCAAAG
>OGKW01001674.1_pt1 | contig 12254 bp, 10 predicted proteins | sample 1572601 | NCBI WGS metagenome assembly OGKW01 (sample SAMEA2581875, study PRJEB24529) | metagenome | biome: Human gut stool | place: China | collected 2011
AGGGTTCCCGACGGACGTCGCGCCACCAGCGGCGCAGACAGGCACCGCCGCCCGCATCCCTCATCAGCGTGAGGATATATTCCATGCGCATCCTGGCGATCCGCCGCCGCTGACGGCCGCCGCCGTAGCGGGCGTCGAACCAGCACTTGATATCGAAAATCGCATCGAAATAGACGATCCGGCGCTCCAGCGACGACTGGTGACTGCCGCTGTCGGACAGTACGCGGAAAACCGCCGTCTCGCAGTCCAGAAACCGGATCGTGCAGCGCGGCGCCATCCAGAGCCACATCGGGTAGTCTTCCAGCGGCCACGGCCGTTCGAGCGGCCGCAGTTCGGGATCGGCATAGTAACCCGCGAGCAGGTCGCGCCGCACGACGGCCGCACAATTGGGAATCGTATTGTTCAACAACAGCTCCCCGAAGGTCGTCGCACCCGCCCCCATCGGGTAGTTCTCGACATAGCGCCCCTCCTCCTGCGCATAACAGCGCACCCGCGTATAGCAGATGCCGCAGGAGGGATCGGCCTCCAACGCTTCGACCTGCCGTTGCAGTTTGAGCGGGTCGCACCACCAGTCGTCGCCGTCGCACATCGCCACGTAACGGCCCCGGCACGCTTCGATCGTGCGCCGGTAGTTGGCGCGCATCCCCACGTTGACATCCCCCGTCAACAGCCGGATGCGGTCGGGATAACGCGCGGCGTAGTCGCGGCAGATCGCACCCGTGCCGTCCGTACTGCAATCGTCGCTCAACACCAGCTCCACGGCGAACGTCGTCCGCTGCGACAGCACCCCTTCGATCGCCCGGCCGATGTAGGGCGCATGGTTGTAGGCGGTCATGCAGACCGATACGAGCGGCGTCTCCATCGCGATCAGAGTTTGGTCAGTTTCGCAAATTTGGCCAGCAGGGTCTTTTCGCCCGCATTGTCGAAAGCCACCACGAGTTTGTGGTCCGTGGACAGCGTCTCGATGCGCTGCACGATGCCCACGCCGAATTTCGGGTGCTCGACGCGCTGTCCCACGACGTATTCGCCGCTCACCGCCGCCGCACTTCCGGAGGAAAGGCCGCCGTCCATCGCCTGACGCACGCCGACACGGCGCATGCCGTCGGTCGAAGGCCGGGGCGTCTGCACCAGCGCCGGATCGGGAGCCGCCGCCGGACGCCGGGACTCCGCAGCCCGCGCGAAACGACGCGCGGGACCCGACTCGCCGTCGGCCGCACGGCCGAAACCTCCGCCGGAACCGCTGCGGCTTCCGTAACCGCCCGAACCGCCGTTTCCGCCGCCTCCGAAACGTCCGCCCCCCTGCTGTTTCTGCTGGAAGCGGTAGTCGAAGCGGCGGCGCAGTTCGTCGATGGCCGCGGGTCCGTCGTCGCCGGGCCGACGCTGCGGACGCGTCTCCGCGAAATCGGCGTCCGACTCGATGTACCGGGGGTCGATCTCGCGCAGGAAACAGCTCGGACGCGAAAACTCCATATTGCCCCACTTGAAACGCATTTCGGCGTAGGAGATCGTCGCCGAAACCTTGGCGCGGGTCAGAGCCACGTAGAACAGGCGGCGCTCCTCCTCGATGCCGTCGGGCGACTCGACGGCCCGCTGCGAAGGGAAGAGGTTTTCTTCCAGACCCACGATATACACATACTTATATTCAAGCCCCTTGGCCGAATGGACCGTCATCAGCGTCACCTTGTTCTTGCTGTCGGGGTCGTCCTGATCCATGTCGGTCATCAGCATCATGTTCTGCAACCACTCCTCGATGGTGGCCTCCTCCTCTTCGGGACGCTCGCCGCCGCGGATTTCGGCGTCGACCCGCTCCTTGAACTCCTGCATCGAGTTCAGCAGCTCCTCGATGTTGTCCAGCGCCGAAGCGGCCTCGGGGGTGTTCTCCGTGCGGTAGGCCGCGATGATGCCCGACCGCGAGGCGATCTCCAGTCCGAAATCGTACAGCCCCTTGTCGTTGCGCGCCAGCGACAGCGCGCGGATCATCGCCACGAAATCCGCCACCTTGCGGGCGATGGTGCGCTGCACGGGGTCCGTGACGGGTTCGGCGACCAGCGCGTCGACCGCCTCCCACATCGAGACGCCCCGCTCGGCGGCCAATGCCGCGATACGCTGCACGGTCGTGTCGCCGATGCCGCGGGCCGGATAGTTGACGATGCGCTTGAACGCCTCGTCGTCGCGGGGATTGATCACCAGCCGGATATAGGCCATCATGTCGCGGATCTCCTTGTGGTCGTAGAACGACGACCCCTTGTAGATGCGGTAGGGAATGCCCCGGCGGCGGAGGTTGTCCTCCAGCACGGCCGACTGGTTGTTGGTGCGGTAGAGAATCACAGCCTCCGACCACTCGTCGCCCGCCGCGCGGACCTTGTCGCGCAGATCGGTAACGACCATTTCGGCCTCCTCGCGGTCGGTGTATGCCTTCAGGATGCGGATTTTGTCGCCCACGTCGCCCTCCGAGAAACAATGCTTCTCCATGCGCTTCGAGTTGCGGACGATCACCGAGTTGGCCGCGTCGACGATCGTCTGCGTCGAACGGTAGTTCTGCTCCAGCTTGAAAACTATCGCCGAGGGATAATCCTTCTTGAACGAGAGGATGTTCTCGATCTTGGCCCCGCGGAACGAATAGATCGACTGCGCGTCGTCGCCCACGACGCAGACCTTCGAATGGGTCTGCGACAGCCGGCGGATGATCGTATACTGCGCATAGTTGGTGTCCTGATACTCGTCGACCAGAATGTATTGGAACTGCTCCTGATAGCGGGCCAGCACGTCGGGACAATCCCTCAACAGGATGTTGGTCTGCAAAAGCAAGTCATCGAAGTCCATCGCGCCGTTGCGCTTGCAACGCTGGCAGTAGATGTTGTAGATGTTGCCGAATTCGGGGATCTGGGCCTGCCGGTCCTCGGCCGCGCAGGTCGAATTGGCCAGATAGGCGCCCGGCGTGACGAGGCAGTTCTTGGCGTAGGAGATACGCGAAGAGAGCACGTTGGGCTTGTACTTCTCGTCGGGAAGGTTCAGTTCCCGCACGATGGTCTTCAGCAGGTTTTTGCAGTCGCTGGGTTCGTAGATCGTGAACGAATCGGTGAACCCGATCTTTTCGGCGTTCTCGCGCAGGATGCGCGAAAAGACCGAGTGGAACGTACCCATGCGGATATAGCGGCTGCGGTTGTCGGGCAGCATCTGCGCGATGCGTTCGCGCATCGACTCGGCGGCCTTGTTCGTAAAGGTCAGGGCCAGAATGTTCCAGGGCTTAATGCCCTGCTCGATCATGTATGCGATGCGCGAGGTCAGCACGCGGGTCTTGCCCGACCCCGCGCCCGCGATGATGAGCGACGGCGAGTCGTAATTGACCACGGCATCCCGCTGGGCGGGGTTCAGACCTTGTAATATCGGCGATTCTTTGGATTCCATGACCGCAAAGTTAATACTTTTTTGCACGCCCTTCGGACAAAGTTCCGCCGATTTCGGAAAATTTTACCGACCCGCCGCACCCCGGTCCCAAAACGGCAATCCGCAACCGCCGTCAGAACAGACACCCGATCCCGAACGATCCGGAACCACCAAGTGTAATTCTTCGTGTTCGCACCTCGCGTCTGCGAAACGGCAGCGTTATCGTCTGCCAAATAACACCCTTTCACTGCATCGAAAGCTTTGCTGGCAAAGTATCCGTCGTACTTTCCATCCCAACCCCAGTTGCAATGCAAAAGGAGAGATTCATCGCCCCTCCTGCTTATGAGATTACTCATAGAAAATCGGGATTAAGGGTTAACAGATAACAAGATAGAAAAAAACCGATGAAACCGGACTGTTTTACCCGTTTTATTTTATTAAATTTGCAATAATTTCGATGAAAAAACGTTGGAAAAACAAAATTGAAAAAACAAACAGAATAACACGACAAATACAATGAGCGAAGTCATCAACATCAAAGAACTCAACGAGCGCATCGAACGCGAATCCGTTTTCGTCGATACGCTCCGCAACGAAATGGGAAAGGTCATCGTGGGCCAGAGCCACTTGGTGGACACCCTGCTGATCGGCCTGCTGTCCAACGGCCACATCCTTCTGGAAGGCGTTCCGGGACTGGCCAAGACGCTGGCCATCACCACGCTCGCCAAGGCCGTCGACGCCTGTTTCTCGCGCATACAGTTCACTCCCGACCTGCTGCCCGCCGACCTGATCGGCACGCTGATCTACTCGCAGAAGAACGAGGATTTCGTCGTACGCAAGGGTCCGATCTTCGCCAACTTCGTACTGGCGGACGAGATCAACCGCTCCCCGGCCAAAGTGCAGTCGGCGCTGCTGGAGGCCATGCAGGAGCGTCAGGTGACCATCGGCGACAACACCTACCCCCTGCCGCAGCCATTCCTCGTGCTGGCCACGCAGAACCCCCTGGAGCAGGAGGGAACCTACCCGCTGCCCGAGGCGCAGGTCGACCGTTTCATGCTCAAGGCCAAGATCTCCTACCCCAAGAAGCAGGAGGAGCGCGACATCGTGCGCATGAACCTCTCGGGCGCCGGCATGCCCGAGGTGGGCAAGGTCATCACCCCCGAGGACATCGTCAAGGCCCGCAAGGTGGTCGAGGACGTCTACATGGACGAAAAGATCGAGAAATACATCATCGACATCATCTTCGCCACGCGCGAGCCGGCGGAGTACAACCTCCAGAAGTTGCAGAACCTGATCGCCTACGGCGGTTCGCCCCGTGCGTCGATCTCGCTGGCCAAGGCCGCCCGGGCCTACGCCTTCATCCGCCGCCGCGGCTATGTCATCCCCGAGGACGTGCGCGCCGTCTGCCACGACGTGCTGCGCCACCGCATCGGCCTGACCTACGAGGCCGAGGCCGAGAACATCACCACCGAGGAGATCATCACCGACATTCTCAACAACGTAATCGTACCCTAACGATGCAGGAAACCGAGAACGATATTCTCAAACGCGTCCGCAAGATCGAGATCAAGACCCGCGGTCTTTCCAACGAGATCTTCGCCGGAAAGTACCATACGGCTTTCCGCGGGCGGGGCATGTCGTTTTCCGAAGTGAGGGAGTACCGTGCCGGCGACGACGTGCGCGACATCGACTGGAACGTCACGGCCCGCTCGCGCAAACCCCACATCAAGGTCTACGAGGAGGAACGCGAACTGACGATGATGCTGCTGGTCGACGTGTCGGCCTCGCGCATGTTCGGTTCGACCGACCGGCTGAAAAAGAACATCATCACCGAAATCGCCGCCGTGCTGGCCTTCTCCGCCGCGCAGAACAACGACAAGGTGGGCTGCATTTTCTTTTCGGACCGGGTCGAAAAGTTCATCCCCCCGAAGAAGGGCCGCAGCCATATTCTGATGATCATCCGTGAACTGATCGGCTTCCGCCCCGAATCCGCGGGCACGAAACTCTCGGAGCCGGTGCGTTTCCTGACGAACGTCAACAAGAAGCGCTGCACGACCTTCATCCTCTCGGACTTCATGGACTCGACCGGCGACAAGTCGGCGCTGGACGACGCGCTGAAGATCGCCGGGAGCAAGCACGACCTGGTGGGCATCCGCGTCTACGATCCCCGCGAGACGGAGCTTCCCGACGTGGGCATCGTCGAGCTGAAGGACGCCGAGAGCGGCCGCAAGGTCTGGGTCGACACCTCGTCGCGGGCCGTGCGCGACCACTATGCCGCCTCGTGGCAGTGGCGCAGCGGCGAAATAGAGGCGACGCTCAAGCACAACCGCATCGACACGGCGATGATCTCGACCGACGGCGACTATGTGGCCGAATTGATAAAACTGTTCAAACAGCGATGAAACGACTCTTTGCAATAGCGCTTCTTTTCGCGGGACTCGCGGCCCGGGCGCAGGAGACGCCCACGGTCACGGCACGCGTAGAACCCGACAGCATTATGATCGGCGACCGCTTCGATTACGTCATCGACGTGGAGAAGGATCTGGTGCAGGTCGTGGAATTCCCCGTATTCGACCCCCGCGACGGCAAGATCGAGCTGGTCGAGAACTGCCCGGTCGACACGCTCGAACGCGACGGCCGGCGGCTCAAACTGCGCAAGCGCTACCGGCTGGCCGCATTCGACGAGGGCAAATACAACCTCGGCGCGGCGCAGGTGCTCTACGCCGACAAGAACATCCTCGACACGCTCCGGAGCACCGATTCGGTCTATCTGGAGGTTGCGACGTTCCAGATCGACTCCACGTCGCAGTCGATCTACGACCTGAAAGCCCAGAAAAACCTGCCGTTCCGCTTCCGCGAGGTGAGCGGCTACGTCAAGTGGGGCGTTTTCTTCCTCCTGATGCTGCTCGCGGCGGGCTATGCGCTCAAGCGTTACCTCGCCAGCCGCGGCAAGGGTTTCGGCGACCTGTTCAAACCCGCTCCGCCGCTCCCGCCGCACGTGGCGGCCATCCAGGCCCTCGAAGCGCTCCACAACCAGAAACTGTGGCAGAACAACAGGCATAAGCAGTACTATTCGGGCCTTACGGACATCCTGCGCACCTATATCGCCGCCCGCTGGGGCTTCGGCGCCATGGAGATGACCTCCGACGAGATCATCGAGACGATGCGCCCGGAGGAGCTGCCCGACAAGGCGCGGATGGACCTGACGGCGATCCTGCGCGACGCCGACCTGGTGAAGTTCGCCAAGGCGACGCCCGAGGCCGAGCAGAACGAGGCCGACTACCTCAAGGCGTACTACTTCGTCGAGGAGACGAAACCCGTCGAGGAGGAGGCTCCCGCCGAGGAAGAGTCCCCGAAGCAAAACTAAACGCGACAACGATGTACAAGTCACTCTATATCATTCTGTTTCTCTTTGCCGCCTCCGGGGTGCAGGCCCAACAGCTGCCCGAACGCTCGCTGGTGCGCAAAGGCAACCGGCAGTACAACAAGGGCAACTACGAGCAGTCGGCCGGCCGTTACGAGCAGGCCCTGCAAGCGGCTCCGGGACAGTTCGAAGCGATCTACAACCTCGGAAACGCCCTCTACAAGGCCGAACGGTTCGACCGTGCCGAGCAGACCATGCAGCAGGCCGCGGCGGACTCGCTGCGCGCGGACACGGAGCGCGCCGAAGCGTTCTACAACCTCGGCAACGCGCAGTTCAAGCAACAGAAGTATCAGGAGGCGCTCGAAAGCTACAAGCAGTCGCTGCGCCTGAACCCCTCGGACATGGAGGCCAAGTACAACTACGCCTACACCAAGCGGCTGCTCGACGAGAACAAGGACGGCGGCGGTGGCGGCGGAGATCAGAACAAGGACCAGAACCAAGACCAGAACAAGGATCAGAACCAGAACGATCAGAGTCAGCAGAACCCCGATCAGAAAGGCGATCAGAAGGACCAAAAGGGCGACCCCAAGGACCAGCAGGGCGATCAGAAACAGAACCCGCAGGAGGGCAAGGGCGACAAGGAGGACCAGGGCGACCAGCAGGGGCAGCCGACGCCTTCGGGCATCTCGCCGCAGGAACAGCAGCAGATGCTCGACGCCATCCAGGCCCAGGAGGACAAGACCCAGGAGAAACTCAAGGAGAAACAGGGCGTGGTCGTCCGCGGAAAGAAAAACTGGTAGTTTTTTAATTAAAAATGAAAAATTAAGAATTAAAAATTGAAGGCCGATAACACCATAAAGGACAAGAGCCTCGATTTTGCAATCCGGATTGTCCGGCTGTATAAGCATATTTCCGAAACGAATAACGAGTACATACTTTCGAAACAGCTGCTTAAAAGCGGAACGAGTATCGGAGCAAACGTCCGGGAAGCAATCGGAGGACAATCGAAAGAGGATTTCATCGCAAAAATGCACATTGCATTAAAGGAAGCGTATGAAACCGAATATTGGTTGGAATTGTTATACAGCACGGACTACCTGGCGGAGAACGAATTTAAAAGTATTTTTACCGATTGCCGGGAATTGACGAATATTCTTGCAAGTATCCTGAAAACAATGAAAGAGACAAAATAATTTTTAATTTTTCATTCTTAATTTTTAATTGTGTAAGCTATGCATTTTGCTTCACCATATTATCTCTGGCTGCTGACGCTGCTCGTGCCGATGATCGGCTATTACGTCTGGCGGACGTTGCAGGGCGGAGCCTCGATCCAGATTTCGAGCGTCGCCGGCGTCGTGCGCGCACCCCGGACCGTGCGCTACTACCTGCGCCACCTGCCTTTCGCGCTGCGTGCGGCGGCCTTCGCGCTGCTCGTCGTGGCGCTGGCGCGCCCGCAGGACGTCGAACAGAACGTCCGCACCAACACCGAGGGCATCGACATCATGCTGGCCATCGACGTCTCCGGTTCGATGCTGGCCCGCGACTTCAAGCCCGACCGCATCACGGCCGCCAAGGAGGTGGCCGGATCGTTCATCGCCGACCGCTACGGCGACCGCATCGGACTGGTGGCCTTCGCGGGCGAAGCCTTCACGCAGAGCCCGCTGACCGCCGACCAGTCGACGCTGCTCACGTTGCTGGGGCGCGTGCGCAGCGGGTTGATCGAGGACGGCACGGCCATCGGCAACGGATTGGCCACGGCGATCAACCGCCTGCGCGAGAGCGATGCCAAGTCGAAAGTCATCATCCTGCTGACCGACGGCGTGAACAACCAGGGCCAGATCGCGCCGATGACCGCCGCCGAGATCGCCAAGGCGCAGGGCATCCGCGTCTACACGATCGGCGTGGGCACGGAGGGCATGGCCCCCTATCCGGCCATCGACATGTTCGGCAACCTGACGTTCGTCAACCAGAAGGTCGAGATCGACGAAAAGGTACTGAAGGCGATCTCCGACATGACCGGCGGCCGCTACTTCCGGGCCACGGACAAGGAGAAGCTGAAGGCCGTCTACGACGAGATCAACCAGCTCGAAAAGAGCAAAATCGAGGTGATGGAGCACATCTCCTACCACGAACTGTTCCTCACATGGGCGCTGGCCGCGCTGGGACTGCTGTTCGCCGAGTTCCTGCTTTCGAACCTCGTACTGAAGCGAATACCCTGACGGAACGGCGATTCCGGTCCCCGGGCAAAGTCCTCCCTTTGCCAAGGGGAGGATTCAGGAGGAAATGTCGATATTCAACGGGCACTGCAAGTGCCCTAATGCAGACCCGGCGGGTTGAATATGGGCAAAAAACAGGATACAATCCGCAGGGTCCGCATTAATTATGTTCCGTTTCGCAAATCCGCAATATCTCTGGCTGCTGCTGGCCGTCCCGGCGCTCGTCGCGCTCTACTGGCTGGCGGCCCGCAACCGCCGCAGACGGCTCGCACGCTTCGGCCGCCCCGGCATTCTGGAGGAGCTGATGCCCGAAGTATCGACCGGGCGCACGGCTTTCCGGTTCATCCTTTTCTGCGCCGCCGTCGCGCTGGTCATACTGGCTGCGGCGCGCCCGCAGTTCGGTTCGAAGCTCCGCGAGGAGAAAGCCCAGGGCATCGAAATGATGCTCACGGTCGACGTTTCGAACTCGATGCTGGCCGAAGATTTCGAACCCAACCGTCTCGAACGGACCAAATACGCCATCGGCAAACTCTTCGAGGGGTTGCAGCAGGACCGCGTGGGACTGGTCGTCTTCGCGGGCGAACCCAAGGTCCAGCTGCCGATCACCTCGGACTACCGCATGGCCCGGGCCTTCGCACGGCGGATCGACCCGTCGCTGGTATCGGTGCAGGGCACGGCCATCGGCAAGGCGCTGGAACAGGCCCTGCTGGCCTTCTCGGGCGACACGGAGCAGAGCCACGGCCGCGTCATCATCCTCATCACCGACGGCGAGAACCATGACGACGACGCCATCGCCGTCGCCGAGCGCGCCGCACAGATGGGCGTGAAGATCTTCACCATCGGCATCGGCACGCCCGAAGGCGCCCCGATTCAGATCGGCGGCGAATTCATCAAGGACGAGGCGGGCGAAATGGTCGTCTCAAAGCTCAACGAGGAGATGCTGGCCCGAATCGCCGACATCACGGGCGGCGCCTACGTCCGCTCGTCGAAGCAGTCGATCGGTCTCGACGAGATCGTCAAGGCGATCAACGAGATGGAGCAGACCGAACTTTCGACGGTCCGCTTCGAGGAGTTCAACGAGCAGTACCAATACCTGCTCATCGCGGCGCTGGTCCTGCTGCTGTTGGAATTCGTCGTACTCGACCGCCGCAACCCGCTGCTGGCACACCTGAACATCTTCCGCGAGAAATAGCCGCGCCGCGGAGTGTGGCAGCGGCTTTGCAAGGTTCCGTCACAACCCCAGAATAACGGCCCATGTCCCTCGAAAACACCCCTGCCGCACGCATTTCGGCCCTCGCGGCGGCCCAGAAAACCTACTTCCGCTCGGGAGCGACGCTCTCCGAGGCGTTCCGCCGCACGATGCTCCGGCGTCTGGACGCGGCGCTCGCGAACTGGGAGAAACGCCTCTGCGACGCCCTGTGGACGGACCTGCACAAATCCCCCGAGGAGGCTTACCTCACCGAAATCAGCATCGTCCGGGGCGAAATCCGCAGCCACCTGCGCCACCTCGGCAAATGGATGCGTCCCGAACGCCGTCCGTCGCCGCTGAAACTCCTGCCCGCGAAAAGCCGGATCGTCTCCCAGCCGCTCGGGCAGGCGCTTATCGTCGCACCGTGGAACTACCCCGTGCAGCTGCTGCTCAACCCGCTGGTCGGAGCCATCTCGGCGGGCTGCACCGCCCTGCTCAAACCCTCTCCCTACACCCCGAACGTCGCCGAGGCGCTCGAGGGGATGATCGCCGAGATCTTCGACGAGGAGTACGTCGCCGTCGCGCAGGGCGGCCGCGAGGTCAACACCCTGCTGTTCGGCATGCGCTGGGACGTGATCTTCTTCACGGGAAGCCCCGCGCTGGGACGGATCGTGATGACCGCCGCAGCCCGCAACCTCACGCCCGTCGTGCTGGAACTGGGCGGCAAAAGCCCCTCGATCGTGGACCGAGACGCCGACATCGAGGTCGCGGCGCGCCGCATCGCCTGGGGCAAGACCCTCAACGCCGGGTTTCTGCTGTTTGCCCTGGCGCTGCTGGCCACCTTTGTGGCCTTCGCGCTGGTGCTGGCCGGGGTCATTTGAATTGGAATAAATTAAGATGGTGAAACGAACAGATAGCCGCCGGCTGAGCCGGCGGCTATCTGTTTTCGTTCAGAGCATCTGCGTCGATCCAGACAATATCCGGGGGCGGAAGCTCCAGGCCGCAGGCGGCTCCCACCCAGCCGTCGCCGAAGTAGAAGCGGAGGAACCGCCCCTGGGAGAGGTAGACCTCCCCTGGGTCGAAGGGGGCGCCCGGCGGGGGCAGCGGGACAGCTAGCCGGGCAGGGGGATAGGGCAGGCCGCCGCCGCTCTGCTTGCCCAGGCACTCCTTGGCGGCCCACAGGGCGGCAAATTCCTCCGGGCGGTCCTGACGGGAGCGCAGCCAGGCCCGCTCCCCGGGGGTGCAGGACCGGTCCATCAGGCTGTCCCGCCAGGCGGGGCGGACCACCTGGATGTCCACCCCCACAGGGCGGTCTGAGAGGGCGCACAGGGCCAGGGTACCGCTGTGGGACAGATTGAATTGACGGCGGGGGAGATGGGAAAAATAGGGCTTGCCCCGCTCCCACAGGGTCAGCTCCGGCAGGGGGGCCAGCCCCCAGTGCCGCCGGACTGACCAGGCCAGCAGCTGCCGGGCCTGGTCCCGGTGGGTGAGCTCCCGGAAACCGAACAGGACCATACGCATCCTCCTCTCTGATCTGTGCCTCCAGTATAGCAGAGGCGGAACGGAAAGGGAAGGGGTCAAAGGGGATGGGAGATCCAGGTACGGACGCCGGACAGGTCCCAAAAGAGGGGGGCGTCCGGGGGATACAGGGTGAACACTGCCAGCAGGAGGCCCAGGCCTGCGGCGGCGGCCAGAGGGAGTTGCCACCGCAGGCCGCGGAACGGCCCGGAGAAGCGCAGAGGCAGTCCGAAGCCCAGCAGCAGGGTCAGGAGGTGGAGGGCCAGATCAAAGGTCAGGCTTTCGCCCCCCAGAGCGATGTGGTAGACATAGCCCAGGGAGAGCAGCAGTCCGCACATCAGCAGAAGGGACAGCAGCCAGGCGCGCAGGGCGGTGGGGCGGCCCCGGCAGATCCAAAGCGCGGCGGCCAGATAGGGCCAGAAGAGGAGTTTGATATGCTCCCACAGGCTCTCACAGACGGGAGAAAGAAGGGCGGAGAGGGTACAGGGAAATCTGGCATACAAAAAGTGGAGGCCCACGCCCGCCAGAACGGCGCAGACAAATACCGGAACGATCAGCTTTTTGGGATAAAACATGGATA
>OGKW01001688.1_pt1 | contig 12183 bp, 10 predicted proteins | sample 1572601 | NCBI WGS metagenome assembly OGKW01 (sample SAMEA2581875, study PRJEB24529) | metagenome | biome: Human gut stool | place: China | collected 2011
ACATTGTTTGATATGCTTGCTGATGGTACATTTGAGAATATAGCTAAAGACTGGGATCTGGAAGAAAAATATGCTGCGCTGGGAGAAAGCGGGATCTCTTTTTTATCCTGCGAGATGGAGTCATATCCTAAGCAGCTCAGGAATATCGTGGATGCTCCATACAGTTTGTACATCAAAGGGAAAATGCCTGATTTCTCAAAAAGAAGAGTGGCGGTCGTCGGGGCGAGAATGTGCTCGGAATACGGAAAGAAAATGGCAGAACAGATCGGTGAAAAACTGGCGCTTTGCGGGGCGGAGGTTTTAAGCGGCATGGCAAGAGGAATTGATGCATACGGACATATTGGAGCATTAAAAGCGGGCGGAAATACGTATGCGGTGCTGGGGTGCGGCGTAAATGTCTGTTATCCCAGAACGAATCAGAAATTGTATGAGAATATTCTTTCGCATGGAGGAATCATCTCGGAATATCCGCCGGAGACTGAACCGATCGCACAATTATTTCCTGCCAGAAACCGGATCATATCAGCGCTCTCGGATGTGGTCGTGATCGTGGAGGCAAAGGAGAGAAGCGGTTCCCTGATCACAGCTGATTTTGCGTTGGAGCAGGGAAAGGATATTTATGCAGTTCCGGGGCGTGTGACAGATGCTCTGAGCATGGGCTGCAATAACCTGATCCGGCAGGGTGCAGGCATTATAAACAGCGTAGAAGATTTTGTAAAAGATCTTGAATTGTATACATGTATTGACACAACTCAAGAAAATTTTAACAAATTATTACTTGAAAAAGATGAAAGCTTGGTGTATGCTTGTTTGAGTTTACGACCGAAAAGTATGGAAGAACTTTTGAAAAAAACAGGATTTGAGATGCCTCAGATGGCAGATGTCCTGCAGAGACTGATTCAGAAGGACTTTATCACGGAATCTTTTAAAAATTATTATATACGCAAAATCTGAGAGTAAGGAGACAGTTGAATGGCTAAGTACCTGGTTATCGTGGAATCACCGGCAAAGGTGAAGACAATTAAAAAATTTCTGGGAAAAAATTATGAGGTTGCAGCATCAAACGGACATGTGCGCGATCTCCCAAAGAGTCAGCTTGGGGTTGATGTGGAACATGATTTTGAACCGAAGTACATTACTATCCGAGGAAAAGGAGATATCCTCGCGAATCTTCGCAAAGAAGTGAAAAAAGCAGATAAAGTGTATCTCGCAACTGACCCGGACCGTGAGGGTGAAGCGATTTCCTGGCATCTTAGCAAGGCATTAAAACTGGAAGGCAAAGATGTCAACCGAATCAGTTTCAATGAGATCACACAGAGTGCAGTGAAAGCCTCTTTGAAACAGCCGAGAGACATTGACATGAACCTTGTGAATGCGCAGCAGGCGAGACGTATCTTAGACCGTATGGTTGGTTATAAGATCAGTCCGCTGCTCTGGGCAAAAGTAAAACGTGGCTTAAGTGCCGGACGTGTGCAGTCGGTTGCACTTCGCATCATCTGTGACCGCGAGGAGGAGATCAACGCTTTTATTCCGGAAGAATACTGGACACTTGACGCAGAATTAAAGATCGCAGGTGAGAAAAAACCATTGCTTGCAAAGTTCTATGGAGACAGCGAAAGCAAGATGAACATCTCTTCGAGAGAGGAGATGGACCGCGTGATGGCAGAAATCTCCAAAGAGAAATTTAAAGTGATCGAGGTGAAAAAGGGCGAGCGTGTGAAAAAAGCACCGCTTCCATTTACGACCAGTACTCTGCAGCAGGAGGCATCCAAAGCGCTGAACTTCCCAATCTCAAAGACGATGAGAATCGCCCAGCAGCTCTATGAAGGTGTGGATGTGAAGGGACAGGGAACGGTCGGTCTTATCACTTACCTGCGTACAGACTCTGTCCGCATTTCCGAGGAAGCAGATGCACAGGCACATGAGTACATCGGAAAAAATTACGGTGAAAATTATCTTGCAACACAGACAACTGCCAAAAAGTCCGGCGCAAAAATCCAGGATGCACATGAGGCCATCCGTCCATCCGATATCAATCGTACACCGGCAATGGTAAAAGATTCCCTTTCCAGAGATCAGTTCCGCCTGTATCAGCTGATCTGGAAACGTTTTGCAGCAAGCCGCATGGCATCTGCGGTATATGAGACGACCAACGTGAAGATTGGTGCCGGAAATTACCGGTTTACAGTATCAGCATCCAAGATCGCATTTGACGGATTTATGTCTGTATATACCAGTGAGGATGACGAAAAGGCAGAAAATAATGTGCTGCTGAAGTCGATCGATGAGAGTACGGAACTTTCTTTGGAAAAGCTTGATGAAAAACAGCATTTTACACAGCCGCCGGCGCACTATACAGAGGCGTCTTTAGTCAAGACATTAGAGGAACTTGGAATCGGACGCCCGAGTACCTATTCCCCGACCATTACAACGATTCTTGCTAGACGCTATATTGTAAAGGAAAATAAGAACATTTACGTGACAGAACTCGGCGAAGTGGTAAATCAGATCATGAAGGAATCTTTTCCATCTATCGTGGATGAACATTTCACGGCAAACATGGAGAACCTGCTCGACAGTGTCGGCGAGGGGACTGTTAACTGGAAGACAGTCATAGAGAATTTCTATCCGGATCTTGAAAAAGCAGTCGAGGCTGCGGAAAAAGATCTTGAGAAGGTCAAAATTGAGGATGAAGTGACCGACGTGGTCTGCGATGTCTGTGGCAGAAATATGGTTGTGAAATATGGACCGCATGGTAAGTTTCTTGCCTGCCCTGGATTCCCGGAATGCCGCAACACAAAACCTTATCTGGAAAAAATCGGTGTCAAATGTCCGAAATGTGGCAAAGAGATCGTACTCAAAAAGACCAAGAAGGGCAGAAAGTATTACGGCTGTGAGAATAACCCGGAATGCGACTTTATGAGCTGGTCACGTCCGGTAGAAGAGAAATGCCCGAAATGCGGCGGCTACATGGTTATGAAAGGCAGCAAAATCGTCTGCGCAGACGAGCAGTGCGGTTATGTGACAGAGAAGAAAGAAAAAAATCAGGAATAATTTGAATATATTGAATTTTCTGAATAAATGTGCTAAAATACAAAATGTCATAAAAAACCAGCAAAAACTTATGGGAGGCTGTCAAATGAGCGTTCAATTGTTAGATAAAACAAGAAAAATCAATAAATTGCTGCATAACAACAATTCGTCAAAAGTGGTATTTAATGATATCTGTGATGTGCTTAAGGATATTTTAAACTCTAACATTCTTGTGATCAGTAAAAAGGGAAAAGTGTTAGGAACCGGTCTGACGGATGGTGTGGAAGAGATCCGGGAGCTGATCGTGGATGAGGTTGGCGGATTTATCGATCCATTGCTGAATGAACGTTTACTTGGAATCCTGTCCACAAAAGAGAATGTCAATCTCGAGACGTTGGGATTTGTGAATGACATTAAGAAATATACTGCGATCATAACACCAATCGATATTGCAGGAGAGCGGCTCGGAACACTGTTTGTGTACCGGGAGAATGATCCTTATGATATTGATGATATTATTTTGAGTGAATATGGGACAACCGTGGTGGGTCTTGAGATGATGCATTCGGTGAATGAAGAGAACGCTGAGGAGACAAGAAAAGTCCAGATCGTAAAATCTGCGATCAGCACGCTTTCTTTTTCAGAACTGGAAGCCATCACCCACATTTTTGAGGAGATGGATGGCAAAGAGGGGATTCTTGTTGCAAGTAAGATTGCAGACCGTGTAGGGATCACAAGATCTGTGATCGTCAATGCACTTCGCAAGTTTGAGAGCGCAGGAGTGATCGAATCAAGATCTTCCGGCATGAAGGGAACCTATATCAAAGTTCTGAATGACGTTGTCTTTGATGAACTGGAACAGATCAAGAAAGAAAATAACATAAAATAAAGGAATTTACGCAAAAAAGGGATTTTATAGCCTGCTATAGAGTCCTTTTTTTCGCATTAAGCAGGAATTGTCAGGGAAGATGGGAACACAGATTGAAAAAACAAAGCACCATATTGTGCCTGACAGTCAAAAATCTACAAGATATGTCAAAAATGGTAAAAAAAGACTTGTGTTTTTTGATTTATTCTTTATAATAAAACTAGGTTACTGTTGAATTATGTAAATTGGAAGGGGAATGTGTCATGATTACTACGAACGCATTTGACTATATCAATGTGTTGGATAAAGCGGCGGATGCAAGCTGGCTTCGTGAGACTGCGATTATGAATAATCTTGCGAACACAGATACGCCGGGATATAAGAGACAGGAAGTGGATTTTGAGTCTGTACTTCAGAGAGAATTAGGCCACTCCAAATACACAACGCTGGACAAGAAAATCCGTTCCTTAAATGCGGATCTTTCCGGTCTGAATGTATCTACCTATACAGACTCATCAAATTATTCTTACCGTCTGGACCAAAACAACGTGGATCCGGATACCGAGAATGTGGAACTGGCATCGGAGACGATCCGTTATCAGGCACTTACGAACAGCATTACCTCTGATTTTACGAGAATGCAGGCAGTTTTAAAGTAAAATAAGAGCAGGATTACAGGAGGATAAAAATGGCTTTATTTCAGGCGTTTGATATCAGTGCTTCGGGAATGACTGCGGAGCGTTTCCGTATGGATACCATTGCAGAGAATATTGCAAATGTAAATACGACAAGAACAGAAGATGGAACTCCATACCGAAGAAAAATAGTTACTTTTGCAGAGAAGGAAGTGACTTCTTTCTCAAGGTATTATCAGAATGCCAGATCTAAGTTTGTCGGAAATGGTGTGAAAGTATCTTCTGTCAAAGAGGACACAGAGACTGATTTTATCATGGAGTATGATCCGTCCAATCCGGATGCGGATGAGAATGGTTATGTTTCTTATCCGAATGTGAATACGGTCACAGAGATGACGAACCTTATTGATGCATCCCGTGCGTATGAGGCAAACACAACAGCATTCGAGGCTGCAAAATCAATTGCACAGAGCGGACTCTCCATTGGAAAATAAGTAAAGATAAAAGATAAGTAAGGTGGTATGACATATGGATATCAGTTCATTGACAAATATCAGTTCAGATTATCTGAATCAGATCGCACAGCAGAACAGGCTGGTCACGACAGATGATGATTCGTTCAGTTCTGTCCTTTCATCTGCGATGAATATGGTTTCAGAGACAAACGACCTGCAGAACAACGCACAGTCGGAGGTGATCCGTTTTGCATTGGGACAGTCAGAGAACACACATGATCTGACAACGGCACAGTACAAAGCACTTACTGCGATCCAGTATACGGTGGCAGTGAGAGATAAAATGATCGATGCATACAAAGAAATCATGAATATGCAAATTTAGTGAACGAGGGTAGATGAAAATGCCGGAACAGGTACAAAAGGTTTTAGACAGAATCCTAGAATGGTGGAAAAAATTCAATACAAAACAAAAGACACTGCTGATCAGCATTGTGGCAGTTGTGCTTGTGGCTCTTGCAATTCTTGCGGCAGTCGTTTCCAAGCCTAAAATGGTAACATTAGTTACCTGCGAAACAACAGCAGAATCCGGGCAGGTCAAGAACATACTTGACTCTGAGAATATTTCCTATGAACTCTCCGCTGATGGACTTGCATTTAAGGTAAATGAAAAGGATTACGCAAATGCTTCCATCGTTCTTGGAACAAATGATATCCCAACCAGCGGCACAAAGTTAAGCGATGTGTTTGATGGCGGTTTCAGCTCCACCGAGGCGGATAAAACAAAAAAATATAAATTATATCTCGAAGAGTATTATGCTGAGAAGCTTGAGACATTATCGAATGTAGATGCAGCGGCAGTGACACTGGATCTGCCGGATGAAGATGGAACGATCCTCTCCAAAGGTGAACAGGCATATGTGACAGCGATCCTGACGCTCAACGGAACGATGGATGATGAACAGGCAGCCGGACTTGCAAAATATCTTGCAACAAATGTTGGAAATGATGACACATCCAATGTGCTCATCCTCGATAATAGTTCAAATGTTCTTTTCTCTGGTCAGGATGATACGTCTGTGACAGGAAATGCCAACAACCAGTTGTCTTTAAAGACCAAAGCCGAAAATCAGGTAAAAGGTCAGGTAAAAGATGTCCTTGTAGGATCATCACTGTTTGATAATGTAGAAGTCGGCCTGAATCTTGCGATGAATTTTGACCAGACCACAGAATCCACACATGAGTATTATGCGCCGGATGGACAGACCAACGGTATGGTGGGATCAAAGAGTGAATATCAATCGAATGCAGTCGGTGGAGCAGCGGCAACACCGGGAACCGATTCCAATGACGATGATACGTCTTATGTACTAGAAGATAATGATTACACAAGTTCCAGTGTGTCTGAGACGAATACAAACTACCAGAATAACGAGAAAATCACAACAACAACACCGGCAGTAGGAACTGTTAATTATGACGGCTCATCCATATCTGCAGTCGCAACGAACTATGTGATCTATGATGAGGATACACTGCGTGCTTCCGGAACGCTCGGTGACATGACCTTTGATGAGTATGTTGCTGCAAACAGTGAACCGGTAAAGGCGGAAGTAGACCAGGATCTTTATACGCTGATCTCCAATGCAACAGGCGTACCGGTGAGCAATATCACGATCATTGCATATGATCAGCCGATGTTCCAGTATAGCAAAGGAAGTACACGGACTATATCGGATTATCTGCAGATCATCCTTGCAGTATTGATTTTTGCACTGTTAGGTTATGTAGTATTCCGCAGTACAAGAAAAGAGAAAGCAGTCGAGCCGGAGCCGGAACTTTCCGTGGAGTCTCTGCTTGAATCCACGAAAGAATCTGCAGATACATTGCAGGATATCGGATTCAATGAAAAATCAGAGACAAGAGTCCTGATAGAAAAATTCGTAGAAGAAAATCCGGAAGCGGCAGCTTCCTTACTTAGAAACTGGCTGAATGAGGAGTGGGAGTAGAATATGGCAACTGCAGATTACAATGGCGTTCAGAAAGCCGCAATCCTGCTGATTACATTAGGACCTGAACGTTCCGCAGATATTTTTAAACATCTGAAAGAAGAAGAGATTGAGGAACTTACGCTGGAGATCGCAAATACAAGAAGCGTGTCTCCACAGGTAAAAGAAGATATTTTAAATGAGTTTTATCAGGTGTGTCTGGCACAGCAGTATATCGCAGAGGGTGGTATCGGTTATGCAAAAGAGCTTCTTGATAAGGCTCTTGGACAGGAAAAAGCACAGGAGGTTATCTCCAAGCTGACTGCTTCCTTACAGGTTCGCCCATTCGAGTTCGTGCGGAAGACAGATCCGAGTCAGCTTTTGAACTTTATCCAGGATGAGCATCCACAGACGATCGCAATGATTTTATCATATCTGACAGCATCGCAGGCGGCGATGGTTTTAGGAGCACTTCCACCGGAGAAACAGGCGGATGTTGCAAAGAGGATCGCAATGATGGATCGTACATCACCGGATGTGATCAAAGAGGTGGAGCGAGTGTTAGAAAGAAGACTTTCTTCTCTGGTCAACCAGGATTACACGATTGTCGGAGGTGTCGATGCGATCGTGAATATCTTAAATACGGTAGACCGTTCTACAGAGAAGCATATTATGGAATCTCTTGAAATTGAAGAACCTGAGCTTGCAGATGAGATCCGTAAGAAGATGTTCGTATTTGAGGATATCCTTCTTCTCGATGACAGAGCTATCCAGCGTGTTCTTCGTGATGTTGAAAACTCAGATCTTGGTATTGCATTGAAGGGTGCAAACGAAGATGTTCAGAATGCGATCTTTAACAACCTGTCAAAACGTCTGGCTGCCATGATCAAAGAGGATATGGAATTTATGGGACCTGTGCGTATGAAGGATGTTGAAGAGGCACAGCAGAAGATTGTCAGTGTGATCCGAAAACTCGAAGATGCAGGTGAGATTGTAATTTCAAGAGGCGGAGGTGACGAGATTATTGCCTAATCTTTACAAACAATATTTCGTGCACAATGAGCCGGATAAAACACGCGTCATTAACTCAAATGATATTGTAGAAAAGCGTTTAGAGAAGATGGCAGAGCTTAAGCGCATGGAACAAAAAACAACAGACGGAAATGGTTTCTCAGCAGGGATCGTTGGTCCTGACACAGATTATGTGGAGGAGATCGACCATACTGCAGAAGCAAAAAAAGAGGCTGAGAAGATTTTAGCGGAAGCACATGCGCAGGCAGAAACAATTTTAAGTCAGGCAGATCAGGAAGCTGAAAATATCCGGGAGAATGCAAAAAATACCGGATATCAGGAGGGAAGACAGTGCCTGGAGAGTGAGCTGGCGGCACAGCGTGAACAGTTACAGAATGAATATCAGAGAAAACAGGAAACGCTTCAGGATGAATTCAGGGAGAAACAAAAAAATATGGAAAAGGATCTGGTAGATGTGATCCTTGAGGTTTTTAACAAAGTATTCCATATTCAGTTTGATAATAAAAAACACATTCTGATGTATCTCATTGATGATGCAATTTTAAATATCGAGGGAGATAAAAAATTCCGCATCAAGGTTGCTAACAGCAATGTGATGTTTCTTGAGAATCATAAAGAAGAAATTCTGGAACGAGTGGGAGCCGGAATCGAGATCGAGATTGTTGCAGATTCCTCCATGGATGGAAATTCCTGCGTGATCGAGACAGACTCGGGAGTATTCGACTGCAGCCTTGGTGTGCAGCTCGAAAATCTCATAAAAGATATAAAATCACTATGCTTATAAGGATGGTTGAAAGTGGACAGCAGGTATAACAAGTATTTACGACTGGCGGAGAATACATATTTTAAACGGCTTGGAAAAGTTGTTAAAATTGTTGGATTGACCATTGAATCCGTAGGTCCGGACGCAAAACTGAATGACTTGTGCAGAATTATCATCGATGAAAATGCGAACACCGTGGTAATGGCTGAGGTTGTGGGTTTCAGGGATAAAAGACTGCTTTTGATGCCTTATGAGAGCGTAGAGGGGATAGGAGTAGGATGTATCGTTGAAAATACGGGGCATCCTTTATCTGTCTCTGTAGGAAATGAACTCTTAGGACATACTTTAGACGGAATTGGCCGTCCGACGGATATCGACAAATTAGAGACACCTTATGAATATCCGGTCGATGCACAGCCTCCGGATCCAATGTCAAGAAAGATCATCAGTGAGGTGCTTCCTCTCGGCGTGAAAGCGGTCGACGGATTGATCACAGTCGGAAAAGGACAGCGTATCGGAATTTTTGCAGGTTCCGGTGTCGGAAAAAGTACACTGCTTGGTATGTTTGCAAGAAATACAAAAGCAGATATCAATGTCATTGCCCTGATCGGTGAGCGTGGCCGTGAGGTGCGTGAGTTCGTAGAACGGGATCTCGGAGAAGAGGGTATGAAACGTTCCATTGTCGTTGTGGCGACTTCTGACAAACCGGCATTGATCCGTAAGAAGGCAGCAATGACGGCGACATCCATTGCAGAGTATTTCAGGGATCAGGGAAAAGATGTGCTTCTGATGATGGATTCCCTGACACGTTTTTCCATGGCACAGCGCGAGATCGGACTTGCATCCGGAGAACCGCCTGTAACCAGAGGATATCCGCCGAGTGTATATTCGGAGATGCCAAAACTGTTAGAGCGTGCAGGAACTTCAGATAAAGGATCGATCACCGGATTATATACAGTACTGGTAGATGGTGATGATTTTAATGAACCGATCACAGATACAGCCCGGAGCATTTTAGACGGACACATCATGCTGTCCAGAAAACTGGGACATAAAAACCACTATCCGGCCATTGATATTTTACAGAGTATTTCCAGGGTTATGAGTTCCATTGCAACGCCGGAACATAAAGAACTGGCAGGCAGGTTAAAAAATGTACTTGCTACATACAATGAGGCGGAAGATCTGATCAATATTGGAGCCTATAAGAGCGGTTCTAACAGGAATATCGATTATGCCATCCAGAAAATCGATGCTGTAAATGATTTCCTGATGCAGAAGACCGACGAAAAATTCCAGTTTGAACAGGAGATCGATCTGCTGCGTGCACTTTTTAATGATTAGAGGTTGATAGGATATGGCAAAATTTGCATATCGGATGCAAAGCATATTAGATATAAAAGAAAAAATGGAAGGCCAGGCGAAAATCGCATATGGAGTTGCAAATGCAAAACTCATGGATGAACAGGGAAAACTCCAGCAGATCATGATACGCAAGGCAGGTTATGAAAGCCAGGCGAGAAATTTGGTGAATGGAACCATTGATGTACCTAAGATCAAAGAATGCAAGCGGGCAGTAGATACCATGAAAATGCAGCGCAGCCAGATGATGAATGTGCATGTCGCAGAAAAAAATGTAGAGGCTGCCCGGTTGAAACTCAATGAAGTCATGATGGAAAGAAAGACGCATGAGAGACTGAAAGAGCAGGCGTTTGAAGTTTTTAAACAGGAAATGCAATATGCAGAGAATAAAGAAATTGATGAGCTTGTAAGTTACACCTATCATGAGGGGATGACAGAAACCCGGTAATTTTGACAGGGCAATATACGAGAAAGGCATGGACGAGATTATGGCAGAACAAAAGCAGCAGGAAGAATTACAGAAGGAAAATGAAGTTTTAGATAAAAAACAGTTAAAGGCGGCAAAAAAGCTGGAAAAAAAGAAGAGAAAACAGAAAAATCCGGATGATCTGGATGGAGATGAGGAAACCGTTGGAGGCAAAATCCTTGTTTTCTTTGTCACGATTATTATCATTCTGATCTGGCTTGCCATCTTTGCAATGCTGATCAAGCTGGATGTGGGCGGATTTGGCTCGGGAGTCTTAGCTCCTGTGATCAAAGATGTTCCTTATCTGAATAAGATTTTGCCGGATTCTGTCACAGAGGAGGTTTCCACGGAAGACAGCCAGTATGCATACACAAATCTGGATGATGCGATCAACCGGATCAAAGAGCTTGAGATTGAGCTTGCAGATGCCCAGAACAGTGCAAATTCTGATGCAGATTATATTACACAGTTAGAGGAGAAGGCGAAAGAGCTGGATACCTATAAGCAGAATGAGGCAGATTTTGAGAAGGAAAAAGAAAAATGGTATGAGGATGTTGTCTTTTCGGAAGATGCTCCCGATATAAGTAATTACAAAGAGTATTATGAGAGCATTGATGCGGCAAATGCGGAAGTGCTTTATAAACAGGTGGTAGAACAGACTCTGACGGATGAACAGATGGATGATTATGTGAAGACTTATTCCAGCATGAAGCCGAAAGAGGCGGCAGCTATTTTTGATACAATGACAGACAACCTTCAATTGGTAGCAGATATATTATCCAATATGGACACGCAGTCCAGAGGAGATATTCTCGGTAAGATGAACTCAGATACGGCAGCAAAAGTAACTGAGATCATGGAGCCTTCAGAATAGAGGGAGAGATCTAAGGATCTTTTCCGGGCAGTGCATACTGCCAGACAGTAAGACGATAAAAGAAGAAAGGAGGAAGCATATGGCTGGTACAACAATTTCTGAATTAGGAAAAATGTTTAACCAAAGCACACAGTCTGTGCAGGGGACAGAAAGCAATACCCGGATCACCACTGGAAAAGTAGATTTTGGTTCTATGATGAAACAGTCCGGAAACCGTCAGACAGCATCTTATGCAGGGATTGACCACAACGAAACAGTAAAGACAGCAGCAAATGGCAGTAAGGACACTGTGAAAGCGGCAGATGATTATCAGAAGTATCAGTACAAGGATAATACGATCGCATCAGAGATAAAACAGGTCACATCTGAGGATGTTGTCAAAGAGCAGTTCGAACAGTTTACAGAAGATGTAAAAGAAGTTCTGAAAGAGGAGCTTGGCGTGTCCGATGAAGCGATTGAAGCAGCAATGCAGACACTTGGCTTACAGTTTCAGGATCTGCTGAATCAGAATAATCTTGCAAATCTTGTGGCAGAACTTACCGGAGCAGACAGCGTACCACAGCTTTTGTGCAGTGAACAGTTTGTAAATGTACTGCAGAGTGTCAATGACATTGGAAAAGATATTTTAAATGCACTTGGAGAGAAAGCACCTGAGACATGGGATGACTTTGCAAGAATCTGTCAGGAAGCCACAAAAGATACTGAGG
>OGKW01001689.1_pt1 | contig 12158 bp, 14 predicted proteins | sample 1572601 | NCBI WGS metagenome assembly OGKW01 (sample SAMEA2581875, study PRJEB24529) | metagenome | biome: Human gut stool | place: China | collected 2011
TCTTTACGAAGGCTTCATTTGTCAGTGTTTCAAGAGTTGTACCGGATTTGGACACAACGATGAACAGAGCATGAGCAAGGTCTACGGAAGCAAGAACAGCAGCTGCGTCATCAGGATCTACGTTGCTGATAAATTTAGCTTCCATCTTGGATGTGTTGTTTGCTTTAGCCCAATTCTCAAGAGCAATATATAATGCACGAGGACCTAAATCACTACCGCCGATACCCATCTGTACAACAGTTGTGAATTTCTCGCCGTTTTCGTTAGTAATCTCACCTGCGTGAACTTTATTTGCGAAGTCTGCGGCTTTCTTCTGCTGTGCAACGTAGAATTCACGTTTGTTGACACCATCAACTACTACGTCTTCGCCAAGCTGTGTACGTGCAAGGTGATGAAGAACCATACGTTTCTCTCCTGTGTTGATCACAGCACCGTTGTATAATTCCTGGAATTTGTCAATAAGCTCAGCCTCATCTGCCAGTTTTGCAAGTGCATCCAGAACTGTCTCATCAACCTGTTTTGCAGCGTAGTTGTAAGTTAAGCCGGCTGCCATCGGTGTGCTGTATTTCTTTACACGTTCAGCACCTTTCTCGCCTGCCATGGCATCTGCAATATTTACATGACCTTTCAGTTCGGCAAGCTTGCTGTAGGAAGCAAGAGTGTCGAGATTTTTCCATGTTGCCATAATAATATTCCTCCTTTAAGTGACTGCAGCTGTATGGCCACAGTTATTAACTATAATTATACTGAATAATTGTTCTAATTTCAATGCACGAATGTATGGGATTCAGAGATATTTCGGCACTGCTGCGCGAAAATTTTGTGAATATTTCTCCGTCCCGCTTTCGTTACTGTTCACACACCACTGTCCCGCGAGGTGTTTTGGCATGAATATGCCAAAATCCCGAGACATACAAGCCAAAATTCCATTGCCGCAGGCAATCTGGAATGAATTTTGGCTACGTTACTGTGAACGGAGTGAACAGTAGAGAGTATTAATCGAGAACTTGACAATACTGAAAAAGAACATTGTCAAAAGGTAACTATGAAAATTTTAATGGGAGTTATTGCATTTGCAATTTGTTGTACAGTTGGTTTAATACAGGATATGCTTTCTTTGATTTCATTGACTACCTTTATAATTTTAATTTCTCAGTATGTTGGTATTTTGAAATATAAAATTGAAAATAGTAAGAATAAGCGGCGATGATAAAATTATTATTTCCGCTTTTTTATTACATAGAAAGAAGGGAGAAGATTACTTTTTGAATATTAGATTATTTATATAAAAACGTCCAATGGATTTCAATCCGTAAGGACGTTTTTTATATATTACGAAAACTTTTTATAGAGTTTTTCTTTTAAACCCGAACAATGGGAAGTTCTCAATCGGGATAAGGGTGAAAGGGGAAAAGACCTTTGCTCATATCTTGTGGTCGGGAAGGAGGTGAACTCTATGGAGCAATCTTCTTCCTATGATGAGAAAACAGTCAGGCATCAATTTGATCGAAAATGTAAATTAGCATTGAAAGGTGAAGTGGTGGATTATGAAAGACATTTGGCATATCTTAGAAAACATGAAGTTCTGTTTTCAGAATTATCGGAACGGGAAATAGAGAATTTTTCTATAATCAATGAGTATGAATTGGAAAAAAGCTATTTTCGTGCAGGTGGTTATGATGTGGTGGTAAAAGATGCTCTTTTGGCAGAAGCATTGAAAGCACTGACGGAAAGAAAAAGGGATGTTATTCTTTTGTCGTATTTTATGGAAATGAATGATGCTGATATAGCAAGAAAATTGAATCTTGTCAGAAGTACGGTACATGAGCATCGGACACGATCACTTGAAATACTAAAGGCTATGCTGGAGGAAAATGTAAATGAAAACGGAAGAAAAAAGTGCAAGTAATAAAAAATTGATATCGCTTTGCGTGATTGAAAGAGCATTGGAAGGTGATATCCAGGCGATAAATAAAGTATTGAAACATTATGAGGGATACATTGCAAAATTATCAATTAGAAAAATGTATGACGAATATGGAAGTGTTCATTATTGTGTGGATGAAACGCTTCGCAGACGCTTGGAAACAAAACTGATAAAAACAATTCTGGGATTTAAAATGGTTCGCTAAATAATGTATAAGAGCATCCATTTCTGCTGATAAGAATATTTAGCGTTGCTTGTACCTTGAAAATTTCATATTTATCCTGCAGGACGAATGAAACAGAGGAGCTATACAGTAGATACGCCAGGACTGTCTGCATTATTGCTTTGCGACATTGTGACGCAAAGTGGAAATGGTATCAAAATGATATGGAAGTAAAGGCATGAGCGATAAATATTTGACTGTGATCAGAAAGTGGGATTTTTGTGGCGAAGATACTGTTTTTGATAATGATACTTCCGGGAAAGCTGCCCGGTCTGAAAAGATGGTGAAATACCAATGAGGCTGTTACCCGACAGTTACTGCAGGATTTTTGGATAAAAGTAGATGAGAAAGAGTAGAGAGGGAAAATGAATAGTGCAAAATTGTTGAGATACAGTATGCAGCTGTCAATGTTGAAACAATTACGCTCGTTAAAACTTATAAGTGAAGCAGAGTATCAGCTGGTAGAGAAAAAGTTAAAAAAAGATTATGGTGTTATTTCTAATATTACCGCTTGACTATTATAGTGTTGCGTTGTAAAATTATATCAACACTACGGTAGGAACACAAAAAGAAAGGAGCGGTCAAATGGAAGTTGAAATCATTAAGGCGAAGGGTGCTGGTGAGGATACTTCTACGGGAAGAAAGATTGATAGATTAAAAGTTGCCGCATATTGTCGTGTTAGTACTGATGATGAAGATCAGATTAAAAGTTATAATTCAATGGTCAGATATTACACAGATTTGATAAAGAGTAATAAGCAATGGGTTTTTGCAGGAGTTTTTGCTGATAAAGCAATTACAGGCACGAAAACAGATAAAAGAGAAGAATTCCAATTACTGATTCAGGAATGTCTTTCAGGCAATATTGATCTAGTGATTGCAAAAAGCATTCCTAGATTCGCACGAAATACATTAGATACATTAAAATATGTAAGAATGTTAAGAGAGAGGAATATAGCGGTATATTTTGAAGTCGAAAAAATTAATACGTTAAAAGATGGAGAATTTTTACTGACTATTTTAAGTTCTGTTGCACAGCAGGAAGTGGAAAATACATCTGCATATGTAAAAAAAGGTTTGAAAATGAAGATGAAACGTGGAGAACTTGTTGGTTTTCAGGGCTGCCTTGGATATGATTACGATGTAGTAACAAAGTCGCTGTCTATTAACGAAGAGGGTGCGGAAACGGTCAGATACATATTTGACAGATATGTTGCAGGTGCTGGAAGTACGATGATTGCAAGGGAACTGAATGAACAGGGGATTTCAACTATTAAAGGGAATCTGTGGACTTCTTCCAGTGTAATGGGAATTATTAATAATGAAAAATACAAAGGTGATATTTTATTAGGAAAAACCTTTACAGTAGATCCGATATCAAAAAGAAGACTGGAAAATCTTGGAGAAGAAGATCGGTTTTATATCAAAAATCATCATGAACCGATTATATCAGAAGAAAAATTTGCAAGAGCTCAGGAGATACGGGAACGCCGTAATGGAGGACGCAAAAAGGGAGTAGCACCTGGAAAACGAGAAAAATTCAGTAGACAATATGCTTTTAGTTGTATGCTTGAATGTGGATTTTGCGGTGCGAGCTTGTCAAGACGAAGATGGCATAGTAGTTCAAAGTATAAAAAAACTATTTGGCAGTGTGTCAAATCTACGAAACATGGAAAACGGTTTTGCCCGGATAGTAAAGGAATTCCAGAACAGGTTATTGAGGATGCTTTTATTGAATCCTATCGAATGCTATGTACAGATCATAAGGATGTACTAGAGGAATTTATTAAGAGAGTTGAAAAAACTTTATCTGAAGATTCAATAGAAGATAAAATTGAAAAACTCAATAAAAATGCTTATAATATCCAATATAAAAGAAAGAAATTATTGGAGAGTTATTTAGAGGGCGTTGTGGCTAAGGACATTTACGAAGAAACAGATATGGGATATGAAAAGAAATTATCTGAAGTAAATGCTCAGCTGGGTATGCTCGAACAACAATATGACAATGAAGGCAGCTTGCAAAGAAGGCTGGTAGATTTTAGAAAAGCATTGTCAAAAAACCAGATTTTAGAAGGATTTGACAGAGGAATATTTGAAAGTATCATCGAAAAAGTTATTGTCGGTGGTTACGATGAAAATGGAGAGAAAGATCCCTATAAAATCATTTTCATATATAAAACAGGATTCAAAAATGAAATTGGAAACGCAAAAGAACGATTTGGGAAGAAATCAAAAGCAGTAGAAAAAGCGAAAGAAATGTGTTCCCATATCGCAGACGAGGTAAAAGATGTGTGTTCCTATGTTAGTGACAATACATATAGAGACAATAGTTGCACTACATCGGACAGATTTGTAAGAATCCTTGATTTTAGGCACTTTGAGAGGTTTTTCAGGTTTGACCAGAGTGACCGAAAAACATACAAAAAGGCAATTTCTGATGGAGTAAACGTGTCTGTGGTATTGGACTGCGGCTTCGGAAACGCATCAAAGGAAAAGTAATATTTTTATCATTCAACAGAATAAAAGAAACGTGAAAGACCGTTCATTTTCAAGAAAAATTGAAAGTGAGTGGTCTTTTTTATACCTTTAAAACGGATTTTTATTAAGATGTTTTGAAGGATTGATTCGATGTGTTCGAGAAAGGCAATATTATGGAGACAATCCGGAATGTAGATGTAAACAGATTGCATGATTTCAAAAATCATCCATTCTAAGTAGAGATTGGTTATGATGAATGGAGGCAAACTATGACAAAAAGAAAAGAATACAGACCTATGACAGTCGGGCTTGAGATGGCTTCTGATAGAAAATCTTGAAAATCTTGGAATTTCCAAGAAAATCTTGAAAAAAAAAGACCACCGTGATATAATAAGACTGTATATATGTTATAAGAAAACAGCATTGAGTACTACAAAAAAGTACAGTACTTGTAAATATGATGTACAAAGATATAATTGGTCTATAAAAGGTAAAGGAGACGATAAGGTATGCATTACACAGGAACAATCTGGCGTCCACCCTATGAAGCATCTTCCCTGCTTTTGGAAGTAACTGCAGGGTGTACGCATCACAAGTGCAAATTTTGTACGTTGTATGATGATCTTCCATTTCAGTTTAGAATGTCACCAATTGAGGATATTGAGGCTGATTTGAGAGAAGCTGACAGAATATGCAAAATGTGGAAAAGTAATAGAATAAAGCGGACATTTTTGACTGGAGCAAATCCATTTGTGCTGCAGTACGAAAAATTAATGGATATAGCTTCGCTGATACATAAATATTTTCCAGCAAATGAATCTATAGGTTGCTTTGCAAGAATAACAGATATTACTTCAAAATCTGACGAACAGTTATAGATTATTTGATTAAGTGTCAATCTATTGCTATGTTTGCGAGTATAAGAGATGGAATACGCTTTTTGGGCTGTATCAACGCCTTTGCTTTGATCCGTTCCTTAATCTGCTCTTTGGTGTATTCCGCACCTAAAGAGTTGGCTCTGCCACGGATAAAATGCTCACGGTCAAGTGGTCGGAAAGATATATATTTTAAAGATTTTTCATCAAAGGTTTCGCCTTTTATCTCATATCCTTTGGCGTGGATAAGGTCAAGAAAGTCCTCATAAGTATCAGCAGTTTGGATAGCTTCGTCAATGTCATTTTTGAGCCTGGTTTTCCATGAGAAATTGCATTTGTTGGAGAGCCATTCCTTGTATGTTTTTCCACGCTGGTCAGTGGGTGGAAGGACGGATAATTGATGCTCGGAACACAGCTCATCATTCAGATACCGGATGTGATAGTAGGTCTTTTTACAGTCATGGTATTTCTCATGATTGATGTTATCTGCAGCACAGAAAATGATGTGGTTGTGAACGTGTCCTTTGTCAATGTGGGTAGCCACAATGTAAGAGTATTTTCCTTCCAGAAGTTTATCGGCAAGTTCTATACCGATTTGATGAGCTTCCTTATAAGATACTTCTCCGGGCATAAATGCCTGTATCAGATGAAAGGCTTTGTTTGGGTCTGCCTGATTGGTTTTTGACAGGGCAAACTTGAAATCAAAAGCAGCAGTTTTCGGACTGCATCCAAAGGAAGAAATGAGGATACGTTCATCTGTCTTTGCAGGGTTGCAGATGTAATCTACTGCTTTATTGACGGTTGCTTGGATAGCATGGATTTTTGTGATTGCCATACCTGTTTCATCAGCTCCTTTACTTCTTTTACATCGGCTTCATAGACGTTGCCCGTGGCGTTCATACGCTTTGCAATCTGGTTTAAATTGTTCCCGATGCGAGAGAGGATTGTGTTTTATAAAAGGGCATATGTGCTCGCCTGCGATAGCTATACAAGCGGAGGATTTAATTGCCGGAGGCTTACGACCAGAATTAGTTTCGGGAGAGATTATTCTTACGGACGGTGCTTTTAATGATACTGCAGTAGCAAGGTTGTACGGATATGATTATGATATAATTCATTCATCGAAGGATTTGACGAACGAGATTGAATCAATGATAACAAATGCAGAAATACCATATAAGAGAGGAATTCACTGGACGACGGACGCAGGTTATAGAGAGACATGGGGACAAGTCATGGATTATCGGGATAAAGGAGTACTTTGCGTTGAAATGGAAGGTGTTGGTTTGTTTACAATAGCTAATTATAGAAAATGTGTGGCAACAGGTATATATGTTGTTTCTGATGTGTATTCAGAGAATGATTGGAAACTTGGATGGGAAGGCAATGATATTAAAAGAGCTGTTGGTGCTGTTATTGATATGATAATTGAGTCTATAAGATAGATTGGAGTGTGGTAAGATAGTCGTGAAGTTTGAAAATGTTTATTTTATTAATGGGACAGCATATGCTGGAAAATCCACAATGGTAAAACTTCTGGCAGAAAAATATGACGGAATCGCCTGCGAAGAAAATTATCAGGATAGACTTTTAGAAAATTTGGATACCAAGGAGTTTCCTAATCTTACTTACACAAGAGATTTACAGGATTCACACTCTGTTTTTCTCCTATTAGTGAGAGGACACCACACACAGAAAGGAGGTTTGCCGACCATGAAAAGATACAACACACTGCACCGCAGCCGGGTAGTCAAGACACGCATGACCGAGGAAGAATACGCCGAGTTTGCGGAAAGGCTTTCTGCTTACAACATGAGCCAAGCCGAGTTTATCCGGCAAGCCATAACCGGGGCAGCCATACGCCCCATCATAACCGTTTCCCCCATCAATGACGAGCTGCTTGCCGCTGTCGGGAAGCTGACCGCCGAATACGGCAGGATCGGCGGCAACTTAAACCAGATAGCCCGGACGCTGAACGAGTGGCACAGCCCCTACCCGCAGCTTGCCGGGGAGGTACGGGCGGCGGTTTCCGACCTTGCTGCCCTAAAGTTTGAAGTCTTGCAGAAAGTGGGTGACGCTGTTGGCAACATTCAAACATATCAGCTCTAAAAATGCGGACTATGGCGCAGCGGAAGCCTATCTCACATTTGAGCATGACGAGTTTACCATGAAGCCCACCCTTGATGAAAACGGGCGGCTGATACCGAGGGAGGATTACCGCATTTCTTCCCTCAACTGCGGGGGCGAGGATTTCGCTGTTGCCTGTATGCGAGCCAATCTCCGCTATGAGAAAAACCAAAAACGGGAAGATGTGAAAAGCCACCACTATATCATCAGCTTTGACCCACGGGACGGGACAGACAACGGCTTGACCGTAGACCGGGCGCAGGAGCTGGGCGAGCAGTTCTGTAAAGAGCATTTCCCCGGACACCAAGCCTTAGTCTGCACCCACCCGGACGGGCATAACCACAGCGGCAATATCCATGTGCATATCGTCATCAACTCCCTGCGGATTTACGAAGTCCCGCTTCTGCCCTACATGGACAGACCAGCCGACACACGGGAGGGCTGCAAGCACCGCTGCACCAACGCCGCTATGGAATATTTCAAGAGTGAAGTCATGGAGATGTGCCACCGGGAGGGGCTTTACCAAATCGACCTCTTGAACGGCAGCAAGGAACGGATAACCGAACGGGAATACTGGGCGGCAAAGAAAGGGCAGCTTGCCCTTGACAAAGAGAACGCCGCCAGAGAAGCCGCCGGACAGCCGACCAAGCCCACCAAGTTTGAAACGGACAAGGCGAAGCTGCGCCGGACGATACGGCAGGCACTTTCCCAAGCTGGCAGCTTTGACGAGTTTTCTTCCCTTTTGCTGCGGGAGGGTGTGACCGTCAAGGAGAGCCGGGGGCGGCTTTCCTACCTCACGCCGGACAGGACAAAGCCTATCACAGCCCGGAAGCTGGGGGACGATTTTGACAAGGCTGCTGTCCTTGCCCTGCTCACGCAGAACGCCCACAGAGCCGCCGAACAGACCAAAGCCATACCCGAATACCCTGCCGCAGTTAAAAAGCCGTTACAAGGGGAAAAAACCACAAAAACCACCCCGGCAGACAACACCTTGCAGCGCATGGTTGACCGGGAAGCCAAGCGAGCCGAGGGCAAGGGCGTGGGCTATGACCGCTGGGCGGCAAAGCACAACCTAAAGCAAATGGCAGCTACCGTTACCGCCTATCAGCAGTACGGCTTTTCCTCCCCGGAGGAACTGGACGAAGCCTGTTCTGCCGCCTATGCCGCCATGCAGGAAAGCCTTACAGAGCTGAAGCAGGTGGAAAAGACGCTGAACGGGAAAAAGGAGCTGCAACGGCAGGTGCTTGCCTATTCCAAGACCCGCCCTGTCCGGGACGGGCTGAAACAGCAGAAAAACGCCAAAGCAAAAGCAGCCTACCGTCAGAAGCACGAAAGCGACTTTATCATAGCAGACGCAGCCGCCCGCTATTTCAGGGAGAACGGCATTTCCAAGCTGCCGAGCTATAAAGCCCTGCAAGCAGAGATTGAAAGCCTTATCCAAGAGAAAAACAGCGGCTACAACGATTACCGGGCAAAACGGGAGGAATACCGCCGCTTACAGACTGTCAAGGGCAATATCGACCAGATTTTACGCCGGGAACGCAAGCCTGTGAAAAGGCAGGAACAGGAGCGATAAAAACCGCCCCAAAATGTACCCGAACCCATACAGAACAAGGGGGCTGCCCCGCACCCTATCCGCAATACCAAAGGATTTTTTAACGGGCTTACAGGGCAGAAAAACCCCGAAAATGATACCGAGATGATACAGAATTACCGCCGATACCGCCACACCAGCGGAAACGGCAGAAAGGAGCGCACCCATGCCAAGAATGAGCAAGAAACGGCGGCTGGAATGGTCTTTTTTCCTGCGGCAAGTAAAAGTCGGGAATACCACCTGCGACCGTATCACATACAACGACCTCTGCCGGGGCTGTACCCATAGCTGCAAGCAGAGCTTCCGGGCGGTTATCATACTCTGCCCCCACTACTACTCCAAACGCCGGAAAAAGGAGGACAGGGACAATGGCAGATAACCGCAAGTATTACTACCTCAAGCTGAAAGAGAACTTTTTTGACAGCGACTCCATTGTGCTGCTGGAAGATATGAAAGACGGGATTTTATACTCCAATATCCTCTTGAAGCTGTACTTAAAATCGCTGAAAAACGGCGGGAAATTGCAGCTTGACGAGCATATCCCCTACACAGCGCAGATGATAGCGACACTGACCCGCCACCAGATAGGGACGGTTGAGAGGGCTTTAGAGATTTTCCGGCAGTTGGGGCTTGTGGAGCAGCTTGACAGCGGGGCTTTCTATATGACCGACATTGAGCTGATGATAGGACAGTCCTCTACCGAAGCCGAGCGGAAACGGGCTGCAAGACTGGAAAACAAGGCACTTTTACCGCCCCGGACAAAAGGCGGACATTTGTCCGACATTCGTCCACCAGAGATAGAGATAGAGTTAGAGAAAGAGATAGAGATAGAAAAAGAGAGAGAGGGAGAAACGGGACACCCCGCCCCCGCCGCTTATGGCAGATACAACAATGTGATACTGACCGATACAGAGCTTTCCGGGCTGAAAACAGAGCTGCCCGACAAGTGGGAGTATTATATTGACCGGCTTTCCTGCCATATCGCTTCCACCGGGAAGCAGTACCACAGCCATGCAGCCACCATTTACAAGTGGGCGCAGGAGGACGCTGCCAAAGGCAAGGCTGCCCCGAAACAGGGCATACCCGATTATTCATGCAAGGAGGGCGAGAGCTTATGAAAAACGAGATTGAAGCTATGATTACGGACATTACAACCACTACCGCCGAAGCGGAGGACTACACAGGCGAGGACGGGCTTTTATACTGCGGCAAGTGCCATACGCCCAAAGAAGCCTATTTTTCAAAAGAAACCGCCCAATGGTTAGGGCATGACCGACACCCGGCAGAGTGCGACTGCCAGCGGGCAGCCCGTGAAAAACGGGAAGCCGCTGAAAGCCGACAGAAGCACCTTGAAAAAGTGGAGGACTTGAAACGCCGGGGCTTTACCGACCCTGCTATGCGGAACTGGACATTTGAGCATGACAACGGCAGAAACCCGCAGACCGAAACCGCCCGCTTTTATGTGGAGAGCTGGGAAACCATGCAGGCTGAAAATATCGGCTACCTGTTTTGGGGCGGCGTGGGGACAGGAAAAAGCTACCTTGCCGCCTGTATCGCCAACGCCCTTATGGAAAAAGAGGTTGCCGTCTGCATGACAAACTTTGCAACAATACTCAATGACCTTGCCGCCAGCTTTGAGGGCAGGAACGAATATATTTCCCGCCTTTGCAGCTACCCCCTGCTGATACTTGATGATTTCGGTATGGAGCGAGGGACAGAATACGGGCTGGAACAGGTTTACAGCGTGATTGACAGCCGTTACCGAAGCGGCAAGCCGCTGATCGCCACGACCAACCTCACGCTGGAGGAATTGCAGCACCCGCAGGACACGCCCCACGCCCGTATCTATGACAGGCTGACTTCCATGTGCGCCCCCGTCCGCTTCACGGGCAGCAACTTCCGAAAGGAAACCGCACAGGAAAAGCTGGAACGCTTAAAGCAACTGATGAAGCAGCGAAAGGAGAGCCTATGACAGAAACCAAACAGACAAGCACCACCAAAACAGACCGCCGCCCGGACTGTGTAACGGAAATCCGCATGGGCAACTCCGTCCTTACCGTTTCCGGCTTCTTCAAGCAGGGCGCAACCGACACCGCAGCCGACAAGATGATGAAAGTGCTGGAAGCGGAAACTGCTGCCGGACATACGCCACCGTTCAGCGCATAAGTGATGACATGGAAAAGCGGTCACGCCGGGGAGCATGACCGCTGGAATATCAGTAACAACTTTATTTTTTCCGAAGTTTCAACTCAATGCCTTTTGGAACAGCTATATCCTGCAACAGTTTTGCGATAACAGAAGCCTGTTCTTTCTTCCCCATACTTTGAAAATCCTTATCGGATTTAACTGTTTGCAAGATATTTTCAATTTCTTTAATCGTTAAGAGATTGACTGCAACACAGAATAGATTTTTTCTGCGCCCGTCATTATAGTGTGACAAGAGGAAATCCAATAATTTGCGCTTTTCTTCCTGTTCAGCATTATAGGCGGGAATCCCTATCTGGCTGGCTTTTTCCATGTCATTCATTTGATTATGATGAGTTATAAAAGAATCAAAATCATCTATATGAGCGTATTTGTCACAAGGGAAGCTGGTACACTGAAAGCAATATTCGATTTTCCCATGTTCAATACTGCACTTTGCGATTTTACAACTTTGATTATCAACGCCGCAACCGGAACAATGCCCTGCCAAATTCATAGGACATAATTTACAATTTAGACCACAAAGAGAAAGGTACTGATTGTTACGGACAAACCCTTTCATTGTCACACCCCCTTGTATTGATTAGCTCCATTTTACCATAAGAACAAGAGTTTTTCTACTATGCAATCCCAATCATCTGCTACACAAAAAACGGCGATTTGACCGACCATAAAGAAGCAGATTTGACGCTTTTGCCGCTATACAGACAGCCGCCCCATGTGGTA
>OGKW01001690.1_pt1 | contig 12156 bp, 11 predicted proteins | sample 1572601 | NCBI WGS metagenome assembly OGKW01 (sample SAMEA2581875, study PRJEB24529) | metagenome | biome: Human gut stool | place: China | collected 2011
GGGGCCGCCGTTTTTCGTGCGTCGGGGCGGGGCGGTCCGAGAGAAACGGTCCCGCAGATCTCCGCCAGCCGGTTTCGTGCCGGTTAGAAGTATTTGACCTCCGAGCCTTCGATGGCCGAAAGAATGTTGTTCGCGGCCGAAGAGGCTCCGATGCGGAACAACTCCGTCGTGAGCCACTCTTTGCCGAGTATCTCCTCGACGATCGTGTAGTAGAGCGCGGCGTCTTCGGCCGTGCGGACCCCGCCTGCGGCCTTGAAACCGATCTTGCGGCCCGTTTTGTCGTAGTAGTCCCGGATCGCCTGGCACATCACCACGGCGGCCTCGGGCGTTGCGGCCACGTCGATCTTGCCCGTCGAGGTCTTCACGAAATCGGCCCCTGCCAGCATCGACAGCAGCGACGCCTTGCGGATCAGCTCGGGGGTTTTCAGCGCTCCCGACTCGATGATCACCTTCAGCACCACATCGTCGTCCATCTCCGTGCGGATCACCTCCACCTCGTTGGCCGCCTCGTCGTATTCACCCGTGAGCATGCGCCCCACGTTGAGGACGATGTCCACCTCGTCGGCGCCGTTCTCCACGGCCATCGCCACTTCGAGGGCCTTCACTTCGAGAAAGGTCTGCGCCGCGGGAAATCCCCCGCCGACGCTCGTGATCTTCATCGGCGTGCCGTCCACGGCCAGCCCCACGGTCTCGACGAACGAGGGATAGATGCAGATCGAAGCCACGTTGGGAATGTGGGGGTATTTTTGGTAGAACTCCGCGGCCTTGCGGGCGAATTCCGTGACGGATTTCACCGAATCGTTGCACGACAGCGTCGTGAGGTCGATGGCTGAGTAGCAGAATTTGTAGACCTCGGTGTTGTGGTTGCGGGCCTCTGCGGCCTTGCGGATGCGTGCGACCTCTTCGTCGACTTGCGATGCGCTCCACGCCGGGGCGTATTCTTTCAGATGGTTGGCGTATTCCATACGATCGTGTTTTTTACAAAATTAGAAAAATTATTCGATCCCGCATCGTTTCCGGATCAATTATTTTAACGGTGTCCGACATCGGCCGCCGCCCGGACGCGGCACCGGGGATGGCGCCGGGCCGTTTCTCCGAAAAACGGATGCACCTGCGCTTTTGCTGCGGGGTACACGGGGCAGGATGCAAAAAAAGAGCCTGAACCCTCTCGGGCCAGACTCTTTTTTATCCGATGAAGCCGATTACTTCTTCAGCGCCTTCAGGTTGATGTCCTTGGCGGCCTTCTGGGCCAGCGCGGGATTCTTCGAAACGGCGCTCTTCAGCTGGGCCTCTGCGGTCTTCAGGTCGCCTTCCTTGGCGGCGATAACGGCGCGCAGGTAGTCGGCGTCGGCCGAGTTGTCCTTGGCGATGGCCTTCTTGGCGCCGGCCAGGTCGTTCGACTGAACCAGGGCGATGGCTGCGTTGTAGCCTTCGAGGTTCTTGGCGGCAACCTTGTAGTCGCCTTCGGCGGCAGCCATGGCGGCCTTGGCCTGGGCGTCGGCGGCAGCGGCGTACTTCTTGGCCTCTGCCGTGTTGCCGTTAGCCAGGTTGGCGAGCAGCAGGTTCTTGCTCAGCTCCTTCGACGAATCCAGCTTGGCAGCCTTCTCGAACGATTTCAGAGCGGCGGCCTTGTCGCCGGCCTGCGTCTGGGCAACGCCGAGGTTGTTCCATACGCGGGCGTCGTTGAACTTCTTCGAAGCGGCGGTCAGGATGGCAACCTGCTCCTCGGCTCCGTTGGCCAGCTCCTGGGCGGCATAGAGGTACTGCTCTACGGTCAGGTCGCCGCCGTTGCGGTATGCAGCCATGATCTCGGCGTCGGTCAGACCCTGGAGATCGGTGCTGTTGACGATCTGCGAGCGGCGCAGTTCGGGAAGGATGTCCTTCTTCAGCTCGTTGAATACGGTCGACATGTTCTTGATCTCGGTCTCACGCTCTGCGGGCGAGTTGTAGAGGCTCAACACCTGGAGAATGAGGTTCTTGTCCTTGATGTCCGACTTCTCGACCAGCTCCTTGAAGCCGTCCCAGTCTTCGCCGTAAGCGGCGGCGTCGATGTCCAGACCGGCGTCCTTGAGCAACTTGGCAACGACCTTCTTACCCGATTCGCTGCGCTTCTTCGAAAGCGTGTCGTTGAACTTCACCGGACCGTCGGGCGAAGCGTAGCCCTTCACGGCGATGTTCTGCGTGGCGCGGTCGTTCGTGAGGTTCTTGTCCACGTTCTCCTTGAATGCGCCGAGGTTGGCGTTCTTCTCGTTCTTCTTCGTCACGACCGACGAGTTGATGGCGTAGAGCAGGTCGGTCTTGTCGACTACCGTGGTGACCTTCTTGTAGTTGTTGGCCATCTGATCCATCAGGTCGCCGTACTTGAGGTCCTTCTGCAGGGTGTTCAGGCCGTAAGCTACCGTCAGGCCGAATTCCTTGGCGATGGCAGCCTTGGCAGCGGCGTCGTTGCCGGCCAGCACGGCAGCCTGCTCCTTGGTGGGGATGGCGCCGGTGTTCAGGTTGACGAGCACGAACTCCTTGGCCTTGCCTTTCGGGCACTTGATCTCGGCGCGGAGCTGCAGGGCGCACTGGTCCATGCGGGGATCGTACGGGAATTCGACGTGCTGCGTGTAATTGCCGCCGTTGCTCATGTCTACGACTGCATAGTTCTCGTCTACCTTCGAACCCTGGTAGTATTGGGTGGCGCCGGCCACTTCGCCGCCTTCGAATACGATGACGGGAGTAACTTTGATGATAGCTTTCTTGTTGAAATACTCAACGGGGAAGGTTACATTGATGTCTGCGGCAACCGTGCCGTTGTTCAGCGTCAGGATCTCGGGGGTGACCGTCAGCTTGATGTCGTCCCGGTTCTTGGCCATCTTCTTGAAGCAGTTGCAGCTCGAGAATGCCAGTGCGGCAGCTACGAGCACAACGCTCAATTTCATTAAGTTTTTCATAATAGGTAAAAGTTAATGTGTTTATTTTGAATTTGTTTGCCTCTTTCGTTCGTTCCGCCGCCTCTCTGTCCGCCCGCTGTCCGTTCTTCGTTGTCCGTCCGTGCAGGCGCTTGCCGGGCTGCGGAACAGCGCAAATATAGAAAACTCTTGCTGATTATGCAATATTCCGGACGGAAAAAAGCGTTGATTTCCGTCCGAAATATCCACATTAACAGTCTTTTTATTCCTCTTTGTGCTCGTGGCGCTCCCGGCGTTCGCCGCGGTCGCGGCGTTCGCCACGCTCACCGCGCTCGGGACGCGGACGGCGCTCACGTTCCACATAGCCTTCGGGCTTGGGCAGAAGCGCCTTGCGCGACAGTTTGAGCTTGTTGGTCTTGGGGTCTACGCCGATCAGCTTGACGTCGATCTCGTCGCCCTCTTTCAGACCCGTCTCCTCCATGGTCTCGAAACGCTTGTAGTCGATCTCCGAGATGTGGAGCAGGGCGTCCTTGCCCGGCATGATCTCGACGAACGCGCCGAAGGCGACGATCGAGCGGACTTTGCCGTGGTACGTCTCGCCCACTTCGGGGATGGCTACGATGGCCTTGATGCGGGCCAGCGCTCCGTCGAGGGCCTCCTTGTCGATGCCGAAGATGTCCACGATGCCCTTGTTGTCCACCTCCGTGATGGTGATGGTGGTGTTGGTGGTCTTCTGGATGTCCTGGATCACCTTTCCGCCCGGGCCGATAACCGGACCGATCATATCCTGCGGAATGACGATCTGCACGATGCGCGGCACGCAGGGCTTGTAGTCCTCGCGCGGCTCGGCGATGCACTCGGTGAGTTTGCCGAGGATGTGCATGCGGCCTTTGCGGGCCTGCTCCAGCGCGGCGGCCAGCACCTCGTAGGAGAGGCCGTCGACCTTGATATCCATTTGCGTGGCGGTGATACCGTCGCGGGTACCCGTCACCTTGAAGTCCATGTCGCCCAGATGATCCTCGTCGCCCAGGATGTCCGACAGCACGGCCCATTTGCCGGTCTCGGAATCGGAGATCAGACCCATGGCGATACCCGACACGGGTTTGCGGAGCTTCACGCCGGCGTCCATCAGCGCGAGGGTTCCGGCGCAGACCGTGGCCATCGACGACGAGCCGTTCGACTCGAGGATGTCCGACACGACGCGCACGGCGTAGGGATTCTCCTCGCCCAGCGGAATCATCGGCTTCAGGGCGCGCCATGCCAGGTGGCCGTGGCCGATTTCGCGGCGCGAGAGGCCGCGGGCGGCCTTGGCTTCGCCCGTCGAGAAGGGCGGGAAGTTATAGTGTAGCACGAACTGCTCGGTGCCCTGCACGAGCACCTCGTCCTTGACCTTTTCGTCGAGTTTCGTGCCGAGCGTAACGGTCGTCAGCGACTGCGTTTCGCCGCGGGTGAAGATCGCCGAGCCGTGGGCTGCGGGCAGGTAGCCCACCTCGCACCAGATCGGGCGGATCTCGTCGGTCTTGCGGCCGTCGAGACGGACGCCTTCGTCGAGGATCATGTTGCGCATGGCCTTCTTCTGCACGTCGTCGTGGAAATATTTGTGGATCAGCGGCGCCTTCTCGATCAGCTCCTCTTCCGAATAGCGGGCTGCGAACTCGGCTTCGAGCGCGTTGAACTTGTCTTCGCGCTCGTGCTTCATCGTGCCGCTCGTGGCGATGGCGTAGGCCTTGTCGTAGAGTTCGGCGATGATCGTCTGTTTGAGCTCCTCGTCATTGACCTCGTGGCAGTAGGTACGCTTCACGTCCTTGCCCAGCTCCTTCGAAAGTTCGATCTGTACGGCGCAGTGCTTCTTGATCTCCTCGTGCGCGAACTTGATGGCGCCGAGCATCACCTCTTCCGAAACCTCCTTCATCTCGCCCTCGACCATCAGGATGTTGTCGATCGTACCGCCGACCATGATGTCCAGGTCGACGTCGGGCATCTGCGAGAAGGTCGGGTTGATGCAGTACTCGCCGTTGATGCGCGCCACGCGCACCTCCGAAATCGGGCCGCCGAAGGGGATGTCCGACACGGCCAGTGCGGCCGAGGCGGCCAGACCGGCCAGCGCGTCGGGCTGGATGTCCTTGTCGGCCGAGATGAGGTTGACCGTCACGTAGACTTCGGCGTGGTAATCCGCGGGGAACAGGGGCCGGAGGGCGCGGTCGATCAGGCGGGCGACGAGCACCTCGCTGTCGTTGGCGCGCGCTTCGCGCTTCATGAAACCGCCGGGGAAGCGGCCTACGGCGGCGTACTTCTCCTTGTATTCGACCTGGAGGGGCATGAAATCGGTGTCGGGTTTTGCATCCTTTGCGGCCACGACGGTTCCGAGCAGCATCGTGTCGCCCATCTTGACGACGACCGAGCCGTCGGCCTGCTTGGCCAGTTTGCCCGTCTCGATCTCGATCTGGCGACCGTCGGCCAGCGTGATGATCTTGCGGACTGCGTTGTACAGCTTCTTTTCTTCCATAAAAATTTTAAACCTATAGTGTTTTCGAATTGTTTTTCGCAACGAAAATGAAGGCAACCCCTCTCGGGAATTGCCTCCATTTCTTCCTCGGGACTACTTGCGGAGATTCAGCGTCTTCACGATTGCGCGGTAGCGCTCGATGTCGACCTCCTTCAGGTATTCCAGCAACGCGCGGCGCTTGCCGACCAGGCGCAGCAGCGCGCGCTGGGTTCCGAAGTCGTGCTTGTTGCTTTTGAGGTGTTCCGTAAGGTGGCTGATACGGTAGGAAAACAACGCGATCTGACTTTCGGGCGAACCCGTGTCGGTGTTAGACTTGCCGTACTGGCCGAAAAGCTCCTGCTTTTTCTCAGCTGTTAAATAAGCCATTGTGTAAATTTATTTTACGTTCCACTCTACGACGCATCCCCCTTACCGTGGATAACGCCAGAGCGTTCCGCAAAGGTAGGAAATAATTCATAATTCATAATTCATAATTCACAATTATTTTCAATTTGGCGTCTAAAAATAACAAATTAATCGGGAAAATCGTATTTTTGCGGCTAAACAAGTGAAAATTATGGGGAAAACGGGTGTGCGCGGAACTTTCGCCGCGCTTGTCGCCGCGGTGTTGTGCGGCTGCGGGAGCGAGCCGGATTTCGTCACCGTCGACGGGACGATGCTCGGCACGACGCTGCATGTGGTGGCCGACGTGAAGGGCGTCTCGCGGCAGCGTCTCTATGCGGCCGTCATGGAGCTGGACCGCGAGGCCAAGGCGTCGATGTCGATTTACGATTCGACGTCGCTCGTGAGCCGCCTGAACCGCAACGAGACCGACAGCGTCGACCGTCATATCGCCTTCAACCTGCATCTGGCCGACAGCATCGGCGCGTTGAGCGACGGGCGTTACGACGTGACCGTCAAGCCGCTGGTCGAGGCGTGGGGCTTCGCCGGCCGGGAGCGCGCCGAAAACCCGAACGTCGATTCGATCCTCGAATTCGTGGGCCGCGAAAAGGTCCGCGTCGAGGGAGGGCGGCTGGTGAAGGACGATCCGCGCGTGCAGCTGGACTTCAACTCCGTGGCGAAAGGCTATACGGTCGATCTGCTGGCCGGACTGGTCGAGAAATACGGGGCTGAAAACTACATCGTCGACATCGGCGGCGAGGTCCGCTGCCGGGGACTCAACCGGCAGGGCCGGGCGTGGCGCATCGGCGTCGAAACGCCTTTCGACGGCAACATGTCGGACGGCGAATACCTCCAGAAACGGATTCAGATGACCGGCGGCGGGCTGGCCACCTCGGGCAACTACCGCCGTTTCTATCTCGACGGGGAGGGCAACAAGGTCGCCCACACCATCGACCCCCGCACGGGGCGCAGCGCCCTGTCGCGCCTGCTGTCGGTGACCGTCGCGGCTCCGACCTGTGCCGAGGCCGACGCGCTGGGGACCATGTTCCTGGCGATGGGCGCCGACGATGCGCTGGCGGCCGTGGAACGGATGCCCGGCGTGAAGGCGTACTTCATCCTGGCGGGTGACGGCGGAGAGTACGAGGAGTACGTCTCGCCGGCCATGGAAGCGTTGATTCTGAAATAGCGAGATAAATGAAAACAGCGGTATTCCTCTACAATCCCGAATCGGGCAAGGGCAAAATCGCCCGCAACGTCGGGTGCATCAGTACGATTTTTCAGGCCTACGGCTACGACGTCACGCCGCAGCGGATCGACTTTACGGTCAATCCGTTCGACGGCAACGAGACCATCGACCTGATGGTCGTCGCCGGCGGCGACGGCACGGTCAATTACGTCGTCAACCGGATGCGCGAACGGGGGCTGTCGCTCGAACTGGGCATCATCCCCGCAGGCACGGCCAACGATTTCGCCGGCATCGTCGGCATGGCCAAGAACCCGCTCGAAGCGGCCCGACAGATCGTCACTGGCGAGGTGCAGGCGCTCGATTGCGGCGTGGTCAACGGACTGCATTTCGTCAACATCTTCTCGTTCGGCATCTTCACCACCACTTCGCAGCGCACGCCCGACGAACGCAAGCACAAGATCGGCAAGCTGGCCTATATTATCGAGGGGGTCAAGGAGTTCCGCACGATGCACGCCGTGCCGCTGGAGATCGAGGCCGACGGCGAGCGGTTCGACCTGCGGTCGCTGATGGTGCTGATCTTCAACGGCGAGACGGCGGGCGGTTTCCACCTGGCGCGGCGGTCGTCGATCAAGGACGGGCTGTTCGACTGCATCCTGCTGGAGAAGAAGAATTTCTTTCGTTCGACGCTGGCCATGTGCCGCTATCTGGCGGGCGGCAGCCCGAAGATCGTCCGCCACCTCCGGGCGCGGCGGATCGACATCCGTTCGTCGGTCAACGAACCCACGGACGTCGACGGGCAGAAGGGCGCCGAATTCCCGCTGCACATCGAGTGTCTGGCGGGCGGCCTGCGCGTGATGTGCGCCAAACAGGCCTCGGGCAATTCCTGATTTTTACGGTCCGGCTTGTTTGATTCTGCGAAAATTCATACTTTTGCCGGAAAAATTACGACGATATGGCGGATAACGGCAAAACGGCGCGCAGCGGAGGACGCGAAAGTTTGCGCAAGGTCTCCATCTCCCGGATCAAGAAGGAGATGAGCGACGTCTTTTACCTTTCGGACGATCTGGTGATTTCCGCACTCACGGCCGACAAGAACACCACGGCCGATTATCCGACCTCGATCGACGGCTTTACGGCCATCATTATGATGACGGGCGAGGCCACCGTGTCGATCGACATGCAGAATTACAGCATCAAGCCCAACACGATCGTCTTTTTCAACCCCGATTCGATCATCCGCACAATCAAGTGTTCGTCGAACGCCGCGGCCTACCTGCTGGCCTTCTCGAAATCGTTCGTCAACGAGATCCAGATCGACCTCTCGACCTCGCTGCCGGTCTACATGCGCTTCGGCAAGGCCCCCGTGCTGGAGGTCACGCCGCAGGACGTGGACGAAATCCGCCAGCTGTTCCAGCTGATCAAGACCATGCTGCGCAGCGACAAGGAGCGTTACCGCCACGAGATCATCCGCACGCTCTTCACCACGGCGTTCTACATCATCACCGAGATCAACCAGCGCGAGCAGCCCGGCGAGATGAAGCAGGGGCGCTGCGAGGTGCTGTTCGACGAGTTCATGTCGCTGCTGCAACAGTACAACAAGAGGGAGCGCAACGTGAGCTTCTACGCCAAGCAGCTCAATATCACGCCCAAATACCTCTCGTCCGTGGTGAAGGAGGTGAGCGGCAAGACCGCCGCGCGGTGGATCGACGAGTCGGTGATCCTCGAAGCCAAGGCCCTGCTCAAGTATTCCGGAATGAGCATTCAGGAGATCGCCTACCACCTCAATTTCTCGACGCAGTCCTTCTTCGGCAAGTATTTCAAACAGCACACCGGAACTTCGCCCTCGCGTTACAAGCGGAAAGGATAGTTTTCGATTTTACAGGGCCTCTTCCGCCCTGCCTTGTCCGGCCCGAACGGAAAATACGTTTGTATGTCCCGGTCCGGGTCGAACTGCGTCAGGACGAAATCCGCTCCTCTAAAATCAAAAAACCGAACCTTGTTTTTCAGGTGGCGGCTCGCGGGTGTCCGCTATGACACGCCGCTATTTCAGCGCTTCGACCACGCGGCCGATCATCGCCGGGATGGCGTGCTCCTCCTGCGCGGTGAAGAAATTGCCGTCGATCTCGAACGGGGCGTTCGTCGCCACGGGGCCCGTCACGGCGGCCTTGGCCATCGGGTGCACGGCGACGCGCCGTCCGGCGGCGACGCCTGCGAATCCGAACATCATCCCTGCGGCACAGTGGCCGATCATCGGTTTGCCCGTCTCCCCGAAGGTTTTCAGCACCTCCATCAGGTCCCTGTTCCAAGGCTCGCCGGCATGCTGCGCGAAGACCGGCACGGCGTCGCCGCAGGCGAACACCAGAGCGTCGTACTCCTCTTCGTGACCCTTTAGGTTGGCGATCACGTCGTCGGCCGTCAGGCCGATGCCCGAGTTGGTGCGGATCTCGCGGCTTTCGGCCACGGCGAACACGGTGCAGGGAATCTTGTTTTCGAAAAACGTTTCCAGATACTGGAACAGGCCCATCCCGTTCACGGGATTCACGGCCACGACAGCTGCTTTTTTTGCCATGATTGCAATTCTTTTAGTGGTACAATGGTTATTTTCGGTAAGTTTGTTATCTTTGCGTACAAAGATAGGGCAGACAGCCCGTAAAAACAATAACGCACTTAAAAATGAGATGGTTACATGCGTGTAACCATTGCTGGATACCAAACGGATGGAGCCGGAGAAAAAATTGAAAAATTTCACGCCCACGGGTTCCTGCCCGGTCCGGGACGTGCTGTGCCGCCTGGGGGACAAGTGGTCGATGCTGGTGTTGCTGACGTTGAATGCCAACGGCGTGATGCGTTTCAGCGAGATCCACCGCACGCTGGGCGACATTTCGCACCGCATGCTGACCGTCACGCTGCGGATGCTCGAAACCGACGGAATGATCCGCCGCGAAGTCTACGCCGAGGTTCCGCCGCGGGTGGAATACCGTCTTACGGAGCGGGGCGGGAGTCTCCTGCCGCATATTTTCGGACTGGTGGAATGGGCCGAGGCGAACAAGGAGGCTATTCTGGACGGCCGCAGGAGGTCCTGAACGACATCCGCCGGGCGTCCGTGCCGTCGGGGTAGTAGCCGCGCAGCAGTTTTCCGGGGCGGAAGCCTTTGCGGGCGTAAAGCCTTATGGCAGAGTCGTTGTCGGTGCGCACTTCGAGCGTCACTTCACGCAGCCCGAGCCGCCGGGCCAGCGCGATAGCGGCGTCCAGCAACGCCTGTCCGGCTCCGCAGCCGCGCGCCGCGGGGTCCACCGCCACGGAGTAGATGCGGAGGTTTTGCGCCGTGCGCCGCATCAGCAATGAAATGTAGCCGACGACCGCACCGTCGCGGGTGGCGGCGTAGGACGCTCCCTGCGCATGCGTCAGCAGGTAGCGCAGCTGCCGCCGCGTGAAGGCCTCCCCTTCCGGGAATGAACGCCGCTCGACGCACTCCACGGCGTCGAGGTCCCCGGCCGTCGCGGGACGTATTCCGACTGCGGGGTTCATTGCGCGTGGAGGCGGTTGAGGCAGTGGACGAAGTGGTTGAGGATGCGGTAGTAAAGTTCGTCGCCCAGCACGGCGTCCTCGACTTCGTGGTCGATCGACGGGTTGTCGTTGATCTCGATCACCACGGCCCTGCCGTTGATGAGTTTCAGGTCCACGCCGTACAATCCCTTGCCGATCAGCGCCGCGGCCTTTACGGCGGTGTCGAGCACTTTCTGCGGCGCCTTGTAGATGGGTACGGTCTCCCATGCGCCGCACAGGTTGCGGCCCGTGTCGTCGTGGGCGTGGTTGTAGATCTGCCAGTGGCCCTTGGCCATGTAGTATTTGCAGGCGAACAACGGTTCGCCGTCCAGGAGGCCGATCCGCCAGTCGAACTCCGTGGGGATGAACTCCTGGGCCAGTAGCACGGACGAGTGGCGGAACATCTCGTCGAGCGCCGCGCGCAGCTCTTCGTCGCTGGCCACCTTGTGCATGCCCACCGAGAACGATCCGTCGGGAATCTTGAGGATGAAAGGCGCGCCGAGGCGTTCGCTGATCTCGCCGAAGGAGTATTCGTTGCTGCGGAACAGCAGCTGCGAGGCCGGGGCCGGGATGCGGGCCTTTTCGAAAAGCTCGCAGAGGTAGACCTTGTTCGTGCAGCGGATGATCGACTCGGGATCGTCGATCACGGCGATGTCGTTCATCGCGGCACGCTGCGCGAGGCGGAAGGTGTAGTGGTTGAGTGCTGTGGTGGCGCGGATGAACAGCGCGTCGAACTCCATCAGCCGCGTGGCTTCCTCCTCGGTGATCAGCTCCGCGTGGATGTTCATTTTCCGGGCCACTTCGAGGAATTTGTTGAGGGCGTCCTTGTCGCTGGGCGGGAATTTTTCGTCCGGGTCGTAGAGGATGGCGAGGTTGTAGCGTGCGGGCTTGGCCGAGCGCGGCGAGCGCCATACCTTCTTGTTGAAGCAGTCGAGCGCATTGGCGAAATCGTCCTGCCCGCTCTCCGAGAGCTGGCGCAGCGAAAGGGCCTGCACCGACTCGATCTGGTTGCGGGCGTGGTTGTTCATCGTCACGCGCAGGATCGGGCAGGGGTAGTGGTCGAAGATGAACCGCGCGATCTTCTCCAGACCCTTCTCGCGGCAGGTTCCGAAGTAGATGTTCAGCTGCCAGGTTTCGTCGGTGATGCGGTTGCGTTCGATCCACTGTTGGCAGAGCTGTTGCAGGTTGCGGTTCATGCGGATTCCGGCGCCCGATTCGAGCTTGTTGAGCGTCTCGACGCCCGGCAGCACCCGGTGTCCCCGGGCCTGGGCCAGCAGCGAGCAATAGTAGCCTTCGGAGTTGTAGCCGTATTCGTCGCTCAGGTTGATGACCAGCTTGGGCGTCCGCTCCCCGTAACGGTGTTCGAGGTAGTCGGTGACGGTCATCAGCGAATCGGTTTCGCAGTAGGGTTTCCAGTCGTTGAGGCTGTTCAGCAGGATGAAGACGCTATTCATGCATGTGTGTTTTCGATGCGCCAAATGTAAGCAAATAAAGCATCCGTTGTACATGCCGCGCGCCGTTTTGCGAAATAAAAAAACGGGCCTCCGCAGAGACCCGTTTTCCGGTTGTCCGTCGGGGCGTCAGGCCCGTTTTTTCGCCGCCTTGGCAGCCACCGCCTTGTCCAGCTCGATGATGAAGTCCGA
>OGKW01001705.1_pt1 | contig 12094 bp, 10 predicted proteins | sample 1572601 | NCBI WGS metagenome assembly OGKW01 (sample SAMEA2581875, study PRJEB24529) | metagenome | biome: Human gut stool | place: China | collected 2011
AGCACTGCCTGCCTTCTTTGCTCTTTCCCGCAGTTTACCATCCAGTATGCCAAACAGAAGAAAACCAACCGTACTGCTTCCGAGCACATAACTCTGTGCCAGCACCACTCCACCTGAATCCGTCTGAAATGCCATCATATTGTCAAATAAATATTCTGCTCCCAGAAACACATAATTAAATAACGCCAGAGCAATCATGATCTCAATTCGTTCTCTCTTCCAGAAAGTATTCTTCATTTGTTAATTCTGCCTTTAATTTTTATAAGATTTTTCCATAAGATTCCGTACAGAATTTCAGATGATGATTCCACCACCGGCAACATAATCGCCATCGTAAAGCACAACCGCCTGTCCCGGTGTCACTGCACGTACCGGTTCTTCAAATACACAGTGAATCTGATCTTCTCCGGTACGTGTCACTTTACACATACTTCCACTGTGGGAGTAGCGGATTTTTGCCTTTAACTTCACTTCGCCTTCAATGTCTGGGATCGACATGAAGTTCACATGATCCGCATACAGTTCTGTCGTAAACACATCCTCATTCGAACCTAATACAACCTCATTTGTCTCCGGGCGGATCTCTGTCACAAACACCGGGTAACCAAGTGCAATTCCAAGACCTTTTCTCTGTCCTACCGTGTAATGTGTGATTCCTTTATGTCTGCCAAGTATTTTCCCATCTTTGGATACAAAATTTCCAGGTGGTGGTACAAGATTTCCACACTCTTTATCAATAAATCCTGCATAATCATCATCTGGAATAAAGCAAATCTCCATGCTGTCTTTTTTGTGTGCGACCATCAGCCCGATTTCTTCTGCAATCTGGCGGATTTCGTCCTTATGGTAATCTCCGACCGGCATGAGTGTTCTCGATAACTGTGCCTGTGTCAGATTGTAAAGCGCATAAGTCTGGTCTTTTGCGGCTGTGACAGAATTTTTGATTGCATAGCGGCCATTTGGAAGCTGCTCAATTCTTGCGTAGTGTCCGGTTGCAATGTAATCTGCACCAATAGCAAGGCTCCGATCTAATAATGCCTCCCACTTCACATAGCGGTTACATGCGATACATGGATTCGGTGTTCTTCCCTTCAGATATTCTGCTGTAAAATAATCCATGACATTCTTTTTGAATTCCTGCTTAAAATTCATGACGTAATACGGAATTTCCAGACGGTCTGCCACTCTTCGTGCATCATCAACAGCACTGAGTCCACAGCAGCCACCATTTTTTTCCTGTGTAAATTCATCCTCGTCCTGCCAGATCTGCATGGTTACACCGATCACATCGTACCCTTGCTTCTTTAATAAATATGCTGCAACGGAAGAATCCACGCCTCCCGACATTCCTACTACTACTTTTTTTGCCATAGTTTACCTCTTTTCCCGCCATAAAAAAATTATGAGAAACCCATTTTTATGAGCTTCTCATAACATATCATGTCTGTATTTATTTTGCAACCGTTTAGGTTGTGGTATTATAGATCTCACCTGTCGTATAATTGTATGTATACATGCCTGACTTATTGTAAGTATTGGCTTTCTCTGCCTCACTCTTCGCATAACTCTCGATCATACCTGCCTGAACCGAGGTCTGATAACCAAATCCGCCTGTCGTATGGAACAGGGATTTTACCGTGTTCATATCGGCTTTCTTAAATGATGTCTCATCAATGGAAAGCTTATTATCGGTTCCGATTGTGATGCCGACAGAACTGAGCATGTTGGAATTTGCCTTTGTCAGATTGACCATGGACTTCGTGCTTCTTAAGATGCTGTTGGTATTGGAATCGCCACCCTCTTTTAACATCTTGTTGTAGCTGTCCACAAAATCACTGACCGCCTTGTAAATCTTGTCTGTATCATACTCATAAGATACTTTTCCATCTTTATCTGTCGTCTGTTTCTTTGTAAACAGAGATTTATCTCCGTTTGTTCTCAGTGTCTCAGATACTTTCTTCAAATCATCTGCAGCGCTCTCGATATTTGCAAGTGTCTTCGAAGAATCTTTGGAAGTCGATGTAGTAGCAGACACAGACGAAGATGATGAATCATCCGATGCCGCCTTTTTGTAATAAGCCTTCATCAGCTTTGTGTAACTTCCATTCCGGATCGTAGCATAGTCAGAATAATTAATGCCAAGTAAATCTGATGTTCCAAACATTGTACTTGTATTCGTCCTTCCTGAATTCAGGCTGGAAAACAGTACGCCGATGGAAGATGAATCATATCCTGAAATTGTTGCCATATTTCTCACTCCTTTGATCAGCAGTCATCCGTGTAAAACAATATCGCTGTGTAATCATGCATTTTCTCTCATGATTACCTTCTTTAATTATTACATCGTCATTTTAGCTTCATTTTATTAGTTTTTCAAGACCATTTCTGTAGTTTTGCACAAAAATTTATAATTATTCAACAATTGTTCATACTTTATTCACATATTACTGTTACAATGAACTCATAAATGAAACGGAAATAAGTTTTTAATACTTGATAAATTTTTTCATAATAGCCCAGATGCCTTTGGTGTCTGGGCACTCCTCATTTCAGAGGTCTTTTCAGATGGCAGAATGCCATCTGTTTTTATATATTCTCAATCTGCCAGTCAATCGGTTCCACACCATTCGCCTGCAAAAATTCATTCGCCTTGCTGAAATGCCTGCATCCGAAAAATCCCCGGTACGCAGACAGTGGGCTTGGATGCGGCGCTGTCAGGATCAGATGCTTTGGATTGGTCAGCATCGGTATCTTGCTCTGTGCCGGTCTTCCCCACAGCATGTATACAATCGGTCTGTCCTGTGCATTCACAGCCTGGATGATCGCATCCGTAAACTGTTCCCAGCCATGCCCCTGATGGGAGTTTGCCTGATGTGCACGCACAGTCAGTACTGTATTTAACAAAAGCACACCCTGATCTGCCCATTTTTTCAAATATCCATTATTCGGGATATAACAGCCGAGATCATCATGCAGTTCCTTATAGATATTCTGTAAGGAAGGCGGTATTTCTTTCTGCTCCGGTAATACGGAAAAAGATAATCCGTGCGCCTGATTTACATTATGATATGGATCCTGCCCAAGCAAAAGCACTTTCACCTTGCTTAACGGTGTAAAATGCATCGCATTAAAAATATCGTCCGCCGGCGGATAAATCACCGTTTTACTGTATTCATCGCGGACAAACTGATATAACGCTTTATAATATGGCTTTTTGAATTCCCCCTGGATCTCATCCAGCCAGTCATTTGTGATCATTGACATTTTTGTTACCTTCTTAGAATTTCTCCTGTACTGCTACCTTTTCCGGAACATCCAGCCGGCTGTTGTCTGATATTTCAACGCCGCACCGGAACACCGCGGTCTGCAAGATAATCTTTCAGATCAGCGATTTCCAGCTCTTTATAATGGAACAGAGAAGCTGCTAACGCTGCGTCTGCTTTTCCTTCCGTCAGCGCATCATAAAAATGCTCTTTTGTTCCGGCTCCACCGGATGCGATTACCGGAATGGATACATTTTCAGCGATCATTCTGGTGAGTTCCAGATCATAACCGGCTTTTGTGCCATCACAGTCCATGCTGGTCAGCAAAATCTCCCCCGCACCCAGTCTGTCTGCTTTCATCGCCCATTCAACAGCATCCATGCCAACATCGATACGACCGCCATTTTTATAAATATTCCAACCGGAACCATCTTCTCTTCGTCTTGCATCAATGGCTACAACCACACACTGACTTCCAAATTTATCTGCGGCCTCACTGATCAGATTCGGGTTATTGATGGCAGATGAGTTGATGGAGATCTTGTCGGCTCCCTCGCGAAGCAACGCCTTAAAATCATCTACCGTGCGGATTCCTCCACCCACGGTAAACGGGATAAAGACCTTTTCTGCGACCTTCCGCACCATATCGACCACAGTCTCCCGCGCATCAGACGTTGCTGTGATGTCTAAAAATACTAATTCATCTGCTCCTGCCTTATCATACGCTGCCGCAATTTCTACCGGATCACCTGCATCTCTTAAGTTAACAAAATTAACACCTTTTACCACGCGTCCCTGATTTACATCCAGACACGGAATGATTCTTTTTGTAAACATTGACGTCCTCCTACAATTGTGCAAAGTTAGAAAGTATCTGTAATCCTACTGTTCCACTTTTTTCCGGATGGAACTGACATGCAAAAATATTATCTTTTTCCACAGACGCATGAATATGTGTGCTGTACTCGATGGTTGCTTTGACAATTGACTCTTCTCTGGCTTTTAAATAATAGGAATGAACAAAATAAACAAATGGATTGCCATTCAGATTTTCAAACAGTCGTCCATTGTTCTGCAGATCCAGCGAATTCCATCCAATATTTGGAATTTTCAGTCCTTCCTGTTCCGGGATTCGAAGGATTTCTCCATCCAACAGATGTAACCCTTCCACTCCCTCAGACTCTTCACTTCCTTCAAACAAAAGCTGTAATCCCAGACAGATTCCCAAAAATGGTTTCTGTTCTGCCGCCACTTCATGAATGACCTTATCAAGTTCAAACTTCTTCAACTGACTCATGGCATCTCCGAAAGATCCAACACCCGGAAGGATCACTTTGTCTGCCTTTTTGATCTCATGAAAAGCTCTTGTGATCACGCACTCCTGCCCAAGAAACTGTAACGCCTTTTCTACGCTTTTTAAATTTCCTGCATCATAGTCAATGATCGCTATCATTCTGTCACCTCTGATAAGCCTGCCTTCTCTAATACTTTATAAATTTCTCTGGAATAAGTCTCTTTATTGGACAGTGCATACATGGTTCTTGCATCCTCTGCTGTCAATCCAAAATCCTGCTGTAATGCTGTCTCTGCTGCACTTTCAATCTTATCAAACTCGCCCCTGCATCCATAAGTCTCTGCATCCTGCAGATACTTGTCATATCGCTGCACCGTGCGGATCAGAGAATCCAGAGCCATATCGTAAACCTCTGCATCCATCATGCTCTCGTAAGCTTCATACTCTGCTGAAACCATAGCTGTAATACGATATTTCTCATAGGTATCCGTGTCTTTTTCCTTTACTTTCTCCCCTGCCACAGCCTGAAAAGCATCCGAATATCTTCCTTCTGCAAATGCCTGGTCTGCATCTGCAAAACTGTTTGAATATCCAAGTAAATGTGTGCCTGCCAGAACAAGTACCAGAATGGATGCTGCCATCACAAAAACGAGGATCACCGGCACTTTTGGCAGCGGCGGTGTGTTATCCGGTTCTGCCGGTGGCTTTGGTTTCTTCTCTTTCTTCGGTTTTGCTTTTTTCTCTTTCGGCTGCTTTGGTGCTTTTTCTTTCTTCTTTTTCTCTTTTTTCTTTTTTTCTTTTTTGCCCTTCTTATCATCGTCCGAAGAACCTTCTAACTCTTTTAAGATGTCCATATCATCCATAGACATCTCAGTAACTGCAGGTTCAGCCTGCATTCCGGAAATTTCTTCCTCATCTGGTTCATCATCACCGAACAGTAATTTAGACAGCTTTGCCAGAAATCCCTGTTTCTTCGGCTTCTTTTCTTCTTTTCCCCCGTCATCCGGCTGCACTTCTGCTTTTGCATTGTCTGCCTCCGGTATTTCGGAATCTTCGCCTGTTCCACTCAGAATCCTCATTAATTCATCATCTTCATCCGATACCGCTTTTTCGTTTTCTGTTTCCGGATCATCCAGTCCAAAATCATCAATTCCGATATCATCGATTGCCAGATCATCAATTCCATCTTCACTGGCACCCTCATCATTTTTTACTTCGGCAGTATCCTCTTTCTGCTCTGCTGTTTTCTCCACTGCTGATGTTTCCATCTCTGCTGTATCATTTGCGGCTTCCTGATTCACGCTCTCCATGATCTGGTCAATATCATCAAGCATCGGCTGTGTTGCTTTTGTCACACCCTGTGAACTTTCGTCCCTGTCTAATTCTTGCTCGAACTGTTTTAAAAATTCATCGGGATCATTATCTTTCCGGAGTTCCTGTTCAAACTGATCCATAAACAGATCATTGGAATCCGGAATATCAATTGTCTCTCTTGTACTCTTCTGTGGCATTTGTTCTTTACTCTCAATTTCTTCTGGATTTACAGGATCACTGTCATTTAAATCAGATCTGCCATCGACGGCATTTAATAACTGATCCAGGTAATTTTCTGATTCATTCATGGTAATATTCTCCTGCTATTGATTTCTTTGTAACTATCATATATTTATTTTTCGATTATAGTAAATCAGGGATGTGAAAAAACTCACACCCCTTTTTCTGACTTAATCTACGCTCTTATCGATCAGATTGTCAATTGCCTCTACCAGCATACCGATCTCCGGCTTTGTCAACTGGGCATCTGCTCCTAACTGTTCTCCCTTTTTGCGCATCTCCTCATTCACAAGAGATGAAAAAATAATAAGTGGTATCTTCTTGATCTCATCATCTGATTTGCAGAGTTTTGTCAATCTGTGTCCATCCATGAGAGGCATCTCAATATCTGTGATGATACAGTGTACGTCCTGACGGACTGTTCCTTTATTCTTGAACTCAGTCAGCTTATCCCACGCCTCCTGTCCGTTCATTGTCATGATCAGATTCGTGTATCCTGATTTTTTCAGACACTCTGAGATCATTTTTCCAAGCAGTGGGGAATCCTCTGCAATGAGGATTGGAGAATCGCTTCTGTCTCTGGCTGTTCTCTCCTCCACATCTGATACTTTCAGTCCGGTTTCCGGGCTGATGTCCGTAACTATCTTTTCAAAATCAAGGATCACCACTAATTTTCCCTCCAGCTTGATAACCCCTGTTGCAGCACTCTTATCTTCCGTGTTGATCGTAGAATCCGGTTTAATGATGTCCTCCCATGATACTCTGTGGATACCGATCACTTCATCTACATGGAATGCAATGTTTAATTTATTAAAGTTTGTGATAATGAATAAGCCCTTTTTCTCGGATGGCTCCATTCCCAGACATTTTTTCAGGTCAATAACCGTAATCATCGTATCACGCGGCATAAAAATTCCTTCCACACAAGGATGTGCATTTGGAACCGGTGTTACCTGCTGATAGGTAAGGATCTCCCTGATCTTTGCCACGTTGATTCCATAATAATTGTCACCTAACGTAAATTCCAGAACTTCTAATTCATTTGTACCTGACTCTAAAAGAATATTTGTATCCATTGTGTCTTCCTCCCACGTATATGTTCTCTTGTTTTTTAATTCGATTGGTCTTCATTATATATGAACCTCAGTCCGCAGTGCACGCCAGAAAAATCAGAGATTTTCCTGGCTGTCGGGCATTCGCCCTATCATAGACAGGAAAAATATTTCCTTGCCTGCAAGCAGTCAGAAAATATTTTCTCTGTCTATGGCACTGCTCATTGCTTACGCACATTATATCATGAACTTCTATTGTTTGCATTGTTAAGTTAAGCGGCTAGCAATTATGTTATTGAGAAAAATAGTAAATAATGATGCTTGACTTTTCTGTTATCCTGTACTATATTCAATATACCCCACAGGGGTATATTGAATATAATGAATGACAATATCATAAGTGGTAGAAAATAATACTCAGATAACAAAATGAGGGTGCGATGGACAGAAAGGATGTGGAGGTTATGACATGTTGTTGTAAAGGCAATGAGGATGGCAATGTAAAACATAAACAGCGTGATGAGCAGGAGAAGAAAGCGCTCATGACACGCTTGAGCCGTATTGAAGGACAGGTGCGTGGAATCAGGGCGATGGTGGAGGACGATCGTTATTGCGTGGATATTCTCACACAGGTGTCAGCGATCCAAGCGGCCTTGAATGGGTTTAACAAAGAACTTCTGGCGAGACATATCAAAACCTGTGTTTCGGAGGATATCCGCGAAGGAAATGAAGAGGCAGTCGATGAACTGTGTGAACTTTTGAAGAAACTGATGAAATAGTGAACTCTGATATTCAAAAGCAGAACATAACAGGAAAGGACGACATACATGAAAGAGAGATTTGATGTTACAGGCATGACCTGTTCCGCCTGCTCATCCCATGTGGAGAAAAGTGTGGGAAAGCTTACCGGGGTGGAAAATGTCAGCGTGAATCTGCTGACAAACAGTATGCAGGTCGAATTTGATGAGAATAAACTTGATACAGCAGGAATTATCAAGGCAGTGGAGGATGCCGGATACGGTGCGGCGGTGAAAGACGAGCACGCAAAATCCGGGACAAAAACGTCCGGACAGTCGGACAGTCAGGAAAACAGCGGACTTTCAGCCGTAGAGCAGAATGTGAAAAACATGAAAAAACGGCTGATCGTTTCGCTGATTTTCTGGATACCGTTGATGTATGTGTCCATGGGACATATGATATATCAGTGGCTCAACATTCCGATGCCGCCGTTTACCATGAACTTTCTGCATGGAAATGAGAATGCAATCACCTATGCGTTTACGCAGTTTTTACTGTTGCTGCCAATTTTGATCGCAAATCAGAAATATTTTAAAAACGGATTTAAGACATTGTGGCACAGAAGCCCGAACATGGACAGCCTGATCGCGATCGGTGCGGGTGCGGCAATTCTCTATGGCATTTTTGCAATTTACCGTATCGGTTATGCGATGGGACATGGCGACATGGCGGTCGTACATCAGTATGCCCACGACTTATACTTTGAGTCAGCCGGAACAATCCTGACACTGATCACCATTGGAAAATATCTTGAGACAAAGTCCAAGGGAAAGACAAGCGAGGCAATCACAAAGCTTTTGAATCTCGCGCCAAAGACGGTGACGGTCGTAAGGGATGGTGTGGAGCAGGTCATTGATGCAACAGATGTGGAAAAAGGAGAAATCTTCCTTGTAAAACCGGGTGAATCGGTTGCAGTGGACGGTATCGTGCTGGAGGGAAAATCCTCTTTTGACGAATCTGCAATCACAGGTGAGAGCATTCCGGTGCCAAAACAGGAGGGAGACACGATTGTTTCTGCATCCATGAACAAATCCGGTCTGATCCGCGCAAAAGCAACCAAAGTCGGCGAGGACACCACAATCGCACAGATCATACGGCTGGTTGAGGAAGCTTCCTCAAGCAAAGCCCCGATTGCAAAAATGGCGGATAAAATTGCCGGAGTCTTTGTGCCGGCCGTTATTACCATTGCACTGATCACAGGAGTTATCTGGCTGATCTCCGGCGCAACGTTTGAGTTTGCCATGTCAACTGCGATTGCAGTGCTTGTGATCTCCTGCCCGTGTGCACTTGGTCTTGCAACACCGGTTGCAATTATGGTTGGAACCGGAAAAGGTGCGGAGAACGGAATCCTCATCAAATCCGGTGACGCATTAGAGACAGCACACCAGATCGATACCGTTGTGTTAGATAAGACAGGAACCATCACACAGGGAAAACCGGTCGTGACAGATATTATCTGTGCTGCCGGAAAGAATGCAGATAAAACGCAGCTTCTTCAGATTGCAGGAAGTCTTGAGAAGGGAAGCGAACATCCGCTTGCCGAGGCGATTGTAAACTATTGCGAGACAAACAGTATTGCATTGGAAAAAGTAACAGATTTCAACGCTTTATTTGGAAAAGGAATCGAAGGTACAGTGTCCGGTACACACTACTATGCCGGAAATGAGAAGATGATGGAAGAGAAAGGGATCAGCCTTTCTACAGAACAGAAAAACCAGATCCAGGCACTTGCCAAACAGGGCAGGACACCGCTTCTTTTTGCAGATGAAAACCAGTTCCTTGGAATTGTGGCAGTTGCAGATGTGGTAAAAACGACCAGTAAAGAGGCGGTACAGAAATTCCGTGATTACGGCATCCATGTCATTATGTTAACCGGTGACAATGAAGTGACCGCACAGGCGATCAAGGAGCAGGTTGGTATTGATGAGGTGATCGCCGGGGTTCTGCCAACACAGAAAGAGGAGAAAATCTCAGCCTTAAAACAGGCAGGACATAAAGTAGCGATGATCGGTGACGGCGTCAACGATGCGCCGGCACTTGCCTCCGCAGATGTGGGAATTGCGATCGGGGCAGGAACAGACGTAGCGATCGAGAGCGCTGATATCGTACTGATGAAAAATGATTTACTTGACGCAGTTGGTGCAGTAAAATTAAGTAAAGCCGTGATCCGCAACATCAAAGAAAATTTATTCTGGGCATTCTTTTACAACAGTATCGGAATCCCGCTTGCAGCTGGTGTTTTGTATCCGCTTTTCCAGATAAAATTGAACCCGATGTTCGGTGCAGCGGCCATGAGTCTGAGCAGCGTATGTGTGGTAAGTAATGCACTCCGGTTAAGATGGGTAAAACTGCATGATGCGAAAAAGACACAAATTGAACCGCATCAGGATGTCGCTGCAAGTACAATTGCAGATATTAACCAGCACAATGCACTGGATAATAATATAAAATCAACAAACAATGATAAAGGAGAATCAACTATGACCACAACAATTTCAATCGAAGGCATGATGTGTGCCCATTGTCAGGCACATGTAGAGAAAGCATTAAAAGAGGTCGCAGGCGTAACAGAAGTTACCGTAAGCCTCGAAAACAAAAATGCAGTCGTAACAGGCGACGCTTCTGTAGAAACATTAAAACAGGCAGTTGTAGATGCAGGTTACGAAGTGACAGATGTGAAATAAAGCATTTTCGAAAGCAAATTTTAATATAAAAAGGATATCGCATGGAATCACCATGCGATATCCTTTTTTAGCGGAGATAGCGGGATTTGAACTCGCGCGCCGGAACATTTACCGACCTACCGCATTTCGAGTGCGGACCCTTCAGCCACTTGGGTATATCTCCATAGAAAAACGTGATACGCTTTTCTTTTTGTATAAAAATACTTGTTTAGTATACCATATTTTCTATAATCTGCAAGCTTTGAAATAGTTGTACCTGTTAAAAAAATATATTATAATCTAGATTAGCAATGGAATCATTTAATATAGTAATGAGAAAGGACTGTTTACGTATGAAAAGAATCGGAATGTTGACAAGCGGCGGTGACTGTCAGGCACTGAATGCTGCTATGCGTGGTGTGGTAAAAGGTTTGAGTGAAAATGTTGATGAACTTGAGATATACGGATTTCACAATGGATACAAAGGGCTGATCTATGGAGATTACCGTCTTTTGACTTCAGCAGATTTTTCCGGAATCCTCACGAAAGGTGGAACAATCTTAGGATCTTCCCGTCAGCCATTCAAACAGATGCGTGTGCCGGATGAGAATGGTCTCGATAAAGTAGAGGCAATGAAGCAGACTTATCATAAATTAAATCTGGACTGTCTTGTGATCCTTGGCGGCAATGGAACGCAGAAAACGGCAAACCTTCTCCGGGAAGAGGGCTTAAATGTGGTTCATCTTCCAAAGACAATCGATAATGATATTTATGGAACAGATGTCACATTCGGTTTCCATACAGCTGTTGACATTGCCACAGATGCACTGGATCGGCTGCACACAACTGCAAACAGCCACTCCCGGATTCTGCTCTGCGAAATCATGGGAAACAAAGCCGGTTGGCTCACGCTGAATGCAGGCATTGCCGGCGGTGCAGATATTATTCTGATTCCGGAAATTCCTTACGATATTGATGAAGTTTGCAAGTCTGTTCTGAAACGGAGTGAAAGCGGAAAGAATTTCTCCATTATTGCCGTAGCTGAAGGATGCTTCGATAAGGAAGAGGCTAAGTTAAAAAAGAAAGAGAGAACCAGACTGCGGCAGGAGGCAGGCATCACAACTGCCACCAATCGTATTGCAGCTCAGATTCAGAAAAACACAGGTCTGGAGGCACGTGTCTGCGTACCGGGGCATATGCTGCGTGGCGGCAGTCCCAGCGCATACGACCGCATTCTGGCAACACAGTTCGGCGTATACGCAGCAGAATTGATTCGGGAAGAGCATTACGGAATGTCTGTTGCAAAGGTAGGCGGCGCAATTACTGCAAACAAGCTGGATGACATCGCCGGAAAGACAAAATTTGTTTCGCCGGATGACCAGTTAGTACAGACCGCAAGAAATCTTGGAATTTCTTTCGGTGACTAAATTGTACTTGATCGTATATATGACAAAAAGCGGATGCACTTCT
>OGKW01001706.1_pt1 | contig 12083 bp, 13 predicted proteins | sample 1572601 | NCBI WGS metagenome assembly OGKW01 (sample SAMEA2581875, study PRJEB24529) | metagenome | biome: Human gut stool | place: China | collected 2011
ATTCCCTTTAAGTCATTGTCCTTTACATAGTAATACTTCTTTGAATTTAACTGATATGTAAATCTAAAGATAATCTTACCATTTGAATCTGTTTTAACATCCTGTGTAAACGTTGTAGCATCACCATCTACGTCTTCCTTAACTGAGTCTCCCCAACCATTGTACTGATAAGAATATAATTCTTTAATATTCTTTGTTGTAAATCTAAATGTAACCTGTGACAATGCCTTGCCATCTTCATCCTGCTTCTGTAAAGTTATTCTCTGACGATAATAGTCACTGGATTTTAACGGATAAAAATTATATTCTGTTTCTGTTGAATTTATCTGTAATAACCTCTGAACCTGATTCTTTTTTGTACTTCCTGAATATTCCCAAATATCCACATCACATGATACTGTCTTTCCAGGATTAAAGATATCTGAATATATGGTATCGTTTGAATAATAACCGGTGTTTTTCTTTACCTGGCTTATTATGTCCTTTAATCCACTTTCGCTTGTAATTCCTTCTTCAACAGCCCATATAAGACACTGTGCATATACCCAAGCCTTATTACTTTTATTCTTGCTTATGGCATACCAATATCCAATTTTAGCTTCCAACGCATCTTTCTTATTTGAACTGTCACTGCTAATTGTCTTTGTCTTTGAAATATAGGTATATCCTGTATGACATGCCAATCCCAAATCCATACAAAAAACCGGCTTTTCATTTACAAGTGTCTGTAGCCATATGCCACTTTCACTTTTCGAGCCCACGTTGACTGTTCCAAGCTTTCCTAAGGAATCCAACGATGCTGTTCCTGATGCTGCTTTTACATTACTTGTTGGCAATGTGGCTGTAAGTAACATTACCATTGCCAATAATCCTGCTATAATTCTCTTAACTTTCATTTTCACATTTCCTCCTAAAAATTTTGTCTTTGTGCAAAAAAAGAACGCCTTAACTTAATAAGACGTTCTAACTATTTTATTTACTTGTTTCATTGAGTATTTTGTCTACATTAATGTCTGAAAACAAGGCTACCCAATATGTGCCGTTACCTGATTCATAACATGCTATTGCTCCGCTTTTATGACTGATACTTTTCAAATTATTGTAATGTCCCGGACTGTTCTTCCACTGTTTCATAGCATCTTTATAATTGGTTGCACCCATTGCAATATTCTCACCTGAAACATATGGCTCTCCATATTCCATGCCATTATCACCTTTGTACCAATAATATTCTTCATCTATGCCATAATTCTTATGTAGAAAATCAAACGCTGTGTCTGACCATCCGTTATGTGAAAAGTTCTTGCTTATTTGCTTTGCCCTTATAAGGCAAATCTTATATAACGTATCCGACCATTCAATTTTATCTGCTCCCGCTTTGGTTCTGTAACCATTCTGCACTATGAAAGCATTTTCCGCTGCCACTCTGTCATGAAATCCTTTTTTTATTTTTCCATTGGATTTCTTAACATATGTAAGACTCTTTGTTTTCACTGTTATGGTCTTTGAAAACTTTCCCTGCTCATTTGCTCCATTATCTGTAGATTTATAAGCTCTTACCTTTAGCTTAACTTTTTCATTGGCTAATAGATTTGTCAGTGTATATTTATTATTCTTTGTTGTCTTAACGCATTTCCATTGTTTCACTGCCGGATAATAAACATATACCTTATAACCTGAAACATTTTTCATTTTCTTCCATGTTATCTTATAACCTGCTTTGTACTTAACTGATGTTTTTCTTAAACTTGCATCCATTATTGTCTTGTACTTTTTTGTAATGGAAGAAACCTTAACGTTTGTTACTTTTCCCACTGACTTGGCATTTACGGTTTTGGTGGTAAAACAAAACCCTAGTGTAACAACCAGCATTGCCATAATCAAATATTTACTTTTTTTCTTAATCATTGTTCCAACCCTTCTGTCGAATTGTATTTTAACCATTTATAACAAATATCCATCATTCTTAGTGTTGTGGTAATTCCACCAAGAATTGATAAATATATTCTATCATAGTAATCTTCGATTTCAAATTCTAATGTGGTTGAATTTCGACTCTTTCAACCATACTCTGTATTTTAAACATTGGGACCCGGTGTCCCACTTTCTAATTTGCAAGTTCCGGCATGTCATGTTGCACTCTTGCCTTATAATAACTGTCAATTGTTGTTGGTGCATTATAAAGTGCTGCCAACAGGTATTTCTTAATGTTTTTTATGTTTGTTGTATTATGATTCATACACTCTAACACATACTCAATATGACTGATGTCCAATTTTGAGAATCTGGACTTTACAGTCTCTTTTGGAAACTTTGTACTTGAAATAATAATATAATCATTTTCACTGATAATAGTTTCAACAATAAGATTAACCATTCCATCTATCATTGACTTTTCAAGATAATGTCTACTAATTAAAACATCATAGTCTATGTTATCCTTTACCATTTTTGTATATTTTTCAAAAATTGATTCTTCTTCTCTTCCCATCACATCAACTGCATTTTTCACCATGGGATTAGATAAGATATTATTACTCTCTTTAGTATTATTTATATTAATATTATTACTATTAGTCTTACTAATAAGCGGACCCCTTTTGGTTACTTCTTGAAGTTCACTTTTTACTCCTCTTGATGTAACCTGTCGTACACTTTTAGAAGTTTCCACATCTCCACTTCTTGAAGTGTAAGTTCCTACACCTCTTAAAGTTTCCTTCTGTACACCTTTAGAAGTTTCCATATCTACACTTCTTGAAGTGTGAGTTCCTACACCTCTGGAAGTTTCTCTCTGTATACCTCTTGAAGTTTCCATATTTTCATTCAAATTGTCATCTTCTGCTACATCATCAAAATCTGTGTCATCAGGCTCCGAATGGTCCTGAAACACAACAAAATTCTTTACATATAAGAGGCTTGGAAGTCCCAAACCTCTTCTTTTCTTTTCAACCAATCCAAAATTTTCAAGCTCATTTAAATATCTTACAGCTGTCTTTTTACTAAAGTTAAAGTCCTCCATTATTTCTGCAATTTGATAAATTATGTACACTCTGTTTTCTGAATCGAACCATCTGTTCTTCATTGACAGGTTCATTCGGTCAAGCAAAACTCCATAAAGAAGTTTTGCATTGACTGACAAATCCGCAAACATTGGGTCCACAATCATTGCTTTGGGAATTCTTATGAAATTAAACTGCTCTGCCTGAGCTCCATAATAATAATCAAATGTCATAACCATCACTCTTCCATTTCTCCAATAACTGGTAAATTATGTTCTCCATTTCCGCCTTTGTATAATTTTCAGGAAAATACTGATTAAGTTTCTTTCGGGATATTGTAACCTTTGCACTCTCCTTAGTTTTCTCTTCCGTTCTTTCAATGATGTCTGTTGATTTTTCCTTATTTTTAATTGCCTTAATCTGCTCTAAACTAACCTTATATCCAAGATTGAAATAATCTAAAATATCCTGCTGTTCATTCTCTGACAATTCTGCTATTTCCACTGCAAGTTTTATGGCAATCTTTTTTTCATCTACCATTTCAAGTAACTCCGGTAACAGATTAGTAAGCTTTATGTATCGTGATACCTGTCTCCCTGACAAGCCATTTGCCTCTCCTACAACTTCCCTGCTTTCTGCTCCTTTTATTCCTTTATGGTGAATCGCTTCAAGTTTCATTTGAAATGCATAGGCTTTTTCACTTGGAAGTATTTCTTCCCTTTGAATGTTTGAATCAACCATTACTATTGTTGCATCGTCATCACTTAATTCTCTTATAATAACCGGCACCTTTTCAATTCCTGCAAGCCTTGCTGCATGTGTTCTTCTATGCCCCGATATTATCTCGTATTCTTCGTCATTTGTTTTCCTAACCAATATAGGAAGAAGTACGCCTCTTTCCCTTATTGACTCTGTTAATTCTTCCATTTTTTCATCATCCGACACCTTAAATGGATGATTGCTAAAATCATGTAATTTATCTACATCTATTTCTTTTAATCCGTCTGTTGTTTCCACTTTCAATAATTCATCGTAACTTGTTAATTTTATTTTTTCTCTTACTTTACTCATGTACAAGCACCTCCTCTGTTAATTCTTCATAACTTCTTGCCACTTTTCCCTTTGGATCATGAATATATATACTCTTCCCCTCAGCACTTGTTTCTGCAGCTCTCACTGACATTGGTATTCTGCTGTCAAATATTCCAATTGTTTCTCCGTAGGTGCTCTCTAATGCCATTAATATGTCCTTTGTATAGTTAGAACGCATATCTACCATTGTCATAACCATACCTTCTAGTTTTAGTTCCGGATTTATTTGTTTTCTTACTCTGCTTATCGTCTTTATTAACTGTTGTAATCCTTTTACCGGTAAATACGATGCCTGAACAGGAATTAGTACTGAATTGGCACACACAAGTGCATTAATGGTTATCATTCCAAGACTTGGCATACAGTCAATGAGAATATAGTCATAGTTTTCTTTTATATTAGAAATAAATCTTTTCATTACTAATTCTCTACTCATTACATTAACCATAGAAACCTCTAATCCTGCCAACTCTATGTTTGCCGGGATAAAATCAATATTTTCTTCATGTTTTAAAATAATTTTCTTATAATCAATTTTTTCCTCATTTACAACGTCCATTAACACATTTGCTAATGAATACTCAATCTTGTCTGGTTCATCAATTCCAAGACTTACTGTCATGCTACCCTGTGGGTCTGCATCTATTAACACAACCCTTTTTCCCTTTCTTGCTAATCCAATACCTAAATTAACTGTTGTAGTAGTTTTTCCTACTCCACCCTTCTGGTTTGCTATTGCAATTACCTTACACATTTCTTTCTTCCTCCTTATATAATTTTTAGAATGAAAACTCATATCGACTCTGATTATTCTGTTACATTTTCGTCTTACTAAAGAAACATGAAGACTTCGCATCTAATTTGGTTGAACCAAAATTTTCCCAAATCAAACCAAAATAAACCAAAATTCTACGATAAGACGTGATAATTTATGATATTTTATGAATTTAAGATATTTTGCATTTTCAGGATTCAGAAAGCAAAAAAAATCCCTCAAACATACTAAAAATAGTACATTTAAGGGATTTTTTCCTCTATAATGTGGGTTTTCACCCGTTATAAAATAGAATTCTTTTTTATAATATCAAGTTATGATAACTTACGATTTATTTCATCTGTTTTGCAACTTCTGCAGCGAAGTCTTCTTCTTTCTTTTCAATACCTTCGCCTGTTTCAAATCTTACGAAGCTCTTAAGTGCAACTGTAGCACCAACTTCTTTTGAAACTTCAGCTAAGTATGCTTTTACTGTCTGCTTTCCGTCTGCAGCCATAACGTATGTCTGATCAAGAAGACATACTTCTTTTAACTGCTTTGAAATACGACCTTCAACTAAGCCGTTGAAAATCTTGTTAGCCATAATTGCTTCCTTCTTGCTCATTGCAATTGCAGCTAATGCAGCGATTGCTTCTTTTGAAAGGAAGTTGAATAAATACTTGTCATTCTGCTTTTCTTCTAATACAGCCTTGTCTTCAGCATTTAATGCATCTGAAGCAAATGCTTCAGCGAAGATATCCTTCTGGATTGGCTTTGGAAGTGATGATACATCATTTAAAGCACTGTCAATTGTGATTTCTCTCATCTTAGCAAGTTCTTCATCTGAGATATCTTCTCTGCTAACGTACTGAGGGCTCATAGCTGCAATCTGCATAGCTACTGTCTTAATTGCTGCTACAACTGTATCGTTTGCTGGAGCATCAGCGTCAACTAATACACCAATCTTTCCACCAGCGTGGATGTATGAAGCAAGAACTCCGTCTGATTCAATCTTCTTGAATCTTCTGATATTCATGTTTTCACCGATTACTGCGATCTGTGAAACTAATTCGTCTTTAACTGTCTTTGTTGTATCAAGTGCCCATGGTTCAGCCATGAATGCGTCTATGTCTGCTGCATCAGAATCAAGAATCTGATTTGCAACGTTTGATACGAATGTCTGGAATTTTTCGTTCTTAGCAACGAAGTCTGTTTCTGAGTTAACTTCAACGATTGCTGCCTTGCCGTCTTTTACTGCTGTAAATACAACACCTTCTGCTGCAATTCTTCCTGATTTCTTAACTGCTGTAGCTTCGCCTTTTTTTCTTAAGATTTCGATAGCTGCTTCCTGATCTCCATCTGTTTCTACTAAAGCTTTCTTACAAGCCATAACACCAGCGCCTGTTAATTCTCTTAATTCTTTTACCATTGCTGCTGTGATTGTCATAATTATATCCTCCTAAAAACTATATCTTATTCTTCTGTTGCTTCTTCAGCTGCATCTTCAGCTACCATTTCTTCACCCTGGTTTGCTTCGATAACAGCATCAGCCATCTTAGAAACGATAAGTTTTACTGCTCTGATAGCATCATCGTTACCTGGGATAACATAGTCTAATTCTTCTGGGTCACAGTTTGTATCTGCAATACCGATTAATGTAATTCCAAGTGAATGTGCTTCCTGAACACAGATTTTTTCCTTCTTAGGATCTACTACAAAGATAGCATCTGGGATTCTCTTCATGTCCTTGATACCGCCAAGGTTCTTTTCAAGCTTGTCCCATTCCTTCTTGATGTTAACAACTTCTTTCTTAGGAAGAACATCAAATGTTCCATCTTCTGCCATCTTTTCGATGTCTTTTAATCTCTTAATTCTTGACTGGATAGTCTTGAAGTTTGTAAGCATACCTCCAAGCCATCTTTCGTTAACGTAGTACATTCCACATCTTTCAGCTTCTGTCTGAACAGCTTCCTGAGCCTGTTTCTTTGTACCAACGAAAAGAATTGTACCGCCTTCTGCTGCGATATCTGAAGCTTCATCTACTTTACCTACTGACTTCTGTAAGTCGATGATGTAGATACCATTTCTTTCTGTGTAGATGTATTCTGCCATTTTAGGGTTCCATCTTCTTGTCTGATGTCCGAAATGAACACCTGCTTCTAATAACTGTTTCATTGAAATAACACTCATTTTTTTACCTCCATGGTTTTGTTTTCTTCCATGTGTATCATTCTTGCAGACAACCAAATCTGGCACCGGTCTGTAAGTCAGCACATGTGATTTTTCCCGGAAGATTCTTTTCTTCCAAGTTGAGCCTTGTAGATTATAGCACAGGCTTTTCCTGTATGCAAGCATTTTTTCTATTGAGGACCAAGTTTTAAAATCTGATAGATTTCCTCATAATCTAATCCATAAGGAATGGAGTAACTTCCCACACTGATGGAAGATGCAAAGCCCTTCTGTCCAAGGAACTTGCGGAATGCCTCCGCATCGTCCACAACTCCGTTTGCCTGAAGATTTTCACAGACAATTCTGCACACATCTCCTCTGTTTACAACCAATGTATACGGCGCTGCATTCACGGCTGTGTTGTTTTCCTCATTTGCCTCTGATGATACTTCTGTTGCCACTTCTGTATCTGTCATCTCTGATTCCGGATTCTCTGTTTCATCTGCAGTCACCGGTTCTTCTGTATTTGCAGCAGCCTCTGTCGTCTGTTCCTCAATTTGTGCAGTTTCCGTCTCAGGAACTGCTGTCACTTCCGTGCTCTCTGTTGTCTCAGTGTCCTGCAACGGTTCTTCATCCTCCGGCATAACCATTCCAAGCTGTTTTGCTCTTGCAATGATATCCGCATCTGACATTGTAGGTTTATGCAGTGCAAATGCAATCATCAGAAGAATCGTTGTGACAATAATTCCAATGCCAAGACCTCTTAAATAATATTTTAATTTCACAGATTTTCGTCCCCTTTATACAATTCGATCACTAAATTCACTTCGCCAAGTCCACGTCCCAATTGTTTTGCAATCTCGACTTTGCTCAGTCCCTGCTCATAAAGTTTTAAAATCATATCATTTGACATGCCCTGTGCATCCGCTGTTTCCGATTTTTCTGTTTTCTGTTCAGGTTCCTGAATCTCTTGGAAACGATTCACCTGAACTTCAGGTTCCGGCTGCACATCTAACGTCTCTGTCATCGGTTGTACAACTGCATTCTGCTTCATGACAGGTTGTTGCGCAACATGGGATTCTGCAACTGGTTTCCTGATTGAAGTGCCTGCTTTCGCGGACAGATTTTCCTGTAAATTTCGGATATCTGCAGCCAGACGCTGTAAATCTCCTGTCATAGATGTCATCTCGGTATGTTTGTCATTTAACATACTGTAAAGAAACATGATCTCATCATGTGTTTTCTTCATGGATTCCATAACCGTTTCAGAGTACTCATGAATCTGCATGATCTGTTCATTAGACTCTTTTTCCATTGCACGCTCTGCCTGTTCACCGGCTTCTTCGATTTTCTGTTCGATCACATCATCCATCTGTGTGCCGGCATTATTCACTTCACGTTCAATAATCTTTTTTAATTCATCTTCACTTAATTCTGCGATCTTATCCAACTCTGAAGAAGATAATTTTTCGCTGATGAAAAAACTTCCAATCATAAAAACACATCCAACCAGAAGTAAGATAATTTCAATCATCGTCATGTTTCTGCTCCTTATACCTTGATATCAAATCCGGAAGTCTGTCCCTTCAAATAAACATTGTCAGCCTTTTGCTGCTTCTTGTCTTTTTTCTTCCGTTCTTCCTTTTCATAATGCCCATTTCCCTTTTCTTTGGCATCATAACGATAACCGGCATTCTCTTTTTCCCGGGCATGAACCACCTGATGGAGATTCTGCTCCACTTTTTTCATTTCCTGTGAAAAAATCGTCTGCTGTTCCACCACAGGTCTGTTGTCTTCATTCTGTTTTAAAGTACTCACGTCCTGCGTGCGTTGTATCATTCCGTTAAAATCAACTGGTCTGATGGACATAATGATCACCTCTACTCTCTGTCTATGAGAATTCCAAGATAATTTCCAAGCTTTTTGCGCATTTTCAAAAGAGCCTTCGTATGAAGCTGGGAAATTCTCGATTCCGATACTTCAAGAATGCTGCTGATCTCCTTTAGTGTCAAATCTTCATAATAATATAAAAGAATCACTTTACGTTCCTTCTCTGTCAGAACCTCTAAGGATTCTTCCAGTTTCTGTTTCAGTTCTTCTTCCTCAACCTTATCTTCCGGCTGGATAAAATGGGAATTTCTCCGCGCATCCATCACCGGTTCCGCGCCCTGCTCCAGATACTCGTTTAAGGAAACGACATTCGTGACTTTAAGCTGCGACTGCCATGTGGTAAGTTCGTCTTCTGAAAGTCCTAATTCCTGTGCGATCTCCTCGTCAGAAGCATTTTTTCCGGTACGCATTTCAACCTGTTTGATCGCCTCATCGATCTTTTTCTGTTTCTGTCTGACAGTTCTTGGAATCCAGTCCATTTTACGGATCTGATCTAATATCGTTCCACGAATCCGCAGACTCGCATATGTCTCAAACTTAACCTCTTTTCCGAGATCAAATTTATCGATTGCATCGATCAAACCAAAGATGCCATAACTTACAAGATCATCATATTCCACATTATATCCGAGATACATGCTCAATCTTCCGGCAACAAGCTTGACAAGCGGCGAATATTCTATTATTAGTTTTTCTCTCAACTCCGGTGTCTTTTTTTTCTGATATTCTTCCCAGAGTTTCTCTCTATCTACCGTTTTCATATGAAGCCCCCAGGTTCAAGTTATTCACTCTTCTTCTCCCCATCCGAGTCTGACTGTTCCTGTGTCTGTTCTTCTTCGGACTCTTCCTGTTTTTCTTCAGGTTCATCCATTTCTTTAAAGTTTTTATCAAGAACCAGTTTCACAATGCATCCTAATAAATAAAAAATAATTAAAACCGCAAGCAATGTCTTGATAAAAACATCCGTTTCCATATGCTGTACAATTCCAATGATGCATGTGACAAACCCTGCAAGCAGCATCACGACTGCCGGTATGCCTTTTGTTTTCATAATCTCTCCACTAAAAACGTTTTTCACGATTTTTTAAATAGTTTTAATTGGCTTTCCTACTGATTTTATCAAGAATTCTCCGGTATCACAATGTAACTCAACCGTACGTCCATAGTTTAATCCGGTATCTTCGGCAACTAGCCGGATTCCTTTTTCTTTTAAAATCTTCTTTGCTGCTTCTGCATTTCTCGCACCGATATTTCCGACATCTGATAAACCACTGACCTCAAACATCTTCGCACCGCCAGCAATCTTGGCAACAAGCCTTGTCTTACTTGCCCCTGCAGCAATGACTTTTTTTAATAATTCTTCAATTCCTGTATCTGCGAATTTTGCCTTATTTGAATTGTTGCTCACTTTTGTGCTGTCCGGAAGCATATAATGAACCATGCCGCCAATCTTTGTAACCGGATCATAGAGTGTCAGGCCAATACAGGATCCAAGTCCAAGTGTTGTGAGTCCGTCAGGAGCTTTACATACATTCAAATCCGCCATTCCAACTTTAATGATATTCCCCATACAAACTCCTTATAGTGACAATCCAAGTGCTGACAATATTTTGTAATAAGATTCCTGTTCCGGCATCAGAATAAAATAACCTCTGATTGCCACATCTGCACAAATCTCTGTTTCGATCAATAATGCCCGGTCACCAACCAGACCAAACTCAATGGCCGGAACACTTAGAATAGCAGCCGCCATATCGACACAGATATACGGAACAGATGGTAAAATCGTTAAATTTGTCATGGAAGCCAGTGCTGAAAGGTAGGACGCTGTAATAATATTCCCCACCTCTTTCAATGCTGAAAGTTCCATTTCATCAAAAACTTCCATCTGCTCATGAACCACATTTTCCTTCATTAAAAGCTTATCCGCAAGATAATGTCCGGATTCTAAATCCAGCAGGAACATCATGCTTCCATCAATATCATGCGATACCTCAAGAAAAATACCGATCACCGTCTCTTCTTCCGGTCCGATCGCACTTCCTAATTTTCCTACGTCCATCAATTTTACATTTGGAACTTTCATGTCAATGCGGGTGCCGACCATATTTGCGATTGCGGTCGCTGCGTTACCGGAGCCGACATTTCCGATCTCCTTGAGCACGTCCACGTACATATCATTAACTTCATCCAACGTATACTTTGTCATTTATTTTCTCCATCTGTTTTTGCATAATAAACACAGTGAGACCTTATAGGAAAGGTCTCACTTTATGGAATTACGCATTTTCTTTTTCTTCTACAATCGCACTGATCTCAAATAAAGAAATCAGTTCGTCCCCATGCTTACCAACACCATTGATAAACATTGCTTTTCCGTCTTTGCTTCCGCTTGCTTTATCAATCTCATCTGTACCTAAAGTAACAACTTCTTTTACTTCATCTACAATGATTCCGATGGTTCCTTTTTCCTCAAGCTTCAAAATAATAATTCTGCTGGCATTTGTGATTACATCATCATCCAGATTCATTTTTTTACGCACACTCATAACAGGTACAATCTCACCACGAAGATTGATAACGCCCTTAAAGTATGTCTGGATTTTAGGAACACGTGTAATTTTCTGCATGCGCACAATATTGTCAATATAGCTGATATCAATTCCGTACTGTTCGCTGCCGATTTTTACAACAATATACTGTTTTGCATCGTTTTCAGCGATATCTATATTTTTCTCCATATTCGTCTCCTCCATTACATCAATGTATTAACGTCAAGGATTAATGCAACTTCACCATCGCCAAGAATGGTTGCGCCACTGATAATCTTATTGTTGGTAATATATTTTCCAAGAGATTTGATAACGATCTCCTGCTGTCCAATCAGATTATCTACAACAAGACCTGCAAGGCTGTCACCTTTCTTAACGATAACAACAGTAAGATTCTCCGGCTCTTCCTGCTTTTCTTCCATATCCAGTACCTGATCAAGACGGATCAGTGGGATAACGGCGCCACGGAGATGGATCACCTCCTGAGCCTGAACATATTTGATCTCATTTACCGGGATACTTTCAATATTTGAAATGGATCCAAGTGCGATCGCATATTTTTCATCACGGATCTCAACCATTAATGCCTGGATGATCGCAAGTGTCAGCGGCAGACGGACAATGAAA
>OGKW01001712.1_pt1 | contig 12050 bp, 10 predicted proteins | sample 1572601 | NCBI WGS metagenome assembly OGKW01 (sample SAMEA2581875, study PRJEB24529) | metagenome | biome: Human gut stool | place: China | collected 2011
GGTTTGATGTGGAATTTCGATAAGATACAACAATCTCAATACTCAAAGTCACCTTATACAGTTGTGGTTTGATGTGGAATTTCGATAAGATACAACTAAATTTCCACATGACACTTACTATTTTAAGTTGTGGTTTGATGTGGAATTTCGATAAGATACAACTCCGTGCGATGTCACATTACACTGCTTAAGGTTGTGGTTTGATGTGGAATTTCGATAAGATACAACCTACTTCTCTTTCTCTCTCCTATATTCTTAGTTGTGGTTTGATGTGGAATTTCGATAAGATACAACTTCACCCTTACCTTCCCTTCTCCTCCGTCAGTTGTGGTTTGATGTGGAATTTCGATAAGATACAACCACAAATACGAGAAAATTATACTACAATGGTTGTGGTTTGATGTGGAATTTCGATAAGATACAACTATAATTCAAAATCTTTATTGTCAACAAAGTTGTGGTTTGATGTGGAATTTCGATAAGATACAACCGACGAAGGCAATCTTCACACTTGCCGCACGTTGTGGTTTGATGTGGAATTTCGATAAGATACAACTTGCCAAGAACAGGCCGACGAACCACGCGGTTGTGGTTTGATGTGGAATTTCGATAAGATACAACTTCGTGGAGGAAGGCCTATACACCCACCGGTTGTGGTTTGATGTGGAATTTCGATAAGATACAACCGAGTACGATTTTACCGGCGTGCCGTACAAGTTGTGGTTTGATGTGGAATTTCGATAAGATACAACGGATAGAGAGGGGGCCGAAACCCTCTCTCGTTGTGGTTTGATGTGGAATTTCGATAAGATACAACCTGGCAGCGTGGTAAAGAAAGACCGCGTAGTTGTGGTTTGATGTGGAATTTCGATAAGATACAACGTTCAGACTGGGCGCGCCGCGTGGCTACAGTTGTGGTTTGATGTGGAATTTCGATAAGATACAACCGCAAGAGCGGCAATAATAGACGAAATAAGTTGTGGTTTGATGTGGAATTTCGATAAGATACAACGTCACGGCAAACCGTCCCGCGGGGAGTAAGTTGTGGTTTGATGTGGAATTTCGATAAGATACAACGCTACCTGCTCAAATAGGTATGCCCCGGGAGTTGTGGTTTGATGTGGAATTTCGATAAGATACAACTTTGATGCGGGCATGAACACACGCCGTACGTTGTGGTTTGATGTGGAATTTCGATAAGATACAACTCTGACGCACCGCGTCGATCTGTGCGGATAGTTGTGGTTTGATGTGGAATTTCGATAAGATACAACATTCAGTCTAAAACTTTTTCGCTGGATAGGTTGTGGTTTGATGTGGAATTTCGATAAGATACAACCCTACGCTGGACGTCGCTGGTTCGGACAAGGTTGTGGTTTGATGTGGAATTTCGATAAGATACAACCAAGAGTATTGTCAAAAAACTCGAGCGCAGTTGTGGTTTGATGTGGAATTTCGATAAGATACAACCAGCTCGAAGTCCCGTACATAGGATATGTCGTTGTGGTTTGATGTGGAATTTCGATAAGATACAACCATTCGGCTCGACCAACGTCCTGTTCTGTTGTTGTGGTTTGATGTGGAATTTCGATAAGATACAACTAGTCGCACCGACACTGTGCTGCAAACGTAGTTGTGGTTTGATGTGGAATTTCGATAAGATACAACTTTGCCGGTTCCTGGCCGTGTTCCGTCTTAGTTGTGGTTTGATGTGGAATTTCGATAAGATACAACGCGGCGGCAAGCGAAGCACCAACCTGCGGAGTTGTGGTTTGATGTGGAATTTCGATAAGATACAACAGAATCAGCATTACTCCACCTGTCAATAGAGTTGTGGTTTGATGTGGAATTTCGATAAGATACAACAGAAGTTCATAACGAAAATGCCGGCCGCCGGTTGTGGTTTGATGTAGAATTTCAATAAGATACAACCGGCAGTATTGGAATGCTGCATAATTGCAGCTGTTGTTTACATTACCCTTTTGACTCAAGAAGATTTCAAACTCCCTTAAATACGTCAAATCCAATTCATCAAAACGCATATTGACCGAGCGGAATTGCGACACAAGGACCAACGTTACCTTATGTTTGCTGGCGGAACTGTACTTTTCGACTTTTTCCAAGCGTTCGATAATCTGTTTGAAGTACTCCCCGACCGTGCAGTTGATTCGTTTGCCGTTCTGTTCAAACAGCGTATCGAATGTAACGGGAATTTCCAGCACCTCCAACTTTTTGATTTTCTTCTCGTATTCACGTATCTTGGAGGTTATTTGAAACTGTATTTCTGCTCTATCGGGGCAGTCGGCGGTAGGTTGTTGCTTGTCGAAATCCCAATGCACCAAAGCTTCCGAAATGCCCAGACCGACGAACTTACGGCGGCGGTCATGGGTGAATACGAGGACAAGAGGGGCTAAATGGTTTCTGTTGATAGCGCCTTTGCGACATACGGCGTTGATTGTCATAACTTTAAAAATTACGCAAACAACAAAATGCAATACGTGTGTTACACGATTTTATGTATCACGCTCTGTATCACAAACGGCGATTTTAGGCTATTTCGTGTTACACAACAGACATCTACAACACACGGCAGAAAAATAAAAACGAGCGATAATTCATTGATTATCACTCGTTTCCTATGAGCGGAAAACGGGACTCGGACCCGCGACCTCAACCTTGGCAAGGTTGCGCTCTACCAACTGAGCTATTTCCGCAAAAGCTATCTTCCCCGCCCCGGGAAAACTTCGTTTCCTGCGTTTCGGGACTGCAAATATAAAATGAAAAATTTATTCTGCAAAATTTTTCGGCTACTTTTGTCAAAAACAAAATGTCCCCGGCCGCAAAGCCGGGGACATCCGTATCGGAAACCGCCTTTAGCGGACCATAAACCCTTCGTCGGCACGTGCCGGAATGGGCATCGAAGCGTATACGCCGGTTTCGAGTTTCTCGCGAACGGCCTTGAAAGCCTCAATCGTAACTTTCACATCCTCCAGCGTATGCACCGCCGTCGGGATGATGCGCAGGATGATCTCACCCTTCGGAATCACGGGATAAACCACCATCGAGCAGAAAATACCGTGGTTCTCGCGCAGGTCCACGACCAGATTCGTGGCCTCGGGAATGCCGCCCTTCAGGAAGACGGGCGTCACCGGCGAGTTGGTCACACCGATCTCGAACCCGTTCTCTTTCAGGCTGCTTTGGAGCGCACGGACGTTCTCCCAGAGTTTCTCCTGGAATTCGGGGTGGTTGCGGATCAACTCCAGACGCTTCAGCGCGCCGATCACCATCGGCATCGGGAGCGACTTTGCGTAAAGCTGCGAACGCATGTTGTAGCGCAGCAGGTTGATCAGCCAGCGGGGACCGCTCACGAAAGCGCCGATCCCGGCCATCGACTTGGCGAAGGTGTTGAAGAGCACGTCCACGCCGTCGACAACGCCGAAATGCGCCGCCGTGCCGCGACCGCCCGGGCCCATCGTACCGAAGCCGTGGGCGTCGTCCACCAGCAGACGGAACTGGAAATCCTTCTTCAGCGCCACGATCTCGTCGAGCTTGCCCAGGTCGCCCTTCATGCCGAACACGCCCTCGGTGATCACCAGCACGCCGCCATTCTGCTCCTCGGCCAGATCCGTGGCATGCTGCAACTGCAGGCGCAGCGACTCCATGTCGTTATGTCCGAAAACGAAGCGTTTGCCCTTGTGCAGGCGCAGTCCGTCGATGATGCAGGCGTGCGCCTCGGCATCGTAGACGACCACGTCGCGGGGGGTCAGCAGGCAGTCGATGATCGAGATCATGCCCTGGTAACCGAAATTGAGCAGGAAGGCATCCTCCTTGCCGACAAACGCGGCCAGTTCACGCTCCAGACGCTCGTGGTAAACGGTCTGTCCGCTCATCATGCGGGCGCCCATCGGGGCCGCCATGCCGAACTGCGCGGCGCCTTCGGCGTCGGCCTTGCGCACCTCGGGGTGGTTGGCCAGTCCGAGGTAATTGTTCAGGCTCCAGTTGAGCATCTTCTTGCCCCGGAAAACCATGTGGGGACCGATGTCGCCTTCGAGTTTGGGAAAGGCATAATAACCGTGGGCGTACGACATGTACTGACCGATCGGTCCGCCCGCATTTTTCTCGAGGCGTGCAAAAATATCAACCATATTTGTCTTGTAATTATGAGTTTATGTCTCTTTTTTCCGTTTTGGACGCACAAAAGTATACATAAAACGGAATCGGCATTCAAAAGTAGCCGTTTTTTATTCCACAAGGATACGCATTTATACTTATTTCAATTCTAAATAAGGAAAAGGGCCGCCGACGGCGGCCCGGGAACGGAGTTTTTCAACGCCGCCGGTCGATCGCATCGACGATCACCGCCACGGCGCCGTCGCCCGTCACGTTGGTCGCCGTTCCGAAGCTGTCCATGGCGATGTAGGTGGCGATCATCAGCCCCGCGAGGGTCTCGTCGAAACCGAGCATCGACTCCAACAGTCCCAGCGCCGCCATGATCGCCCCTCCCGGCACGCCCGGAGCCGCCACCATCGTCACGGCCAGCAGCAGGATGAACCCCGCGAAGGTCGACGCCGGAATGTCCAGCCCGGCGATCATCGACACGGCCAGCGCACAGGCCGTGATCTTCATCATCGAACCCGAGAGGTGGATCGTGGCGCACAGCGGCACAACGAACGACGCCAGTTCGGGCCGCACGCCGAGCTTCACGGTCTGGGCCAGCGTCACGGGGATCGTCGCGGCGGACGACTGCGTTCCGAGGGCCGTCATGTAGGCGGTGAGCATCGTGCGGAGCATCTTCAGCGGATTTTTACGCGCCGCAAGCCCCGCGACGGAGAACTGCACGAGAAGCAGCACGACCGTCATGCAGAAGATCACCGCGATCAGTTTCACGAAGACGTCCAGCACCCCGGCCACCTGCCCCGACTGGGTCATCGACAGAAAGATGCCGAAAATGTAGAAGGGCAGCAGCGGAATGATGACGCGCAGAATCACCAGCTCGATGATCCGCTTGAAATCGTCCATCGCCGCCTTGAGCGTCACCGAACGGATATAGGCCATGCCCAGCCCCAGCACGAAGGCGAGGACCAGCGCCGACATCACACCCATCACGGGAGGCATTTCGACCGTGAAATAGGGCGCAAGGGCCGCCCCTTCCTCGGGCAATACGGCGGCGGAGCCTTCGAGCAGCGCCGGAAAGAGAAACCGCCCCGTCAGATAGGTCCCGAACCCCGAAAAGAGCGTGAAGGCATAGGCCAGCGCGGCGGTCAGGGCCAGCAGACGCCCGGCGTTCCGGCCCAGATCGGCGATGCCCGGAGCCACCAGCCCGAGAATCAGCAGCGGAATGGCGAAACCCAGGAACTGTCCGAAAATCGCATTGAAGGTCAGCGCGATGCGCGTCGCCCAGCCGGGGAGAAAGAATCCGCAGGCGACGCCCAGCGCAATGGCCAGCACGACGCGCGGCAAAAGTCCGAATTTGAATTTCATAAAACGGTATTTTGGTAAAATTAGGAATTAATTTTGAATTCCTAATTCTTAATTCTTAATTTCGCACCATGACAGCGCTATTTCACGACATTATCTTCGGCCCGGTGCATTCGCGGCGGCTGGGCCTTTCGCTGGGAGTCAACCTGCTCCCGCTCTCCTCGAAACTCTGCTCGTTCGACTGCATCTACTGCGAGTGCGGCTGGAATGCCGAGCACCCGGGCGGACGACGCTTCAACAGCCGCGAGGACGTGCGCACGCAGCTCGAAGCCACCCTGCGGCGCATGGTGGCCGACTCCACGCCGCCCGACGTGATCACCTTCGCCGGCAACGGCGAACCGACCATGCACCCCGATTTCGAAGCCGTCATCGGCGACACGATCGCCCTGCGCGACGCGCTGTGCCCCGCGGCGAAGGTCTCGGTGCTCTCCAACGCCACGCAGATCCACCGCGACAGCGTCCGCCGCGCCCTGCTGCGCGTGGACAACAACATCCTCAAACTCGATTCGGCGTTCGACGCGACGGTGCGGCGGATGAACAACCCGCAAAGCGCGTCCTACACGGTGCGGGGCATCGTCGAAGCGATGAAACGCTTCGACGGACGCATGATTCTGCAAACGATGTTCCTGCGCGGGGAGTGCGGCGGACAGCCCGTCGACAACACCACCGAAGAGGAAGTCTCGGCCTGGCTCCGGCTCGTCGCCGAAATCCGCCCGCGGCAGGTGATGGTCTACTCGCTCGACCGCGACACCCCCTGCCCGACGCTCGAAAAAGTCACCAAAGAGGAGTTGCAGGGCATCGCCGCGCGCGTCGAAGCGCTCGGCATCCCCTGCTCCGTAGCTTAACGCCCGAACGCCATGCAGCTGCTTCTCTCCTGCGCCAAGACGATGACGGAGCGCAGTTCCGTCCCGACGCCCCGCACGACCCGGCCCGCCTACCGCAGCGAGGCCTCCGAACTGGCCGCCGGGCTGGCGACGCTCCCGACCGACGAACTGGCCCGGCTCCTGCGCGTCAACCGCCGTATCGCCGCCGAAAACCGCCTGCGCTACGGCCGCTTCCACGGCGACGACGACGCGGCGATCCCGGCCCTTCCGGCCTACACGGGAATCGTCTTCAAACGCATCGACCCGGCGAGTTTCACCGACGCCGATTTCGAATACGCCCAACGGCACCTCAACATCACCTCGTTCCTCTACGGACTGCTCCGCCCGCTGGACGTCATCCGCACCTACCGGCTCGAAGGCGACGCCGTACTGCCCGGCCGCGGCGACGAAACGATGTTTTCCTACTGGCAAAGCCGGCTGACCGACGACCTGCTGGGCCGGATTCACGCCGACGACGGCATCCTGGTCAACCTGGCGAGCGGAGAGATGAAGCGGCTGTTCGACTGGAAACGCGTCTGCCGCGAAGCGCGGGTCATCACGCCCGAATTCCGCGTCCGCGAGGGCGACCGGCTGAAAACCGTCGTGGTCTATACGAAAATATGCCGCGGAGAGATGACGCGGCATATCCTGAAAAACCGCATCGCCGATCCCGCGACGCTCCGGTCGTTCGAATGGGAAGGCTTCCGCCTGGACCCGGCCCTCTCGAAAGGCGACGACTGGGTGTTCACGCTCTGACAAATGCCTTTACGGCAAAGGCGGCGGAGTTCCCCGCCCCTGATCCACGAACAACAGTTACCCGGTGCGGCAGCCCCGCGCTTCGGCCGGCCGCAGGTCGAACACGGCGACAGGCATGCGGTCGGTGCGGTCCGAAGCCGCCGCGACAGCCACCGCACCCGGAATCAAAAGGGCGGCAGCAAGCAATAAAATGGCGATTTTCACTTCCCGGTCGTTTTGGGAAGCCATCACACAGAATTTGTGCCGAAAAAATGCGTTGCGGAAAATTTATGCGCGGGTATCGAGCAGGGCGCGCAGAATGCCCTCCTCGTCGTAGCCGCACAGGGCGTACAACTGCCCGGGCGTGCCGTGTTCGACCCACTCGTCGCCGATGCCGAGCCGCTGCACCCGCACGTCGTAGCCGCGGCCGTTGAAGAACGCCGCGACGGCTTCGCCGACGCCTCCGCGCAGCGAACCGTCCTCGACCGTGACCACACGGCGGAACTTACGCCCCACTTCGTCCAGCAACGCTTCATCCAGCGGTTTCACGAACCGCAGGTCGTAATGCGCGACGCTCACGCCTTCCGCGGCAGCGCGTCCGGCGGCCCGTGCGGCGGCGTTGCCGACGGTCCCCACGGTCAACAGCGCCACGTCTGCGCCCTCGCGCAGGCGGCGGCCACGCCCGACGGGCAGCGTCTCGAACTTCTCGCCGCGCCACGGCAGGCCCTCGCCGTGCCCCCGCGGATAGCGGATCATAAAGGGATGTCCCGATCCGAGGGCCGTATACATCATGTTGCGCAGTTCGGGTTCGTTCATCGGCGCGGCGATCGTCAGTCCCGGCACGGCGCCGAAAGCGGCCATGTCGAAGACCCCGTGGTGCGTCACCCCGTCCTCGCCCACCAGGCCGCCCCGGTCGAGACACATCACCACCGGAAGATCCTGAATCGCAACGTCGTGGATCACATTGTCGTAGGCCCGCTGCATGAAACTCGAATAAATGTTGCAGAAGGGAACCATGCCCGCCGCGGCCAGTCCGGCCGAAAAGGTCACGGCATGCCCTTCGGCGATGCCCACATCGAAACAGCGGCCGGGCATCTCGCGCAGCAGAATGTTCATCGAACAGCCCGACGGCATGGCGGGCGTGACGCCCACGACGCGCCCGTCGCGGCGCGCCAGTTCCAGCAGGGTTTCGCCGAATACGTCCTGATAACGCGCTGCGCCGCCCGGAGCCGAAATCCGCTCGCCCGTGTCGGGATTGAAACGCCCCGGGGCGTGCCAGGCGGGCTGGTCGTGCTCGGCCGGCAGGTAGCCCTTGCCCTTGACCGTCATCACGTGCAGCAGTTTAGGCCCCTCGATGTCGCGCAACGCCCGAAGCGTCCGCACCAACTCCTTGAGGTTGTGGCCGTCCACCGGGCCGAAATAGCGGAAATTGAGACTTTCGAAAAAATTGCTCTTGTTCAGCAGCCCCTGCTTCACGGCGTTGCCCGCCTTCTGGCAGAGCCGCAGCAGCCGCGGCGTATGCGACATCAGCCCCCACAGCCGTTGTTTGAAACGGTTGTAGTGCACCGAAGTCGAGATTTTCAGCAGGTAGTTTTTCAGCGCTCCCGTGGCCTGGTCGATGGCCATGTTGTTGTCGTTGAGAATCACCAGCAGGTTGGTGCGCTTCGAGGCCCCGGCGTTGTTCAGCCCCTCGAACGCAAGCCCTCCGGTCATCGAGCCGTCGCCGATCACGGCCACGACCTGCCGCTTCTCGCCCCGCAGTTCGGCGGCCTTGGCCATGCCGAACGCCGCGGAGATCGACACCGAAGCGTGCCCGCCCCCGAAAGAATCGTATTCGCTCTCGGACATGCGCGGAAAACCGCTGATGCCGTTCAGCTGCCGTTTGGTTTTAAACGCCTCGCGGCGTCCCGTGATGATCTTGTGGGCGTAGGTCTGATGGCCGACGTCCCAGACGATCCGGTCCTCCGGGGTGTCGAAGACGTAATGCAGGGCCGCAGCCAGTTCCACGGCCCCGAGGCTCGATGCCAGGTGGCCCGGATTGACCGCACACTCGTCGATGATGTAACGCCTCAGCTCGTCGCAGTAGGCGGACAGCTCCTCCGGCGGGAGTTTTTTCAACTCCCGCGGTGAGGAAATCGTATCGAGCAGTTTATATTCTTCCGACGACATAAGGATTGCAAAGATAGAAAAAAGAACGGACGCCTCCAAAACCGAATCGCGCGCGGCCCGGCAAAACGCTCCGACCGGTAAAAGTGTCGTTACGACACCAAAGATAAGGAATATATATGAATTTTTTCGAAAAAATACCTATCTTCGCACTACGATAAAACGCGACCCACGATGAAATACAAGCGAATACTCCTGAAATTGAGCGGCGAATCGCTGCAAGGCGGACAGAAATACGGGCTTTCCCCCGAGACGCTGCAATCCTACGCCGAGCAGATCAAAGCCGCCGCAGCAACGGGCGTCCAGATCGGCATCGTCATCGGCGGCGGCAACATCTTCCGCGGCCTCACGGGCGCCAAAAAGGGCTTCGACCGCGTGAAGGGCGACCAGATGGGCATGCTCGCCACGATCATCAACTCGCTGGCGCTCCAGTCGGCGCTCGAAGACAACGGCGTCCGATGCAAGGTGCTCACCTCGATCCGCATGGAACCCATCGGCGAATACTACTCCAAAGCCCGTGCCATCGAATACCTCGAAGCGGGCTACGTGGTGATCGTCGGAGGCGGCACGTCGAACCCCTACTTCACGACCGACTCGGCGTCGGCGCTGCGCGGCATCGAGATTGAGGCCGACGTGATGCTGAAGGGCACCCGCGTGGACGGCGTCTACACGGCCGACCCGGAGAAGGACCCCGCAGCGACGAAATTCGACGAAATCACGTTCGAGGAGGTCCTCGACCGCCGTCTGAAGGTCATGGACCTCACGGCCTTCACGCTCTGCCGCGAGAACGGTCTCCGGATCATCGTCTTCGACATGGACACCGCGGGCAACCTCGGCAAAGTCCTTGCCGGGGAGAAGATCGGAACGCTGGTAAAACTGTAAGACTATGGCAACCAAGAAAAGCAACAAATCGCTGTGGGTGATGCTGGCGCTGATCGCCGCGATCATCGCCGTCATCCTGCTGCTGCCCTCGTGCGGCAACCGCAACGCCAAGAAGGGCGCCGAGACGGACGCCGAATCGACAACGCTCGTAAAGTCCGGAGACACGGCTCCGGACTTCACGGTCGAGATGGTCGACGGCAGCTCCGTGACGCTCGGCGACCTGAAGGGCAAAGTCGTGCTGCTCAACTTCTGGGCCACGTGGTGTCCGCCCTGCCGGCAGGAGCTGACCCGCGTGCAGACGGACATCATCGACCGCTTCGCCGGCAAGGAGTTCGTCTTCCTGCCCGTATCGCGAGGCGAGAAACGCGAGGCCGTGGAGGCGTTCTGCGAAAAGACGGGCAACGCCTTCCCGATGGGACTCGACCCCGCACGCACCGTCTACGACCGCTACGCTTCGAACTACATCCCGCGGAACTTCGTGATCGACCGCAAGGGCAAGGTCGTGCTGGCCACGGTGGGCTACGACGAACATGAATTCGAGGAGCTGATCCGCACCATCGAAAAAACACTCGGAAATTAAACCCCAACACTTATGGATACCAAGACGATTCTCAACGAAGCTACGGGCCGCATGCAGAAGGCCATCGACCACCTCGAAGAGGAACTTTTGAACGTTCGCGCCGGCAAGGCGTCGCCCAACGCCCTGAACGGCGTAATGGTCGACTATTTCGGCTCGCAGGTTCCCGTTTCGGGCGCTGCCAGCGTCACCGTACCCGACGCCAGGACCATCCTGATCCAGCCGTGGGACAAGAACATGCTGCGCCCGATCGAGAAGGCCATCATCGACTCGAACATCGGCCTGACGCCCTCGAACAACGGCGAGCAGATCCGCCTGACAATTCCGCCCCTTACGGAGGAGCGCCGCAAAGAGCTGGTGAAGCAGGTGCGCGCCGAAGCGGAGACCGCCCGCATCAGCCTGCGCAACGCCCGCCGCGACGCGGTGGAAGCCTTCAAGAAGGCCCAGAAGGAGGGCATGCCCGAAGACGAATCGAAGGACGGCGAAACGCAGTCGCAGAAACTGCTCGAAAAGTTCTCCAAGACGCTGGACGAAGCGCTTTCGAAGAAGGAGAAGGAGATTATGACGGTCTGACCTGCCGGCTTCCGCAAGACGAAAAGCCCGGCTGGAAATCTATTCCAGCCGGGCTTTTTCCATCCGTTTGTCCGGCGAACCCCGCGCGCCTGCGCGCAACAACCCCGCATCGCCCCGGCAAAACCGACAAAACCGGCGCAGACGGATCGTCTCCGATTGCAAACCCGTCCGCACACATCCACCGCCCATCCACCGTCATCCGCCGTCATTCACCGTCATCCGCCGCCCATCTGCCGGACCGTGCCTGTTCCACAACATAAAAAATCCCGGTCTCCAACTGCGGAAACCGGGATTCATCTATTTGCAGCGGCTCAAGCCGCAGGGAATTACTTTACCTTCGGGCCTGCGGTTACGAGTTTCTTGCCCTCCTCGTTGCCCGTGAACTTCACGAAGTTCTTCACGAAACGGTTGGCCAGATCCTCTGCCTTAACCTCCCAATCCTTGGCGCTCTTGTAGGTGTCACGCGGATCGAGGATAGCGGGGTCTACGCCCGGCAGGACGGTCGGAACCACGAAATCGAAGATAGGCATGGTCTTGGTCGGAGCCTTGTCGATCGAACCGTCGAGGATCGCGTCGATGATGCCGCGCGTGTCCTTGATCGAGATACGCTTGCCGGTTCCGTTCCAGCCCGTGTTCACGAGGTAGGCCTTGGCGCCCGACTTCTGCATCTTCTTCACCAGCTCCTCGCCGTACTTGGTGGGGTGCAGCTCCAGGAAGGCCTGGCCGAAGCAGGCAGAGAAGGTGGGAGTGGGCTCGGTGATGCCGCGCTCGGTGCC
>OGKW01001715.1_pt1 | contig 12019 bp, 8 predicted proteins | sample 1572601 | NCBI WGS metagenome assembly OGKW01 (sample SAMEA2581875, study PRJEB24529) | metagenome | biome: Human gut stool | place: China | collected 2011
TGCTGGAGGACGGCACGATCGTAACCGGCAGTAATCAGGAGAATGCCGCTTATCCTTCCGGTCTGTGTGCGGAGCGAGTGGCATTGTTTCATGCCGGCCATCAATATCCGGATATGCCTGTTGTCGCTCTTGCCATTGCAGCCGCCACGAATGGCCGGCAGGTCGAGAGCATTTCCCCTTGCGGTGCATGCCGCCAGGTTTTGTTGGAGGCGGAACAACGCTATGGCAAGCCGATGAAGGTTTTGTTGTGCGGCACGAAAGAGGTCGTGGTGGCGGAGAGTGCCGAATCACTGTTGCCGCTTTGTTTTGGGGCGAAAGATCTGAAATAAAAAAGAAGAGCGCTATCGTAAACAACGGGCGCTCTTCCTTTTTTTATATTCGGTTATTGTTTGTCCGGGATCAGATTCCTAACGAAGCCTTTATCGCTTCGATCTTTTCTGCTCCTGCTTTTTCGGCAGCCGGCAGTTCGTCAAGGCTCTTTACTTTGGAATGGACTTCGCAATAGAACTTGATTTTCGGTTCCGTGCCGGAAGGACGGATAGATACTTTCGTTCCGTCTTCAGTGAAATATTGGAGAACGTTGGAGGTTGTCGGCATATCCAATGTCAATGTTTCGTTTTCAACATAGTCTTTACCTTTCAGGGAAGCGTAGTCGTAGAATAACGTAACTTTGGAACCGGCGATTTCCTGCAACGGGTTTTCACGGAAGTGTTTCATCATCGCTTCGATCTCTTCAGCGCCGCTCTTGCCTTTCTTTACAACGGAGATTCCTTTTTCTTTAGAGAAACCATACTGAACGTAGATGTTCTGTAATAACTGGTACATCGTGATACCCTGGTCTTTCGCCCAGGCTGCGATTTCAGCCAGGATGGCACAAGCAGAAACGGCATCTTTGTCGCGAACGAAATCTTCGCATAGGAAGCCGTAGCTTTCTTCACCGCCACCGATATAGTTCTTCTTTCCTTCGTTCTTCTTCATGACATCGGCGATCCATTTGAAGCCGGTGTAAACGTCATACACTTCGACACCGTTCTTCTCGGCGATCGTACGGATCAGTTCGGTCGTAACGATTGTCTTGACAATATATTCCTTGCCGTTGATCTTACCGAGTTCTTTCCAGCGGGTGATGAGATAGTAGACGAACATCAAAGCGGTCTGGTTACCGTTCAGCAATACCCATTCGCCTTCGTTGTTCTTAACGGCTGCACCTACTCGGTCTGCATCCGGGTCGGAAGCCAATACCAGCTCGGCGTCTGTTTCCTTGGCCTTTTCAACTGCCAGAGCCAAAGCCGCCGGTTCTTCCGGGTTGGGAGAAACAACGGTAGGGAAGTCGCCGCTTACTACGTCCTGTTCGGGTACATGGATGATATTCGTGAAACCGAATGCTTTCAATGTCGGCGGGATAACCGTCACGCCTGTTCCGTGGATCGGCGTGTAGACGATCTTCATGTCATGGTGACGTGCGATGGATTCCGGTGACAAAGAAATCTTTGTCAGGTCGTTGATATATTGTTCATCGATTTCCTTGCCGATGATTTCGATCAGTTCCTTGTTGCCTTTGAACTTGATTTCGCTGGCATTACGGATTTTGTTGACTTCGGCAATCGTATTCTTGTCATGCGGAGCGATCATCTGGGCACCATCGTCCCAATACGCCTTGTACCCGTTATATTCTTTCGGGTTGTGCGAAGCTGTCAGGATAATACCGCTCTGGCATCCCAACTTGCGGATGGTATATGACATTTCAGGGGTCGGGCGAAGGTCTTCGAACAGATACACCTTGATGCCGTTTGCTGAGAAAATGTCGGCAGAGATTTCAGCAAATTTGCGGCTGTTGTTACGGCAGTCATGGCCGATGACAACTTTGATCTGGTCCAGATCGGCAAATTCCTTTTTCAGATAGTTGGATAAGCCTTGTGTGGCTGCTCCTACCGTGTAGATGTTCATACGGTTCGAACCTACTCCCATGATGCCTCTCAAACCTCCTGTGCCGAATTCCAGATCTTTGTAGAAAGATTCGATCAGTTCCGTCGGATCTTCGTTGTCTAACAGAGCCTGCACCTGTGCACGTGTTTCAGCGTCATAACTTTTAGTAAGCCAGCTTTGCGCCTTGCTTCTTACCATTTCTAACAGTTCCTTGTTTTCCATGACCTATATGTCTTGCTTTTAATTTAAAGAAATCCTGATTTTGAAATTAACAAAGGTACAAATAAATTGATAATTTCCAAGATTCAGTCTTTTTATTTACCAGACAAAAGAATACTTGTATTCCGACCGGTTTCCGGCTGCATCCGTAACGGTTAGTTTGAGGGTGTGTTTCCCTTTTTCGAGCCGTTCTTTATCGAACTTGTAGGTAATGACCGATTTGCTGTTCATTTCGAACAGGACGTACTGCCCGTCTATTTCTCCCCGGTAGGTTTGTACGCCGCTCAGGTTATCGGACAGGCGGAAAACGAATGCCTGCTTGCTGATCCATGTGTTGGCGCCCAACGGGGTGATCGTCGGTGCTTTGAGATCTTGCCCGACCGTATAATTGCCAAGTTCTTTGATCGTGCCGTCGATCCAGCCGTTCCGGTAAGTGCCGCCGATCCAGGATCGACGTCCTTTCTGAGTGCGGATGATACCATATTGCTGCTTGTTTTCCAGCGTGTCGACTCGTAAACGCAAGGACAGCCGGGCCGAGCTGTGAAGCGGAACGGGGCGGTTATGCAGGATGTGCGTGTCTGCCAATGCCGTGCTGTCTTCTTTTACCGAATAACGGAAATAAAGATCGTCGTACAGGTTTCCTTTCGGGATCGTCATCCGGATACCTTTTGCTCCGAACCGGTTGTCGGCCATCCAATGAAACAGCTCTGTACCTTCGGTCTCGATCTCCGGAATCTCCTGTTCTTTCCCTTCTATCCAAACGGAGAGGCGAGTTGTGTTGCCGAATGCATCGGCGAGCGTATACGTGAGATGATACGTTTTCTCTTCTTCTATATGGATGATTCCCCGGTTGATGCTTTCGTTAAAACGGAGGCGGTTACCTGGTTCTACGAAGCTGCGCATATAAAAGGAGCGACGCTCTTTCCATTCCTCATAATCGACATAGCTGTTCAAGTAACGGGTCTCGTCGAAAGCAAAGCGGTTCAGGTTGCTATGGTAGATGATCTGGCTGTCTTGGCGGAGGGTAATATCCTTCACTCCGTAGATATTTGTCGTATTATCCATATAATCGTAGGCTTTGACCGCCAGCCCGATTTCTCCCCAAGCTTCGATCTTGCCGGTGATGGTTTGTTTGCCGTTTTTGGCCGTGACCGGTTTTAGCTCCAGTTTACGGCTGCTGCCGTTGACCACTCCTTTGCCTGGTTGCGGGCAGACCAGGATTCCCTGTATTTTCGGTGCGCGGGTGTCGGTTATCTTCTCTTTGAAATATTCGATAGGATCGAGTACCTCTTCACTTTCCGTGTCGCGTACTTCGAAGTGGAGATGCGGGCCTCCCGAACTTCCGGTGTTTCCGCTATAAGCGACAATTTCTCCTTTTTTGACTGGGAGTTGGTCCGGGTCGAGGAACAAGTTCACGTTGAAGCTTTCCTGTTCGTATTGCTGTGTCTTGATATATCGGGCGATGGAAGGGGCGAATCGTTGCAAATGACCGTAGACGGTTGTCGTTCCGTCCGGATGTGTCAGGTATAAACCGTTTCCGTATCCCCACGGACTGACGGATATACGTGATACGTATCCGTCCTGTACGGCGTGGATGGGCTTCCCTTCAACTCCTTGTGTCTTAAAATCTATTCCGGAATGGAAATGATTGTTGCGCAACTCCCCGAAGTTTCCGCTCAACAAGATCGGGAAATCGAATGGCTGGCGGAGTTGTTGGGCGCTTATTGTCTGTATGAAAAAAAACAGTATGGCGATATATCGTTTGTACATATTCTATCTGTATTTAGAAAAGCAAAAGTAATCATTTATTTCAATAGTAGAAAGTCGACGATCAAAGGGAGATGGTCGCTGTAGCCACCTTCGTATTTGAAGCCATAGTAGGTGCGGAAAGGGCGTTCGCCACGCCAGGTTTTATCTTTTATGAGCAGGAATGACGGTGAAAAGATGCGGGCGCTTCCTGGGATGAGCTGCATCTGGGAGGTGGTGTCGGTGAGAGAGGACGACAGGATGATTTGATCTAACTGGCTCCATTCCCCTTGATATTTATGACTTCCAGGAGGAACTGACCGGTTCTTGGCAAACAGGTTGTATAGAAGGAGAGATGGATAAGCATTCGTCCGAGGTTTCATAGGCATGGAACCTGAACCGGACAGGCATGGATTTGGAATCGGATGGGCATCCAGTATTTCCCGGATGCTCGTGTCGTCCGGCGTATCATTAAAATCTCCCATAATCAGGATGTGTGGGGCAGGACGGAGGTTGTGGATCGAGTCGCATAATGTACGCAGGGTACGTGCGGCATCCAAACGGTCCGGTTCGCTTTCTTTTTCTCCTCCGTAACGGGAGGGAAAATGGCAGACAAAGACATCGATCCGGTCTCCGGTAATCACATCTCCCCATACATGCAGGATATTACGGGTATGTTTATGCTGCTTGCGGGTAAAACGGACTGGATGTTCCGTGTGTCCCTGATAGCGGAACTTGTCCCGCTGGTAAAGAAATGCTACATTAATCCCTCGCGTGTCTTGTCCGTGTGTCATGCAATAGCGGTAATGTTGCCGGCGGAGTGGGGTGAAATCCAGAAGCCGGACAAGTACGGAATCGTTTTCGACTTCACAAAGTCCGATCAAAGCCGGAGTGCTCCATTCTCCCGCTGCTGTGATGACTTTTGCCAGTTGTTGTAGTTTATGGTAAAACCGTCCGGACGTCCAGTGGCGGTTGCCGGAGGGGAGGAAATCATTGTCCGCCGTAAGCGGATCGTCTTTCGTGTCGAACAGGTTTTCGACGTTGTAGCTCATCACGCGGAAGTCTGTTTGCCCTTGTGAAGGCAAAGAAAACAATGTCAGGATAAAAAACGTCATAGTTAAGGTTCTGGCCATATCGTTTTATTTTGTTTCATCTTCTTTCGGTACGAATTCGTAGGCTCCGATATCGGGACCGTCGTTTGTCAGGCGGTTTATGCCGTAGCGGTCCACCGGATATTGCTGCGTGACGAAGATATCGGCTTTCCCAACTCCTAAGGTCGTCAGCGAATCCGGACGGAAATCAAAACGGTATTTGTTTTTTTCGCCACCTTTTAACCTGTAGGACGGACTGGTATTGGTGAACAATACCTCTTTGAAGTGGTCATTGTTGCTGCCATTCGTTTTGATTACGCAATGGTTGAACAGGTATTCGAATGATGCCGCACCGTCGACGGATAGATTGAGTTCTCCTTTATATGCTTCTTTGCCAGCATCGAAACTGCCGTCGATGATGCAGTTGTCGAATGTCGCTTTGAGCGGATAAGCCTCTTCATTCGCATTGTTTGCCATCGTGAGGCAAGGCGTGGTCCGTTTTTCCAATGTCATGAAATTGGCAAGCGTACAATGGACGAAACAGTAGTTCCCGCCAATCAGAACCACGACACCTCCTCCGGCATTGGTCAATTCCGTGTTGGTTACTTCAATCTTGCAATTGCGTGCAGAGAATAGGTGCTCTCCCATATTCGTGATTTGGGAATTGCTTAGTTTCAGTTTGGATTCGTCCGGTGACGACTTTTCGAATGTCAGTCCTGTTTTTCCGTTTCGCACGATGACATTGTCCATAATGTTATGGTAGCTTTCCGGACGGAAGAAAATCCCTCCCCATTGTGATGGTGTCCGGTCGTAGGGCAGGATGTCGTTCAGTATGAAATCCAGACGGTCTCCGCGGAAGACAATCGGATTTTCGCGTGTCCCTTTGGCCAGCAATGTCCCGTATGTGATGACTTTCGCTGTGTCGTGCATATAGAACGTTGCGCCCGGATCGATGTTGAGCGTGATGTTGGGAGAAATAACCAGACTGTCATATATAAGGTAGGGCCGTTCGGCTGTAAAATGCGTGTCTTGTGTCAGGATAAGCCCGTTTTTATACAGGTTTACATTTTGTCCGTATGCTTCGAGGCGGACAGACTGTTTGACTCCGTTTGTGGTGAAGATGATGGAATCGTCCACCAGCAGCGGCTGGTTGGATGCGTTCGGATTGACGGTCACTTCCACAAAAACATACAAGCTGTCGTCCGCCTGTATCCTTACATTCTGGAAATGGTCGCCTTTGCGCCCGTCCACATTGATGCGGAAACCGGTTTCTTCACCGCTTGCCAGCATGATCTCGCTGATCAGCAAAGGTTGGTCATTGCGGTTATAGATCATGAACTCTTTGGTTGCGGAGCCTATTGTGGTGAATACCGTATCGAAAGAAAGTGTGTCGACCGAGAAACTCAGCCGATGGTTGGGGTTATTCGAATAGTTTTCGTCCAGCCCGTCACACGACAACAGGTTGAGCACTATAAAGAATAATATGAATAACGGAGCGGCTAATTTTTTCATTTCATTAATTATTAATAGTCCAGGTAAACTGTTATTTACCATATAATGTCAATAAGAAAACAAATTTATTATAAATAAGTTTTCGGGCATTAACATAAAAAAAGAGGAAAAACATCTGTTGAATGTTAATCCTCTTTTATAACGAGAAATGTATCGTTTTATTTTGCAGGGATGTTCTTTAATAGTTCGAGTAAGTGAGACCACCACAATCCAACGGTATCAATCTGTATGCGTTCGTTGGGGGAATGGACATCCCGAAGCGTCGGTCCGAATGAGATCATATCCAGATTCGGATATTTTTCTAGGAACAAGCCGCATTCCAGTCCTGCATGGATCGCCATTATTTTTGCATCTTTGTTAAACAAACGTTTATAGGTCTCTTGTGCCACTTTCAGGATCTTTGAATCCGGGTTAGGCGCCCAACCCGGATAGCCGTCGCCGTGAGTTACCTGTGCACCGGCTAACTTGAAAACAGATGCGACCTGGTTGGCAATCATGTTCTTGCAAGACTCGATGGAGCTGCGCTGGCTTGTGCCGACAATGATTGTGCTGTCATCTCCCATCTTGACAGAAGCCAGGTTGGTGGAGGTTTCCACCAGCCCTTCGATGTCGTGGCTCATGCCGATCACGCCATGCGGGCAGGCATGTAAAGCCAAAATCAGTTTTTCGGCATCATAGTCGCTGATGTATTTGTCCGGACGGTCGGTCGATGCCATTGTTATCTGTACGTTCGGGTCTACATGTTTCAGTTCGTTTTCGATATCTGCCGTGAAATGGTTCAGCAGAATACGGGCTGCTTCCTTTTCTTCCGGATACAGACCGATGGTCGCTTGCGCTTCGCGGGCGATAGCGTTGCGGAGGTTACCGCCGTGGATGAAGCAAAGGTTAAAATCGGCTTGATTTTTCAACAGGTACAGGTAGCGCACCAGAATCTTGTTGGCATTGCCCAACCCTTTATGTATTTCGCCACCGGAATGTCCGCCGTTCAAGCCTTTCACTTCGATTTTGAAGTATTGCATGTTAGGATTGGTGTCACGTGGTTCGTAATGGAACACCGCTTGCGTATCTTTGCCGCCTGCGCATCCCATAAAGATTTCACCTTCGTCTTCGCTGTCGAGGTTCAGCAGGATATCGCCTGTCATGAATCCTTTTTCGAGTGCTTTGGCTCCGGTCAGCCCGGTTTCTTCATCTACGGTGAAAAGGCATTCGATCGGTCCGTGCTCGATATCATCGGACGCGAGGATAGCCAGTTCGGCGGCTACACCGATGCCATTGTCGGCACCCAGAGTCGTACCGTTGGCGCGAAGCCAGTTTCCGTCGACGATTGTTTCGATCGGATCATGGTCGAAATCATGTGCGGTTCCATTATTCTTTTCGCAGACCATGTCCATGTGCGACTGGAGGATCACGGCTGCGCGCTCCTCCATGCCCGGCGTGGCGGGCTTGCGCATCACGACGTTGCCGATGGCGTCCTTTTTATATTCGATATGGTGCTTTTTGGCGAAATCGACCAGAAAATCAATGATTTTGCCCTCCTTCTTCGAAGGACGCGGCACACGCGTGATGGCGTCGAACTGTTCCCAGACAAGACGCGGTTCCAAAGAGGTTATTTCCGACATAGATTTTTGCATTTTTGCAAAGTTAGGAAAAAATCCGTAACTTTGACAATATAAAATACGGGAACGAATGGATTTCAGAATAGGACACGGATACGACGTACACGCGCTGGCCGACGGCCTGCCGCTGGTTTTGGGAGGCGTGGAGATCGCCCACACGAAAGGGTGCGTCGCCCACTCGGACGGAGACGTGGCGATCCACGCCCTGTGCGACGCCCTGCTGGGCGCCGCGGCGCTGGGCGACATCGGGCTGCACTTTCCCGACACGTCGGCCGATTTTGCGGGCATCGACTCGAAGATCCTGCTGCGCCGCGTGGCGGAACTGCTGCGCGAAAAGGGCTACGAGATCGGGAACGTGGACTGCACGATCCGCGCCCAGCAGCCCAGGTTGCGGCCGCACATCGACGCCATGCGCCGTGCGACGGCTGGCGCAATGGGCGTAGACGACGACCGGGTGTCGGTCAAGGCCACGACCACGGAGCATCTGGGCTTCGAGGGGCGCGAGGAAGGCATCTCCGTCTCCGCCGTGGCGCTTATTTACCGTCCTGCGGACAGGAAATAATTCAGAATTGCTTATATTTGTACGATCAAACACCAAACCGCGACGCCTATGAAGCAGTAGAAAACAACCTTTCAACTCCGTGCCTGCGGGCACACGACATATAAAAAGCGCATCGGCTTTTCTTCTTGCGTCAGAAAATTGGACACTTTCTATTGCTTTGAGGAATTAAAGTTGATGCTCGCGCTGTTTTACGGCGCGGGCATTTTCTTCTATCTCATTGCATGGGTCGTCCAATACCTCTGACGCGGATAAGGAATTTGTCCGCGTTTTTTTGTGTCCCGAATTCAAAATGAACCTTTCCTTAAAAATTCAAATGATGAAAAACGCTATCATTTTCGCCAAATGTCATTCAATCGCCGAACTCCTGCAAAAAACATTATTGCTTATTCTGTTGATACCGATCGCCTCTTCCTGCGAAAAAGAGGGAGGATCGCAACCCGATCCTCCGGGAACCATCACGCAAAATATGGCCGAAGATTATGAATATCCGGTAGGAATCTCACTTGCAGGGGTCTATTCATGGCATGCCTGCACCCTGTCGTGGACTACCCCTTCCACTATTTGGGTGGATGGATACAGAAACATGTACACCGACGATGTTTCCATCAACCCTTCGAGCGTTGCAATCTGTTCCTTGGGTAAGGTAAACGGCTTGGGAGCAATCACATCTATTCCCGAATCGGGATTCACGCCGATGAGCTACCGGGCAAATACGGCATTGGAAGCCGGCTGTGGATATGTTGTCAAATGCACGACATACGCAGAGCTGAAAGGCCATAATATCGCTCCGCAGATCTATACGACCCATATCAAACTTTACGCGGAACAGGTTGGTAATAATTCTGCAAAAGTCAAATATCAGGTTCTGCAATGACAGTTCCTCGTTGTTGGATTGATGAACGGCTGCCCACGGGCAGCCGTTCATCAATCCATCCTGCGATACCGCGGGTCGTTCACCCGCTTGTTCCACAGCCAGCCGACGTAGCGCATCGTGACGTCGGGCGTCAGGAGCGTCAGCACCGTTTCGCCCATGGCGGTCGAGACGGCGAAATCGGCGTGGTAGAGCGTGTTGCCGTCCGAAATATTGAAGGAGACCGACCAGCCCCACTGCACGCGGGCCGCCCGGTAGTCGCGGACCGACATCGAATCGAAATTCAGCATCTCGACACACTGGGTGATGCCCCGTTCGGTAGGCAGGTGCACCTCGACATGGTCGACGAACACCCCGAAAAAGAAGTAGTCGGCATAGATCGAACGGATCATTCCGCCGGGCAGCTGCTGCATCGAGTTGGGGAAGAACATATAGTCGCGCGACTGCACCAGCGAGTCGATCTTCGCGGCGTAGACCCGGGCCTTATAAGCCCTGCGCTGGGCGCGGTCCATCCCCGCCGCAGGCTCCTCGTAGACGGTCGTATGCTCCACGACCTGCACCGGGGCCTGCTGCACGGGAACGATCGTCGTCTGCGGCACGCTGTCCGCGGCGGAAGTTTCGAGCGTATACTGCGGGGTCTGCGCGACGGCGGCGCAGGCGATGAAAGAGAGTGCGCCGCAGGTGGAAAAAACGGAGTGTTTCATAAGTCGGACATCGGATTGAACGGGAAAAAAGCCCCCGCTTGAGGCGGGGGTTCGGGGATCGCCGGAGCGGCAAACGGACAGCGCAGCAGATACGGCTGCCCGGGATGGGTCCGGCAAAATGAATTTACGTCTATAGAGCTGCGAAATCGAACCCGTATACTGCACGGGGTTATACCACGGATTGGTGATCGTCAGCGTAGCCCCGCCCGTGCGGGAGAAGATTTCGAAGGTGAACGTGTAGGTCGACGCCGAGAACAGCGAGGTCGAGAAGGTCACCATCCAGCCTTCGTGCGTCTGCTCGGTGATATAGCCCTGCAAATCGGAAACGGTGTAGTTGATGATCGTCACATAGTAAGGCGGCACGTAACCCTTGATGTAGGGAAGCGTGATGTCCGCCGTTCCGTCCCACATGCCGACGTTGAACGCGGGGTTCATAATCTGGCGCATCGGACCTGCGGGCTGACGCTGGAAGGTCGTCGGGTTGAACTGGAAGTTGCGCGACAGCACGAGCGAGTCCATGAACTTCTCGTAGTTGGCGATACGTTCCGCACGGCGTTTCTCGCGCACCTCGCGGCGTTCTTCCTTGGGCGACAGCACTTTTTTCTGTCCGATCACGGTAACGCCCGCCGCACAGAGCAGCAGGCCCACAACGATAATGACTGTTTTTTTCATAGCACATAAGGTTTGTTACGGCTATGAAAGCAAGTTTTGTGCCGAAAGCGGGATCATGGGCCACTTTCCGCTTCCGGACACCGTTACCGTCACGGGCGTCGGCGTTTGCATACGCCGCCCTCCCTCGGGACGAGTTTCAGAGCCTCACGGCAGAGCGCCCCGCCGGACAGACGGAGACGCTACAACCCCAGTTTTTTGAGGAACTGACCCGTGTAACTGCCCTCGCACTGCGCCACCTCGTGCGGCGTGCCCGCGACGATGATCTCCCCGCCGGCCGCCCCGCCCTCGGGACCTATATCTATAATATGGTCGGCGACCTTGATGACATCGAGGTTGTGTTCGATGACGATGACCGTATTGCCGCGGTCGACGAGCTTGTTCAGCACCTCCAGCAGCAGACGGATGTCCTCGAAATGAAGCCCCGTCGTGGGTTCGTCCAGGATGTAGAGCGTGCGGCCCGTGTCGCGCTTCGAAAGCTCGGACGAGAGCTTGATGCGCTGGCTCTCGCCGCCCGACAGCGTCGTGCAGGGCTGGCCGAGCGTCAGGTAGCCGAGGCCCACCTCCTGAATAGCCCGGAGCTTCTGGTAGATATTGGGGATGTTCTCGAAGAACTCCACGGCCATGTTGACCGTCATGTTCAGCACGTCGTCGATATTTTTGCCCTTGTACTTCACTTCGAGCGTCTCGCGGTTGTAGCGGTGGCCGCCGCACGCCTTGCAGCGCACGTAGACGTCGGGCAGGAAGTTCATCTCGATGGTCTGCACGCCCGCCCCGCGGCACTCCTCGCAGCGGCCGCCCTTGACGTTGAACGAGAAACGCCCGGCCTTGAAGCCGCGGATCTGGGCGTCGGGCGTCATCTCGAACAGCTTGCGAATGTCGGAAAAGACGTTCGAATAGGTCGCGGGATTCGACCGCGGAGTGCGCCCGATGGGCGACTGGTCGACGACGACCAGTTTGTCGATATGTTCGAGGCCCTCCGCCCCGTCGTACTCCAGCGGCTGGTCGAAGGAGCGGTAAAGCTCTCTGGCGAGAATCGGCCGCAGGGTTTCGTTGACGAGCGTCGACTTGCCCGAGCCGCTGACGCCCGTCACGCAGATGAA
>OGKW01001720.1_pt1 | contig 12000 bp, 7 predicted proteins | sample 1572601 | NCBI WGS metagenome assembly OGKW01 (sample SAMEA2581875, study PRJEB24529) | metagenome | biome: Human gut stool | place: China | collected 2011
AGCAACCGCCGCAGTGACCACGGAACCGAGGACCTGGCCTATCCCGCGACGGGAGGCCGCAACTTCCGCGAACCCGCCCTGCGCGTCACCCATGCCGACGGCGACATGAACACCGAACTGCGCTACGTGTCGCACGCCTCGAAACAGCTCTCCGACAAGAACGTGACGGAGACCGTCGTGAAGATGACCGACTACTGCCAGGCGCTCGACGTGGAACTGGTCTTCACGGCCTACGCCCGCGAGAACGTCATCACCACGCACGCCGTGATCCGCAACCGCGAGAAGGGTCCCGTCACGCTGCACAGCTTCTACTCCTCGTCGCTCCCGCTGAAGGCCGACAAATACCTCCTGACGCACCTCTACGGGGCCTGGGCGCGTGAAGCGCAGGTCGACCACACGCTGCTGACCCACGGATCGAAAAGCATCGAGTCGACGCGCGAGGTGCGCACGACCCACACCGAAAACCCGGCGTTCCTGCTCACGCTGAACAGCGATTCGTTCAGCGAGACCTGCGGCGAAGTCATCGCCGGAGCGCTGGCCTGGAGCGGCAACTTCCGCCTCAACTTCGAGGTCGACGAATTCGACGTGCTGACCGTCCTGGCCGGCGCCAACCCCAACGCCTCGGAGTACAGGCTCCGCCCGGGCGAGACGTTCACCACGCCCGAAATGATCTACACCCACTCGTTCTGCGGCGCGGGCGGCGCCTCGCGCAACCTCCACGACTGGGCGCGCAACTACGGCGTCTACCACGGCCACGAGGCCGTCCCCACGCTGCTCAACAGCTGGGAAGGCGCCTACTTCAAGTTCGACGCCAAGGTCCTGAAACAGATGATCGACGACGCAGCCTCGATGGGATTGGAAATGTTCGTCCTCGACGACGGCTGGTTCGGCAACAAATACCCGCGCAACAACTCCAACGCCGGATTGGGCGACTGGCAGGTGAACGCCGCGAAACTCCCCGAAGGCATCGACCACATCGCCTCCTACGCCCACTCGAAGGGACTGAAGTTCGGCATCTGGATCGAACCGGAGATGGTCAACCCCAAGAGCGAGCTGGCCGAGAAGCACCCCGACTGGATCGTCCGTCCGCCGAAGCGCGAAGCGCCCACGACCCGCAACCAGTGGCTGCTCGACCTCACGAACCCCAAGGTGCAGGACTTCGTGTTCGGAGTCTTCGACAACACGATGAAACTCTCGGACAAGATCGACTACATCAAGTGGGACGCCAACCGCAACGCCAACAACGTGGGTTCGGCCTACCTCCCGGCCGACGAACAGTCGCGCTTCTGGATCGACTACGCGCAGGGCTTCTACAAGGTGATGGAACGCATCCGCGCCAAATACCCCGACGTGCTGATCCAGGCCTGCGCCTCGGGCGGCGGCCGCGTGGAGTACGGCGCCCTGAAGTATTTCGACGAAGTGTGGACGAGCGACAACACCGAGGCGCTTTCGCGCGCGCGCATCCAGTACGGCACGAGCCTTTTCTACCCCGCCGTCGTGATGGGTTCGCACGTCTCGGCCACGCCCAACCACCAGACGGGCAACATCACGCCCATCAAGTTCCGCTTCGACATGGCCTGCGCCGGACGCCTCGGCATGGAGCTTCAGCCCAGGCAGATGACCGACGAGGAGCGGCAGTTCGCCCGCCGGGCCATCGCCAGCTACAAGGAGTACCGCGACATCGTGATGCAGGGCGACCTCTACCGCATCGGCACGCCCTATGACAAGAGCGGCTGCTACGGCCTGATGTACGTTTCGAAGGACCGGAAGCAGGCCGTGCTGTTCACGTACAGCCTCCGGTACCAGGGCCGCTCGCTGATCCCGAAATTCCGCTTGCAGGGACTCGACCCGAAGACGGGCTACACCATCCGCGAACTGAACGTCGACAAATCGCGCAACTGGTTCGACGGCAAAACCTTCAGCGGCGAGATGCTCTCGAACGCCGGCATCAACCCCTCGATGCCGAAGATTTACGACAGCGGCGTATTCCTGCTCACGGCGGAATAGAAGCTGCTCCGTCGCGAAAGCCACCCCGGGATTTGCCGCCGGGGTGGCTTTTTCCTATCTTTGCCGAAGAACATTTTTCCGAACATGATCGAACAAATCATATCCCGACGACTGCAAATTCCGCTGCACCAGGTGCAGGGGACCGTGCGTCTGCTCCGCGAAGGGGCGACGATACCCTTTATCAGCCGCTACCGCAAGGAAGCGACCGGCTCGCTCGACGAGGTGCAGGTCGCCTCCGTCAAGGAGTGGCTCGACCGGCTCACCGAACTCGAAACCCGCAAGCAGACGGTGCTCACGACCATCGAGGGGCAGGGCAGGCTGACCCCGGAACTCCGCCGGCGCATCGCGGAGTGCTGGGATGCGGTGGAGCTGGAGGACATTTACCTGCCCTACAAACCCAAACGCCGCACGCGGGCCACCGTGGCGCGCGAACGGGGCCTGGAGCCGCTGGCCGAAATCATCCTGGCGCAGCAGTCCCGCAACGTCGTGCAGCAGGCCCGGCGGTTCGTTTCGGCCGAAGTGCCGACCCCGGAGGAGGCCCTCGCCGGGGCGTGCGACATCGTCGCCGAACGTATCTCGGAAGACGAGCGCGCCCGCAACACGCTGCGCCGCACGTTCGCCCGCGAAGGCATCGTCCATTCGAAACTCGTCAAAGGCAAAGAGACGGAAGGGGCGAAATACGCCGACTATTTCGACGCCGAGACGCCCCTGCGCAGCATCTCGTCGCACCGCTTCCTGGCCATGCGCCGCGGCGAGGAGGAGGGCATCCTGAAAATCGCGGTCGACGTGGATGCCGAACATTGCATCGAAAGTCTCCGCCGGCTGTTCGTACGGCCCGGCTCGGCGACGCGCGAATGGATGGAAGCGGCCGTGGCCGACGCGTTCAAACGCCTGATAAGCCCCTCGATCGAGACCGAACAGCTCGCGGCGGCCAAGGAGAAGGCCGACGACGAGGCGATCCGGGTTTTCGCCGAGAACCTGCGCCAGCTGCTGCTCTCCTCGCCGCTGGGGCAGAAGCGCGTCGTGGCCATCGACCCGGGATTCCGCACGGGATGCAAGGTCGTGGCGCTCGACGCGCAGGGCAACCTGCTGCACAACACGACCGTCTACCCCCATCCGCCTCAGGGCCGGGCGGCCGAAGCGGCCGAGACGCTGAAATCGCTGGCCGCCAGGCACAAGGCCGAGGCATTCGCCATCGGGGACGGCACGGCGGGCCGCGAGACCGAACAGCTGGTCCGCGGACTGGGGCTGGAAGGCGTGGAGGTATTCATGGTGAGCGAGGACGGCGCGTCGGTCTACTCGGCGTCGGCCGCGGCGCGCGAGGAGTTCCCGGACTACGACGTGACGGTGCGCGGGGCCGTGAGCATCGGACGCCGCCTGATCGACCCGCTCTCGGAGCTGGTCAAGATCGACCCCAAGTCGATCGGCGTGGGGCAGTACCAGCACAGCGTCGACCCGGCGAAGCTCAAGGCGCGGCTCCGGACGGTCGTCGAAAGCTGCGTCAACCGCGTCGGCGTCAATATCAACACCGCCTCGAAACACATCCTGACCTACATATCGGGGCTGGGACCCGTGCTGGCGCAGAACATCGTGGCCTACCGTGCGGCGAACGGGGAGTTCAAAAGCCGCAGGGCGCTGCTCAAAGTGCCGCGGCTGGGAGCCAAGGCTTTCGAGCAGGCGGCCGGGTTCCTGCGGGTCGTCGGAGGCGCGAATCCGCTGGACAACAGCGCCGTGCACCCGGAATCGTACGCCGTCGTCGAGCGGATGGCCGCCGACGCGGGCGTGACAGTCGAACGCCTGCTAACCGACAAACAGCTGCGCAGCGGTCTCAAGGCCGAACGATACGTGAGCGAAGAAGCGGGGCTGCCGACCGTGACGGACATCCTCGAGGCGCTCGACAAACGGGGGCTCGACCCACGCGAGCAGTTGCAGGTCTTCGCATTCGACCCCAACGTGCACACGATCGGCGACCTGCGCGAGGGAATGCTTCTGCCGGGCATCGTCACCAACATCACGGCCTTCGGGGCTTTCGTCGACATCGGCGTCAAACAGGACGGGCTGGTGCACATCTCGCAGCTGGCCGACCGCTACGTGGCTTCGCCGGCCGACGTGGTGCATCTGGGACAGCACGTCGAAGTGCGGGTGACGGGCGTGGACACCGTTCGCGGACGCATTGCGCTCTCGATGCGCCACGAAGCATAAAAGACCGGATCAAGCGAGGCCCTGCAACGGCCATCCTGGTCGAAAAATGGCCTTTTAAGGTCGAATATTGTCCGCCCGGTCCGTAAAACATCGCTACCTTTGGGTATTCAAACCATTAACCCATTTGTCCGATGAGAAAAAACAACCTGTTCATTACCTCGTCGTGCCTGCTGGGGGCACTGGCCTCGTGCTACGGGGCCTTCGGAAAGAACCCGCGGCCATCGGCAAATGGCATCTGGGGTGGGATTGGACACACAAGGAAGGCAAGGCGAAAACCGTCGACAACATCGACTTCACGAAGCGCGTGGCCAACGGTCCCACCGATCGGGGATTCGACTATTTCTACGGGCTGACCTCGCCGTCCGGACCTCCGCACCTCTACATGGTCAACGACATGGCGGAGAAACAGCCGAACACGAGATTCGAAGAATCAGGCGGCGGACTGTATAAAATCAAGGGCGGCATCGGCCACAGCGACTGGAGCGCCGACGGCATGCAGCCCCACCTGGCGGACAAGATGCTCGAATACCTCGACGAAAACAAGGATTCCGACAAGCCGTTCTTCCTCTACATGGCGCTGACGGCTCCCCACATCCCGCTTTTCCCGAGCAAGGAGTTCAAGGGCAAATCCAAGATCGGCGACTACGGCGACCTGGTGATGATGATAGACGACATCGTCGGCAGGGTCAATCGAAAGCTGAAGGAGATCGGCAAATACGACAACACGATCGTCATGTTCGCCGCCGACAACGGCTGCGCCGGTTACATCAACATGGACAGGATAAACCGGAAAGGGCACTATCCGTCCTATATTTACCGGGGCTACAAGTCGCACGGCTGGGAAGGCGGCCACCGCATTCCCTTCATCCTGTCGTGGGGCGACCGGTACGGACACGTGACCGATAATTCGCTCGTCTCGCTGACCGATCTGTACGCCACGTTCGCCGACATGCTCGGCTACCGGATGGCCGACGACGAGGCCGAAGACAGTTTCAGCTTCTGGCCGATACTCGACGGCTCGGGCAACTCCGCCCGGACCGACCTGATCGCCACGTCGGGAGCCGGCTATTTCACCTACCGGACGCCGCAGTACAAGCTGATATTCAACGCGGGAAACGGTTCCGGCGAAGAGTACAGGATCGACGGACAGCCCCCGCTGCAATTCTACGACATGGTCAACGATCCCGAAGAGAAGGTCAACCAGATAAACAATCCGGAATACGCGGGCCGGATCAGGGAGATGGCCGCCCGGGTGAAGAAGTACATCGAGGACGGCCGATCGACGCCCGGAGCCAAAGCGGCCAACGACGGCGGCAATTCCTGGAAACAGATCACCGACATAATGAGCGGCCTGTACGCCGGGAACAGGTAAGGGCGAAACTGCGTCGAAGGATGCCGGAACCGCCGTCCGGCTCCGATCAAAAAACCTCCGTATTCCGGAATCGGAATGCGGAGGTTTTCAATTGGCGGCAACGAGCTGGCGCGGGACATGCTCGAAGATACTGACGAGCAGGCTGACGCCTTGTTATTGCTGAATTACAAGCGATAACGAAACAACCGAGGCTGATAAGGGCCCTGACAAAGAAAAAGCCCTCGGAAGTTATTAGCTTCCAAGGACTTTCTTGGTGGAAAATTGTCGTCCGGCATTGCTCTCGCGCCATTTCCGCGCACGCCGTCCGGCGACTTTCCGGCAGCATTCGCTGCTTCAGTTGAGGTCTGAAGCGGACGCCATAAATTTGAATCGAATTTTACCGATTTTAATTTTATTTTATCTATATATCAATATTTTACAGCTGTTTTTTTATCAACTGCTAGGTCTGGAAGTTTTCGAAAATTCGGCCGATGCCGTACAAATGCCGTACAAATTTTCTATCTTTGTCCCGAAGATAAAACCCAACCGTATGGCTACTTTCTCCTACCGTATCCGCACAACCCGTAAGGGAATTCTGACCAAGGTCCTCATCCGATTCAACGTCGATCGGCACACCTCGTTCTATGCCGATACCCAGTATCTGGTGCTCTCCGACGCCTGGGACGATAAAAAGCAGACGGTCAAGAGCCGCTTCACCTTTACCGACGATTTCACCGAGCAACAGGGACGCGAGCTGACCAAGAATCTCTCCGAACTGCGCAGCCACATCCTCGGAGAGATTGCCAAGGATCTCGAGCACGCAATGACGAAGACGCGACTGGAGAAGATCATCTACAGCTTCCACCACCCGCGCAGCCTCACCACCGGCCGCCGCGTCCGCACCCGCGAATCGCTCGGCGACTACATCGCCCGCTTCACGCGCGAGATGGAGGAGGGCACCCGGCTGAACATCCACAAACTCCGATACGGTCCCTCGACCATCAAGAACTACAAGGGGTTCGTCGTGCAGTTCGACGAGTACTGCAAAGCCAAACGCAAGCAGTTCGACTTTGCCGACATTGACCTGAAGTTCTACGACGACTTCGTCGCCTGGTTCACCGCCAAGAACTACTCTGTCAATACGATCGGCCGCCACGTCAAGGAGCTGAAGATCATCATGCGCGCGGCCCGCGAGGAGGGTCTGCACGACAACGGGGCGATCGAGAGCCGCAAGTTCCGCGTGCTGACGGCCGACGTGGAGAACATCTACCTGACGGAGTCGGAGATCCGGGCCATCGCCGCGCTCGACCTCTCAAAAAACCGGCACAAGGATGTTGCCCGTGACATCTTTCTGGTGGGGTGCTACACGGCGCAACGCTTCAGCGACTACTCGACCATCAACGAAGGCAACATCCGCACGCTGGAGAACGGACAGCAGGTCATCGACCTCAAGCAGCAGAAGACCGGCAACCACGTCGTCATTCCGGTCCGCCCCGAACTGCAGGCCATCCTGGAGAAGTACGACAACCGGCTGCCGAGAACCTACGAGCAGAAGGTGAACCACCTCATCAAGGAGATTGCGCGCGAGGCGGGCATCACGGAGAAGGTCGAGGTCTCCTACATCGAGAATGGCGAAAAGAAGAGCCGGTTGGTCGAGAAGTGCGACCTGGTGAAGACCCACACGGCGCGGCGCAGCGGCGCAACGAACATGTATCTGGCGGGAATCCCGACCATCGCCATCATGAAGGTTACGGGCCACAAGACCGAACGGGAGTTTATGAAGTACATCAAGATCACCGAGGAGCAGACCGCCCTGGAGCTGATGAGCCACCCCTATTTTTCGGGGGCAAGCAACACAACACGATAATCTGAAAGAGTGTTGTCCGGGAATTTTCTTAACTTTGTTAAAACAGACTGATGCAATGAAAGACGATACGCAGGAATTAACACTGTTCGACAACTACGATTTTATAGAAAAAATCGAATCTCTGATGGCCGACTGTGAATCGGCCGAGGTGGAGTTCAAGTCCGCCAGGGGAGGGTTTCCGGGCAGCCTGTGGGAGACCTACTCCGCTTTTGCCAATACGCAAGGTGGAGTCATCGTATTGGGCGTCAAAGAGAAGGACGGAAAATTCACACTTGACGGCATCACACTGGAGCAGGCGCGCAAATACAAAAAGGAGTTTTGGGACAACGTAAACAACAAGGCTCATTGCAGCGCAAACGTCCTGCAGGAGAAAGACGTGCAGGATGGCGAATACAACGGGAGCTATGTCCTGGTGTTCAATGTGCCACGGGCTCCCCGCAACAAGATTCCCGTATATCTGCATAACAACCCCGAGAATACATTCAAGCGGAATTACGAAGGAGACTATCGGTGCGATGCAAGCGAAATACAACGCATGTTCGCCGATGCCGATATCACGGAACATCCCCGTGATTACAAAATTCTGCCCGAATTTACCATCGAGCAGGATATTGACAAGGCAACTCTTGAGCAATACCGCCGGCTGGTCGCAACCAAAAGCCCCGATCATCCGTGGCTGCTGCTGGACGACAAACAGTTCCTAATGAAATTGAAAGGTTACCGGATCGATCGGCGAGAGAAGATCGAGGGACTGACGCTTGCCGGTCTGCTGATGTTCGGCAAAACGGACAGCATCACCGACGCCTACGGATGTCCGCAATACTTTCCCGATTACCGTGAATATTTCAGTTCCAATCCCGACGACCGCTGGACAGACCGCATCTGCCCGGACGGCACCTGGGAGGCGAATCTGTTTCAATTCTACTACCGGGTCTATCCCAAGCTGGCCGCAGCCCTGCCCAAGCCTTTCGCCTTGAAGGACGGCATCAGAGAGGACGAAACGCCGACACATACGGCTCTACGCGAAGCGTTTATCAATGCACTGGTCCATTGCGACTATTCAGTTGACTCAAACATTACGATCGAGCTACACAAGGATTGTTACATATTCTCCAATCCAGGTTCCCTGCTGCTCTCCATTGCCCAATATTATCAGGGAGGCAACAGCGTATGCCGCAACAAGGCCCTGCAAACGATGTTCATGTTGATCGGTTCAGCGGAAAAGGCCGGAAGCGGTGCCGACAAGATCATGCAAGGTTGGAAAAAGGCAAATTACCGCAATCCGCGAATCGAGGAGATCACCCACCCCGACAAAGTCGTATTGACATTGCCCCTTGTCAGTTTGTTGTCCGATGAGGTCATCTCCTATCTGAAATCCCTGTTCGGTGAGGATATAACGTCCATAGAACACAACAAGTTGATGACCCTGGCGACCTGTTGCAGCGAGGGCGAGGTCACCAACTACCGGATGCAATTGGTATTGGACAAGCACAGTGCCGATATCACAAAGTTGCTCAAAGAGTTATGCAACGACCGATACCTTATTCCCGAGGGAATCGGCCGCGGCACGCACTACAGAATCAATAAAAAATTCCAGGAGGGGGGACTTCCCGGGAATGTTGCTAGTAATGTTGCTAGTAATGTTGCTAGTAATGTTGCTAGCTCTCCAGACAAGGAAAGGCGCAGAAGATTATCATCCAGCGAATTACACACAGCCATTCTGCACACATGTGTTGATTTTGAATCGCTGGAAACCATAGCTAACAAAGTAGGGAAGAGTCTACGATACCTGAAAAACAGAGCCATACCCATCATGGTTGCCGAAGGGTTGTTGGAACGTGAATATCCCAATATGCCGAAACATCCCCATCAGCGATACCGTGCAAAAAAGAGATAGCCAGCCATGCCGCGCCGTCGAAAAATAACGATCCGGGCCTCCGAGCTGGAGTGCTTCGAGACGCTCGTCCGAGAGCTGCAACAGCGGCCGGAGTTTGCCGGATTCGATCCGTCGAGCCTGCACGTCTGGGCTTACGAACGGTATGAGCCGAAGCTGAAGGATGCCGACGCAATCCTCCGCCGCTTCGACTACTGGCTGGGCGTACACAAGAGCGAGCGCTATCTGATGGCAAACGGCAGCCGGCTCTTCAACAAAAAGGAGCTTGCCGAGGCGCTGGGCGTCGCACGTCCGACGCTCGACCGGTGGATTACGAACGGATGGCTGGAGCCGTGCCGCGTTCAGATCTCAAGCAGCGGCGACACCCTCTTTGCAGCCAACGCCGTTCGGGAGGTACTAATAACGTTTTCCAATGAATAATTCGTCAAACAAAGATCAACACTATGCATTGGATTCTTCCGGAAACATTAGACACATAAAAGATGCTAATCCAAGCAATGACGAATTTTTTTGTCTTTTTTGCCATCGTCAAATGATTGCAAAGCAGGGGAAAATACGGCAATGGCACTTTGCGCACAAGGCTCTTTCTCCTAACTGCAGCTATGAAAGTTACTTACATTCATTGGCAAAACTTTTAATCCTACAAAAACTCAGAAGTGAACAACCTTTCGGAGTCGAAATTAAAGTTCCTTTCACTTGTAGAAATAAAGAGACCTGCATATGGTACGAAGATTCATTTGATGAATCTTGCAACTGGACTGGATACAAAAATTATGATTTAAAAAAATTCTATAACACATTTGAAGTTGAAGCCTTCTACGATAACTTTCGTGCAGACATTCTCCTTTCAAATTCCATTAAAAAGTATACACCGGTCTTTATCGAAATATATGTTTCACATCCTTGCGAACATCAAAAGATTGACTCAGGAAATAAAATCATAGAACTAAAGATCAACTCGGAAGATGATATAAAATCAATCATCAATAGCCCCATCATCACAGAAGACGGAGATCTTATCAGATTATATAATTTCAAACCGAAAGGAGACTTTACCGGTCCACCTCAACATCCCAAGCAATTGGTGAAGTTTTCAGTTTTTGAAAGCTATAAAATGTATTGTGGAAATACGGACTGTCAGACATTCTCATGTCACAGAAACAAAGCTATCTTCGAGTTAACCTCCGACTTTCATCCCGACTTTCTCCCAGAATATTCTCTATATGATTATGGAATCGTAGAACTATACGATTTGGATCCTAACCTCAAAGTATGCAACCTCTGCCGCTATTATAGGCCCCGAGACATATTATTCGACGATCTGTTCGACATAAGAATCGATAAACGTCCAATTTTTTGCTGCTTATACAAAAAACTCGGGACTGATAAATATCGAGACCCATCAGATGCACGCACTTGCACTGCATTCCGGAAAATAGATGGAAAAACAATGGCAGAGATTAGACAAGAATATAAAATGGTAAAACCAATCATTTGGAAGAAACCAAATGATTAGAAGGCCTATTTTGCATCGGGTGGAATCCGATTACACGGCAGTGCCAACCGAAGCAAACGAATGCCAAAATCCGGAAACAGACAACGGCATGTCTTCGGTGTGGCACCGGTTGGCATCGGTTGGCGCTGATTTGTAACACCATTCGCCGTTTTCGGGAGGGGCTCGGAAAGCCTTTCTTTGCGTCATCAACCAAATTCAAATCGTTATGACCAAGGAAATCTTTCTGAGCGGCATGACCGCCGACCAGCTCTCGGAGATGATTCGCGAATCGCTGCGCGACGAGTTGCGGCAGCTCCACCCCGAACCCTCCGCCGAGACGCCGAACTATCTGACCCGTCGCGAGACGGCCCGCCGCCTGCGCATCTCGCTCGTGACGCTCAACGACTGGGTGAACCGCGGGCGGATCCGCGCCCACAAGATCGGCGGGCGCGTGCTGTTCCGCGACAGCGACGTCGAGGCGGCACTGCACCGGATTGTCCCCATCAAAAGCCGATAGCCATGAGGACGACACCAGATTGCATCGGCATCCGGGAGTATCTCCTCCGCCGGGGACTGCACCCCCACCGCGAAACCGCCACCCACGGCATGTTCCTCTCGCCGCTGCGCAAGGAGCGCACCCCCAGCTTCAGCGTCCGCTACGACAAGGGGCTTTGGTACGACTTCGGGCTGGGTGAAGGGGGTACGCTTCTCCAGCTGGTCATGCGCCTCGAAGGGTGCGGCATGGCAGAAGCCATCCGACGCCTCCGCAAAGGGTCCGCAGACGAAGCCCCCTACCAGCCCTTGCCAACCGCCTCGCCGCGCGAAGACTCCCCGCTGCGGATTCTCGGTGTCGGGGAGATTCGCCACCCGGCACTGATCGGCTATCTGCGCGAACGCGGCATCGCCCCCGCCGTGGCCGGAGCGCTGTGCCGCGAGGTTCACTACGCCGTCGGCGAGCGGCGCTTCTTCGCTTCCGCAACGATGCCGGAGGCTGGGAGCTGCGCAGCCCGCAGTTCAAGGGGAGCAGCGCCCCGAAAACCATCACGACCTTCGACCGGCACGGCGACACGGCGCTGCTCTTCGAGGGCTTCTTCGACCTGCTCTCCTACCTGACACTGCAACACAAGCCGGAGCCAATCGTCGACACCGCCGTGCTCAACTCCGTGGTCAACCTTCCCCGCGCC
>OGKW01001721.1_pt1 | contig 11998 bp, 6 predicted proteins | sample 1572601 | NCBI WGS metagenome assembly OGKW01 (sample SAMEA2581875, study PRJEB24529) | metagenome | biome: Human gut stool | place: China | collected 2011
GACCATCGGGTGGTTCTTGCCCGCCTTATCTACCATGAACAGCGGTGCGATGCCTGTGGCGCGGGCCACGCGGTCGTCGTCCGCACCGAAGGTCGGGGCGATATGCACGATACCCGTACCGTCGGTCGTGGTCACGTAGTCGCCCACGATCACGCGGAAGGCATCGCCCATCGGCCGCACCCACGGGAGCAGCTGCTCGTAGCGGACGCCCTCGAACTCGGGTCCCTTGTAAACACGATCCTCGACCTCGAACGTTCCCTCCATCTTCTTGGTGAAGTAGGAACCCAGTAGCTCTTTGGCCAGAATGACCGTCTGCGGCCGGTCGGTGTAGGGGTTGCGGCACTTGACCTTCACGTATTCGATCGCAGGGCCTACGGCCAGCGCCGTGTTCGAAGGCAGCGTCCACGGCGTGGTGGTCCAGGCCAGGAAATAGAGTTCCCCTTCGACCCCTTCGAAGAGTTTCTCGCTCTTCGCGTCGCGGATCACGCGGAACTGCGACGTGCAGGTCGTGTCCTTCACGTCGCGGTAGCAGCCCGGCTGGTTCAGCTCGTGGGTCGAGAGACCCGTACCCGCCGCCGGCGAGTAGGGCTGGATGGTGTAGCCCTTGTAGAGCAGGCCCTTGTCGAAGAGCTGCTTCAGGAGCCACCACAGCGTCTCGATGTATTTGTTGTCGTAGGTGATGTACGGGTCGTCCATGTTGACCCAGTAGCCCATCTTGCGCGTGAGGTCCTCCCACTTGCCCGTGAACTCCATCACCGCCTCGCGGCACGTGCGGTTGTACTCCTCGATGGAGATCTTCTTGCCGATGTCTTCCTTGGTGATGCCGAGCTTCTTCTCGACGCCCAGTTCCACGGGCAGTCCGTGAGTGTCCCATCCGGCCTTGCGGTGCACGAGGTAGCCCTGCTGCGTCTTGTAGCGGCAGAATACGTCCTTGATCGTGCGGGCCATGACGTGGTGGATGCCGGGCATGCCGTTTGCCGAGGGGGGACCCTCGTAGAATACGAACGTGGGATGGCCCTCGCGGGTCGTGATGCTTTTGTGGAACGTGTCGCGTGCGTCCCATTCGCCGAGCACGTCGGCGGCTATGCCTGCCAGGTCGAGGCCTTTATACTCCTTGAACTTCATATCGGTGGAAATTTCTTCGCTAATTTTCTGACAATTGGCAAAGATATAAAAAAGATTTGAAAAACGGGTCTGAAGCGTTCGATTTATGGATCTCCGTTCCGGGAAGCGGGGTCTGCGGGGGCCTTCCCTTCGTCGGGGCTGTCCGCGTCCGGCTTCGGGGCGATGACCGTCCCGGTCGTTTTCCGTCCGGTTTTGCGCCCGGGACGGACGCGGGTTTTGGGGATTACTCCCCCGCGGGAATGTCGATCCGGAAATAGGAGCCTTCGCCCGCCACGGAGTCGACGCCGACCGAGCCGCCCAGCTGTTCGGCGATCGACTTGCAGATCGAAAGCCCGAGCCCGGTCCCCTGGGTGAAGGTGTCGAGTTTGACGAAACGTTCGAAGATGCGTTCCCGGTCTTCGGGCGCGATGCCGATGCCCGTGTCGCGGACGTAGAAACGGATGTGGCCGGGAATCCGGCGGAATCCGATCGTTACCGATCCTTTTTCGGTAAATTTCAGTGCATTGCGCGTAAAGTTGTTCAGCACCTGGGCAAGCCCCTTCCTGTACTCCGTGACGGGGAATTCCGGCAGCCCTTCCTCGACGCGCAGCTCCACGCCCGGCCGGCGCTGGAGGCGGAGCGAGTCGGCGACCTCCCGGCATAAGTCCCGGGCGTCGAACTGCGTGCGCTCGATGTCCGTGCGTCCCGACTCGATGCGCGCCAGATCCAGCACGTCGGAGATGATTTGCAGCAGCAGGGTGTTGTTGCGCAGGATGATGTCGGTGTACTCCCGGCGGGTTTCGTGCCTGCTTTCGTCTGCCAGCAGTTCCGAGAATCCGACGATGGCGTTCAGCGGGGTGCGGATTTCGTGGCTCATGTTGGCCAGGAACGCCGACTTGAGTTTGTTGGACTCCTCGGCGCGCTTCTTCGCTTCGCGCAGCTCCTCCTCGGTGCGTTTGAGTTCGCTGATGTCGTAGTTGACGCACGCCAGGTCGATCACGCCCTCCTCCGGACGGTAGTCGCGGCAGAGCAGGTGGATTTTGATCCAGCGCATCGGCTCCTGATCGCTCACGATGCGCACTTCGTTGACGAAAGTCCGGATTTCTCCGGTTTTGAGGCGTTCGAACTCCTCCTCAAGGTGCTGCCGGTCGTCGGGATGGACCTGCCGCCAGTGGCCGAGAATCTGTGAGGCGGGCGTGTTTTCCGCTTCGCCGTAATTTTTGGCCCAGGGCCCCTTGGTGTAACCCTCTCCCGTAAGGGGGTTGTAGCTGACGCAGCCCACGTGCGCGAAGTCCGAAACCAGGTTGAAGAGATGCTCGAAATCGTCCAGCTGTTCGCGGCTGCGCGTGGCGTCGGTGATGTCTTCGAGCAGGATGACCAGTTCGTCGTCGTCGCCCGGCGTGTTGTAGATCAGACTGCGGCAGGTGCGTTTGCCGTCCGGGCTTTTCCCGATCTGCTCCCAGAAGGAGCAGGAGGGGATGTGCTCGAATGTGGGGATGTGTTTCAGGGGATCTATTCCCACCTCGCGGGCCGTTTTTCCGGTATGCTCCTGCGTGCGGATGCCCAGTATCCTGCCGGCCTGCTGGTTAATGTACGAAAGCAGGTAGTCGACCGCTTCGCCCGAATGGTCGCGCAGGATGTTGACGCGCAGGTAGCCGATCGGCAGGTGTTCGATCAGTTGTGCGAGGTGGCTGTAATTGCGTTGCGTCGCCTTGTAGCTCTGACTGATGGAGGCCAGTTCGGCATTTTCGGGAGTGCTTTCCGTAACGCGGCGGACGGTCCCGAAAACCGAGCGGACGCCCGTCTGCGGATCGTTGGCGGCCGCCACGGCTCTGACTTGCAGGCATCTGTCGCCGTTAGCCGTGACGAACGTTTCGTCGAGCGAGTCGGAGACCTTGAGGGCGGCGCAGCGGGTGTAAATGCGCGCCCGGTGCTCCTCGCCGGGCAGCAGGCGGACCTCCTCGAACGAAATGCGGGTGCGGTCTGCGCCGAAAAGTTCCGCCGCCAGCCGCGAACAGGTCATTTCGCGCTGTCCGAAGTCGAGCCGCCACCACCCGACGCCGGAGGCGTCGAGTGATTTTTGCAGCAGGTCGGGGGCGGCTTGTTCGGAGTGCATGGCAGAAATACCCTTTTTCGATGGTTCTGCAAAAATAGAAAATTTCGGGAGAAAACGAATTTTGTCCGGATGATTTTTTGCGCGGCGGCGCTATTCGGTCTCGTCCTGCCGCGTCAGCGTGCGGATCACGCGCGCCGGATTTCCCACGGCCACCGAGTCGGCCGGGATGTCGCGCGTCACGACGGCTCCGGCGCCGATGACCGAACGGTCGCCGATGGCGACGCCCGGGCAGACGATCACCCCTCCGCCCAGCCAGCAGTCGTCGCCGACGGTGATCGGACGGCCCGCTTCGAGTCCAGTGCGGCGCTGTGCCGCGTCGAACGGATGCAGGGCGGTGAGCAACTGCACTTTGGGACCTATGAGCGTGTGGCGGCCGATGCGGATCGGCGCCAGGTCGAGGAACACGCAGTCGAAATTGACGAACGACCCTTTGCCGATTGAGATGTTGAGTCCGTAATCGCAGCGGAACGGTTCGCGGATGAATCCTTCGCAGCCGGGGCACAGCTCGCGCAGTGCGGCGCGGTAGGCGTCGTCGTGGCCGCAGAGTTCGACGTTGAGGCGGTGCATCAGGCGCGTGGCGTTGTCCCGGATGGCGGTGAGTTCCGCATCCCGGGGGTCGAACCACCCGCCGGCGAGCATCTTTTCCCGCTCGGTCATTTTAGTCGAAGGATTGCATTTCGATCAGCTTGGCGTAGATGCCGTTTTTGGCCATCAACTCCGGGTGAGTGCCTTGCTCGGCGATCCGACCCCGTTCGATGACGATGATTTTGTCGGCGTTGTGGATGGTCGACAGGCGGTGGGCGATGACCACCGACGTACGGCCTTTGAGCAGGTTGTTGAGGGCGTCCTGCACGAGTTTTTCGCTCTCGGTGTCGAGTGCCGAGGTGGCCTCGTCGAGGATCAGGATGTCGGGGTTCTTGAGCACCGCGCGGGCGATCGAGAGCCGCTGGCGCTGGCCGCCGGAGAGTTTCACGCCCCGGTCGCCGATGTTGGTCCCGTAACCGTCGGTGCATTCGCGGATGAAGCAGTCGGCGTTGGCGACCTTCGCCGCCTCGACCACCTCTTCGTGCGTGGCGCCGCGCTTGCCCATGCCGATGTTGTTTTCGATGGTGTCGTTGAAAAGCACGGTGTCCTGCGCCACGACGCTCATATGGGCGCGCACGCTCTCCTGCGTGTAGTCGCGCAGCGAAATGCCGTCGATGAGTATTTCGCCCGCCGAGGGGTCGTAGAAGCGGGGCAGCAGCTCGCTCAATGTCGACTTGCCGCCTCCCGAGGGACCGACCAGAGCCACGGTCTGCCCGCGGCGTATCTCGAACGAAATGCCGTCGATCACTTCGCGCTCCCCGTCGTAGGTGAAGTGCACGTCGCGGAATTCGATTTTCTCTTTCAGCCCCGTGAGTTCCCGGGCGCCGGGTTTGTCCTGTATTTCGGGTTTCGTGTCGATGATCGAGAAGATGCGCTCTCCGGCGGCGATTCCCTGGTTGATGTTGGCGAACTGGTCGATGAAGGTGCGCACGGGGCGCGTGATCTGCGAGAAGATGGCGATGAAGGCGATGAATCCGCCGGGGTCGAGCACGCCTTTGGCCACGAGCGAACCGCCGAAGACGAGGATCACGCCCACGGCCGTGATGCCGAGGAACTCGCTCATCGGCGAGGCCAGCTGCTGCCGGCGGGCCATCGAGAGGGTCAGGCGCGCCAGGTCGGCGCTGATGGCGTAGTATTTCTGCTTGATGTATTCCGTGGCGTTATAGCTCTTGATGACCTTGATGCCCGAGAGCGACTCGTCGAGCGTCGAGACCATCTCGCCCATGCGCTGCTGGTTGGTGCGGGCCGGGTGGCGGAGTTTCTTCACGATGCTGCCGATCAGCAGGGCCACCACCGGGAGGAACAGCACCGAGAAGATGGCCAGCTCCCACGAAATGGCCACCATCATCACGATGTAGCCGATGATCAGAAACGGTTCGCGGAACGACACCTGGAGGGTGTTGGTGATGCAGAACTGCACCACGCCCACGTCGGAGGTGATTTTCGAAATGATGTCGCCCTTGCGCTGGTCCGAGAAATAGCCCACGTTCATGTCCATCACGCGCGAGAACATTTCGTTGCGCATGCGTTGCAGGGTCCGCGTGCGCATGTTCTCCATGGTCCATGCGCCGAGGTAGCGGAACAGGTTGCTCATCAGGCTGATGCAGATGGCTACAATGGCCAGCAGCATCAGTACGTTCTGGCGGTCGTATTGTTCGAAGATGTGCGAATAGGCGAAGTTGAAAAGTGTTGCGAGGTAGTCCTGATTGAGTTCCAGGGGAGGCAGCTTTTCGACGTATTCGAAGGAGTAGTTCGCGTCGAACATGGTGTTCAGGATCGGGATGATCAGCATGAACGTCAGCGAGTTGAACAACGCGTAGAAAAGCGAGTAGAAGAAGTAGGGGATCGCGTATTTCTTGATCGGCCGGGCAAAACCCAACAGCCGCATGTATGTTTTGAACATTCGGAGCGTATGTTTGTTGGTTACGCAATTAGCGGCGTAAAGATAGGAATAATAACCCGAAAAGCGAAAAATGTACGATAATTCGATGGATTATGGTGGACTTTGTGCCGAAAAAACGGTGCGGCGGCCTTCCGTTTTACCGCTCTGTGGGATCGTAGCCCGTGTCTTCGAGCCAGTGCGCCTTGTCGTTGGCCGCCGCCACGGCCAAACAGTCGCAGCGGTTGTTCTCGACTGTTTCGGCGTGGCCCTTGACCCAGACGAAACGGACGTTGTGGCGGTTGTACACGCGCAGGAAACGCATCCAGAGATCGGGGTTTTTCTTGCCCGCGAATCCCTTGCGGACCCAGCCGAAGACCCAGCCTTTCGAAACGGCGTCGACGACGTATTTCGAATCGGAGTAGATGACCACGTCCGAACCCTCGAACTTGAGCGTTTCGAGCGCCACGCACACGGCCATCAGCTCCATGCGGTTGTTGGTCGTGAGGCGGAATCCCTGCGACAGCTCCTTGCGGTGGTGTCCCGAGAGAAGCACTGCGCCGTAGCCGCCCGGCCCGGGGTTTCCGAGGGCCGAGCCGTCGGTGTAGATGGTGATCGGAGACAAAATATGCGTAGATTAGAGATCAAACATAGAGTTTATGACGGGATGTTCCGGTCCGGTTTCCGGGGCTTGCGCCTGCCGCACCGCCGCCGGCCGTTTCGCGGTTCATTCGGCGGCCGTTCCGCCCAGTTCCTTGTCCAGAATCTTTTTCGCCTGGTAAAAGGCATTCGTGTAATTGCGTGCCAGTATGGTGCCGTCCGGATCGATCAGAACGAAGAACGGCCAGCCTTCGATGGCATACGTTTCCATGATCTGCCGGTTTTCCGGATGACCGGTTTCCAGTTCCGCTTCGATCCATCCGTGTTCCAGCATGCCGGCCAGCACGGGGCGCATGTCGTCCACACCCGGCGACGGCGTTTTTTTGCCTGCGGGCAGACTTTCGTATACGCTCCGGATATCGGCGATGGATTCGGTCAGTCCCACCACCTGCAACCCTTTGTCCTTGTACTTTTCGAACAGATCGCTCACCTGCCGGTCGATATGGATCGAGCCGGGACACAATCCCCAATGGTAGAGCAGCAGGTATCGGCCTTTGAAATCAGTCTTGGCGACAGTACGGTCTTCGGTCGTTGTCAGCGTGAAATCCGGCGCCGGTTTTCCTTCGGCGAGTTGTTCCATTCTTGCCATGCAGTCTGCGTACATCCGGCCGAAATAGCTCGTTTTCAACCCTTCGGACAATGTCTTGTAAAACCTGTGCGCCTCCTTGGCCGGGGTGTACGACAACTGGGGTATCCTGTCGATCAACAGGTACAGGCTTCCGTGCGGATTGGCCGCTTCGTAGGCTTTTCGCAGCATATCCTTCCGTTCTACGCCGGGATTGCCGTTGTAAAATCGGTTGAATTTTCCGCCCCATTCCCGGCTGGCTGTCGTATCGTTCCGCTCCGACGCTTCCCGTGCATTTTCCAGATAACGTCCCCGGATCCGGCCGAGCGAATCATCGACCGCCAGCAGGCTCGACAGCATGGGCTCGTCGTAAATTCCTCCGCCGAGACGGCAATAATAGATCGCATCCGTCGAGCCGGTCATGCCGATCCGGTCGCCGGGCCTGACGATGACGGGTTTGCCTCCGCGATCCCCGGCTGCGGCTCTTCCGGCTTTCGGGCGGTAGGTCATCAGGTAGTACTGGTCGTGTTCCGACTTCCCCCGATGGCGGAATGCGCCCGGTTTGCGGACCACGACGTCGAATCCCGGGCCGTACTTCCATGAAGGCAGGAGAATACGCTCGAAACGGAGGGTGTCTCCGGCTTGCAGTCCCTCGATCCTTCCCTCCAGTCTGAATCCCCGGGCATAGGCACAGGCTGCCGCCATGGTCAGGGCGCAGCATGACAGGAAGAGTTTGTATCGTAGGGCCATGATAGCTGTTTTAATGCTTATTTGCCGGATTCGAGCGCCGCCAGCTGTTCGCGGATCGCCGTGATCTTGGCTTCGGCGTCGGCCTGCTTGGCGCGCTCGTTGGCCACCACCTTCTCGGGCGCCGAGGCGACGAACCGCTCGTTCGAGAGCTTCTTCATCACCGAGGCGAGGAATCCCTCGTAGTAGGCCAGATCGTCCGCGAGTTTTTTGCGCTCGGCCTCGGCGTCGATCTTTCCGGCCATCGGCACGAAGTACTGCGTCGTCTTGACGATGAACGCCGCGGCCGCCGGGTCCTTCTCCGCCACGGTTTCGATGGCCGTGAGGTTGGCCATCTTCATCACGACGGGGGCGAACTCCGCGGGATAGTTCTCATCGGCGATGACCCGGAGCGTCAGCGCCTCTTTCTGCGGCAGGCTCTTCTGGTTGCGGATGTTGCGCACCGAGGTGATGATCTCCTTCGCCAGTTCGAAGCGCGCCAGCATCGCGGCGTCTTCGGCCGCAGGCTCGGGCATCTGCGCCACGCAGATCGAAGCGCCTTCGGCGCGGGGCGCGAGGTCCTGCCAGATCTCTTCCGTGACGAACGGCATGAAGGGGTGCAGCACGCGCATCAGGGCGTCGAAATAGCCCTTCGTCGCCTCCATCGTCGGGGCGTCGATGGGCTGTCCGTAGGCGGGCTTCGCCATCTCGAGGTACAAGCCGCTGAAATCGTCCCAGAAGAGGCGGTAGGCCTCCTTGAAGGCCTCCGAGATGCGGTATGACTTGAAATCCTCGGCGATCTGGCGCAGCGAGCGGTCCAACGCCTGCCCGAACCACGCCACGGCCAGACGGTTGTTCTCGCTTTGCGCCGCCGCGGCGTCCACCGCCCAGCCGTTCAGGAGGCGGTAGGCGTTCCAGATTTTGTTGCCGAAGTTGCGGCCCTGCTCGCACAGCGCTTCGTCGAACATCACGTCGTTGCCGGCCGACGAGGAGATGAGCATCGCCATACGCACGCCGTCGGCGCCGTACTGGGCAATCAGATCCAGCGGGTCGGGCGAGTTGCCCAGCTGCTTGGACATCTTGCGGCCGATTTTGTCGCGCACGATGCCCGTGAAGTAGACGTTCGAGAAGGGCTTTTCGCCGCGGTATTCGTAGCCGGCCATGATCATGCGGGCCACCCAGAAGAAGATGATGTCGGGACCGGTCACCAGATCGTTGGTGGGGTAGTAGTAGCCGATCTCCCTGTTGTCCGGGAAGCGGATGCCGTCGAACACCGAGATGGGCCACAGCCACGACGAGAACCATGTGTCGAGCACATCCTCGTCCTGTCGCAGGTCCGTCAGTTGCAGCGATGCGTCGCCGCTCTTTGCGCGGGCCTTTTCCAACGCCTCTTCGGCCGTCAGGGCCACCACGAAGCCGCCTTTGGGAAGATAGTACGCCGGAATGCGCTGGCCCCACCACAGCTGGCGCGAGATGCACCAGTCCTTGATGTTCTCCATCCAGTGGCGGTAGGTGTTCTTGTATTTCTCGGGCACGAAACGGATCGCGTCCTCCATCACGGCCTTCGTCGCCGGTTCGGCCAGCTCCTGCATCGAGAGGAACCACTGCATCGAGAGTTTCGGCTCGATGGCCACGCCCGTGCGCTCCGAATAGCCCACGTTGTTGGTGTAATCTTCGGTCTTTTCCAAAAGGCCCGCCGCGTCGAGGTCCTTTTCGATCTGCCGGCGCACGTCGAAACGGTCCTGACCCACGTACATGCCCACCTTGTCGTTGATCGTGCCGTCGTCGTTGAAGATGTCGATGGTCTCCAGCCCGTATTTCTCGCCCAGCATGTAGTCGTTCACGTCGTGGGCCGGAGTCACCTTCAGGGCGCCCGTTCCGAACTCGATGTCGACGTACTCGTCGCGGATCACGGGGATCGACCGTCCCACCAGCGGCACGACGACGCGGGCGTCGGCGGGCAGGGACTTGTAACGCTCGTCATTGGGGTTGACGCACAGCGCCGTATCGCCCAGAATGGTCTCGGGGCGTGTCGTGGCGACGATGATCGCCCGGTCGGTTCCCTCGATCTTGTAGCGCAGGTAGTAGAGCTTGCCGTGCGACTCCTTGAAGACCACCTCCTCGTCCGAAAGGGCCGTCTGCGCCGCGGGGTCCCAGTTGACCATCCTTACGCCGCGGTAGATCTTGCCTTTCTCGTAGAGGTCGCAGAAGACGCGCAGAACGCTCTCCGTGCGGGCTTCGTCCATCGTGAAGCACGTGCGGTCCCAGTCGCACGAGGCGCCCAGCTTGCGCAGCTGTTTGAGAATCACGCCGCCGTATTTCTCCTTCCATTCCCAGGCGTGGCGGAGGAACTCCTCGCGCGTGAGCGACGACTTTTCGATGCCCTTTTCGCGCAGCATCGCCACCACCTTGGCTTCGGTGGCGATCGACGCGTGGTCCATGCCCGGCACCCAGCAGGCGTTCTTTCCCGACATGCGGGCGCGGCGCACCAGCACGTCCTGCAACGTGTTGTTGAGCATGTGCCCCATGTGGAGCATGCCCGTCACGTTGGGGGGAGGGATGACGATCGTGTAAGGCTCCCGCTGGTCGGGTTCCGAGTGGAAAATATGCTGTTCGATCCAGTAGTCGTACCATTTGGATTCGATCTGCTGCGGTGCGTATTTGTCTGCGATTTGCATGGCGCGTTGAATTTTACTTTGTTTTCAGGGATGCAAAGTTATTAACATTCTGTCAAAGATAAAATAAAATTTCTAAAAAATCGTTATCTTTGCACCATTATATATCTGTATATCCTATGAGCAAAAAAGATAAGATCAAAACCATCGAAGTAGACGACGTGAATCTCGTCCCCGAGCTGCTCGACGGCAATCACCGCGTGATCCCCATCGTGACCGGCGGCGACGAGCCTGTGGAGGAGGTCGAAGTGCCCGAAATCATACCCATTCTCACGCTGCGTTCGTCGGTGCTTTTCCCCGGCGCCATCACGCCCATCACGGTGGGCCGCGACAAGAGCATCAACCTCGTGCGCGCCGTGAATGCCGAAGGCGGCATCCTGGGCGCCGTGTTGCAGCGCGAAAGCGACGTCGAGGACCCCGCGCCGGACGACATGTACAAGGTCGGCACGGCCGCGCGGATCATCAAGATCCTCGAAATGCCCAACGGCAACCTCACGGTGATCCTGAACGGCCTGGAGAAGGTCGAGATCACGGAGTACATCACCACCGAACCTTATTTCAAGGCCCGGGTGACGGCCCTGCGCGATTCGACTCCCGATGTGAAGAGCATCGAGTTCGAGGCTCTCGTGGACTCGATCCGCGACGTGGCGCTGAACATCATCAACGTGTCGCCGTCGATGCCCAAGGAGGCGGCTTTCGCCATCAAGAACATCGACTCGAAGCGCGGCATCATCAACTTCATCTGCTCCAACATGGAGCTGACGGACGAAGACCGCCAGTCGCTGCTGGAGGCCCCCGGCCTGCTGGCCCGCGCCCGCAAGCTGCTCGAAATCCTGATCCGCGAGCAGCAGCTGGCCGAGCTGAAGAACCAGATTCAGGAGCGCGTCAAGCAGGAGATCGACAAGCAGCAGCGCGACTACTACCTCCAGCAGCAGATGCGTACGATCCAGGACGAACTGGGCGACGGCGCCGATGCCGACATCGAGAAGATGCGCGAGGAGGCCAAGAAGAAGAACTGGCCCGCGGAGGTGGGCGAAACCTTCGAGAAGGAGTTGCAGAAGGTCGAGCGGCTGAACCCCGCCGTGGCCGAATATTCGGTGCAGGTAACCTACCTGCAACTGTTGCTCGAACTGCCGTGGAACGACTGTACGAAGGACAATCTCGACCTCAAACAGGCGCGCGAGCAGCTCGACCACGACCATTTCGGCCTCGAAGAGGTCAAGGAGCGGTTGCTGGAACACCTGGCGGTCATCAAGTTGAAGGGCGACCTCAAATCGCCGATCCTCTGTCTCTACGGCCCTCCGGGCGTAGGCAAGACCTCGCTGGGCAAATCGGTCGCAGCGGCGCTGGGGCGTAAGTTCGGCCGCATCGCACTGGGCGGCCTGCACGACGAAGCGGAGATTCGCGGCCACCGCCGCACCTACATCGGGGCGATGCCGGGTCGGATCGTACAGACGATCAAGCGGTGCGGCTCGTCGAACCCGGTCATCATCCTCGACGAGGTGGACAAGATCAGCGTGTCGAACCACGGCGATCCGTCGAGCGCACTGCTCGAAGTACTCGATCCCGAACAGAACACCACGTTCCACGACAACTACCTCGATACGGAGTACGACCTGTCGAAAGTGCTGTTCATCGCAACGGCCAACAACGTAGCGAACATCCCGGCGCCGCTGCGCGACCGGATG
>OGKW01001724.1_pt1 | contig 11993 bp, 8 predicted proteins | sample 1572601 | NCBI WGS metagenome assembly OGKW01 (sample SAMEA2581875, study PRJEB24529) | metagenome | biome: Human gut stool | place: China | collected 2011
CGCTTATTTTTGAATATTCGCTCTTTGAAAGACCTATGATATTCTACGCTTTTGATTTATACGATTACATAGCAAGCAGAGATTTCTATTACGATTTTGAAGGATTTGTTCCGGGAAAAATTGTTTTCAGTGAAAATGAGCTTATAAATGCAATTAATAAAAAGGATTTTGAAAGCGAAAAGGTTGACGGATTTAAAAACAAATTCTTTGACGACCTTGACGGAAAATCAAGTGAGAGAGTTACAGACTTGATTTTAGAAAATTTAGATATATAATATAAATATACAAATATATAACAAACCTTACAAGGAGTTTAAATTTATGGTTTATGCAGTTATATTAGCCGGCGGTGTCGGCTCAAGAATGGGCGGCGACAAGCCTAAGCAATATCTTACGGTAAAGGACAAGCCTATCATTGTTTACACGATAGAGAAATTTTTTGCTGTTCCGGATTTCGAGAAGATTATCGTTCTCTGCCCTAAGCAATGGGTTGAACATACAAAAAATCTTATCGAAAAGCACATTGCCCCTGCAAGTGACAAGAGTGCGGTAAACAAGGGCGTCCATACAAGAAACGAAACTATTATGAATGCAATTGCATACATTGAAGAACACTATACAATAGACGATGATTCTGTTATTGTTACACATGATTCAGTAAGACCATTTGTAACACATAGAATTATTGAAGAAAATATTAAATATGCTCAGGAATATGGTGCATGCGATACTGTAGTTCCTGCAACAGATACAATTGTAAAGAGTATGGATAACGAAATTATATCAGAAATTCCTGACAGAAGTAAAATGTATCAGGGACAGACACCACAGTCATTTAAGATTAAAAAATTAAAATCATTATATGAAGGTTTAAGCGAAGAAGAAAAAACAATTCTTACGGACGCAGCAAAGATTTTTGTTATAAAGGGTGAAAAAGTTCATTTGGTAGAAGGGGAAGTTTCTAACACAAAAATTACTTATCCATATGATTTACGTGTGGCTGAAACATTAATAAGCGAGAAATAATACTCGTGGAAGTTTGTCGGAGGTTAAATAATTATGATAAATACAGTATACCAGTTAGTAGCACCCAGAAGATTTGAAATTAAGTATAGTGACATAGACTTAAATAATAACAAGGTCATTGTACGACCAACATATTTATCAATATGTAATGCAGACCAGCGTTATTATCAGGGATTAAGAGATGCGGAAATTTTAAGAAAGAAATTACCTATGGCCCTTATACATGAAGCAATCGGAGAAGTAGTAAGAGATCCTTCAGGCAATTTTAAAACAGGCGATTTGGTTGTTATGGTGCCAAACACACCTGTTGAAGAAGATGACATAATAGCAGAGAATTATTTAAGATCGAGCAAGTTTAGAGCAAGCGGATTTGACGGCTTTATGCAGGAATATGTTGAAATCACTCCAGATAGACTTGTTAGATTGCCACAGGATATCGACAGAACAGTTGCAGCATTTACTGAGATAGTTAGTGTTAGTGTTCATGCAATTGGAAGATTTGATAAGATTGCTCACAAGAGAAGAAATGTTGTTGGAATCTGGGGTGACGGAAACCTTGGATATATAACAGCAGTGTTCTTTAAGACTATGTTCCCTGAAACTAAGTTATATATTTTCGGAGTTAACCCTGATAAGTTACAGGATTTTACTTTTGCAGATGCAACATTTACAGTAGAGCACATTCCTGAAGATGTTAAGATTGACCATGCGTTTGAGTGTGTTGGTGGAGCAGGTTCAGGTAAAGCTATTAATCAGATTATTGATTATATTAATCCTGAAGGAACAATATCAATTCTTGGAGTATCAGAGTATCCTGTACCTATTAATACAAGAATGGTACTTGAAAAGGGACTTAGAATTTTTGGAAGCAGCAGAAGTGGTGTGGCAGACTTTGAAAAGACAGTTGCACTTTACAAGTCTAATCCCGAAATAATAAATTACTTATCTAATATTGTAGGAGCAGTAGTTCCTGTAAGAACAATAGAAGATATGAAGAAGGCATTTGAAATGGACATTCAGAAAGCTTTCGGAAAAACAATTATGATGTGGGATAAATAAAAAATGATAGGGGGAAAGGCTTATGTTTAAAATAATAATGCCTGTTTATAACGCAGAAAAATATCTTGAAAAAGCAGTAGACAGTATAATAAACCAAACATTATCATTTAAGGACAATGTGGTAATACATTTAATAGATGATTCAAGCAGTGACGGTTCTTTAGAATTATGCAATAAATACAAAGCACAATATCCGGATAATTTTATTGTTACACATTTTGAAGAAAATCAGGGCGTTTCGGTAGTGAGAAACTACGGAATAAAGATGTGTAAACACGAGAAAAATGTAATAGTAGGGTTTGTTGATTCTGATGATTATTTGGATAACAAAGCTTTGGAAACAGTATGGAATTTCTTTGAAAATCATAAGGACATACAGCTTGTAACCTCAGAAATATATCATTTTGGAGCAAGAAATGATGAACATAAATCCAATTGGAGATTTGAAGAAAGAGAAGTTGTAAACATAAAAGAGGATTTTAATTATCCTCAATACTATATTGGTGGCGTGTTCTTAAAAGACAAGGCGTTACGTTCACTTAAGTTTGACGTTAATATGGACTTTTGGGAGGATGCAATGGCAATAAACAAGGTTATTTTAAAGCTGGGCAAATATGGTCTGGCTAAGGGTGCCATTTATTATTACAGAAAGATGGAAAACGAATCATCGCTTGTTGATAAGGCGTGGAGAAAAAAAGAAAGATATACTATTTTTTTGGAAGACGGATATAAGCGTCTTATGAAATGCAGCCTGTTAAGAAAGTTTAAAGTTGTTCCATACATTCAGTATGTAGTTGCTTACCATTTAAGATTATTCCTATTGGAAGGTAACAGAGAAGTTGTAATGGAAATGGTTCCAGAGAAAGAAATGCAGGCGTTTAAAGACAGGTTAAGTGATGTATTGCAAAAGGTAAGTGATGAAGTTATTTGTTCAATGAACACAGCACTTCCTGTAATAGAAATGGAATTGTCATTAAAGTACAAAAAGAAAGTCAGAGCTAAGAAGACAATTACGGATAATGATATGGTTTTCCAATATGGAGAAAAACACTTAGCAAGATTATCAGAACGTAATGTAAGAGTTATTGGAATTATGGACAAGCCCGGATATGAAGGAATGCTGCGTGGAAGATTCAGCACTCCTTTATATGCCATGAAGAAGGATGATTATATTTTTGTACAAAACGGAGACGAAAAAATAAAAACAGACCGTTACAAGTGTAAAAAACAACTGTATATTTTAGATGAATTAATGAGAAATTATAAGAATGCAGGTTTTGTAGTTAGAATTCCGGAAGAATGGAAAGAAGTTCAGTTTGGAATACACACAAACGATGCAGATATTCTGCTTAATAAAGTTGAAGTTAATTCAGAAGATAAGCAGGAGAATGAAGATGAATAAACTTGTAGAAATATTTAACGTGGCATTTGTTGTGGTGTTTTACATGATAAGTGTACTTGTAGTAGGGAATATGCTTACAGGCTCATATATTGCATCATTATTATCTGTTCCTGTTTTTGTGCTTATTGCCTTTGCAATGAGTAAACAATACCTATGGCTTGATAGAATTAATCTTAAAGTTACATGGGCAGTAATTCAGGTACTTTCAGCAATTTTAATGGTGTATATGGCATTTGAAATGGAAGTTAACCTATCCTGGGACTGGGGTGGATTGATTAAGAATGCAACTAATGTAGTATTTCATAATCAATTGCTATATGAGCAGGATGTGGCAAGATATCCTAATAATAAGTTATGGTTAGCTTTTTTAGTTATTTTATTTAAGATTGTAAGAATGTTTTATGCATCAGCAACCATTGAAACATTTAAAACAGTATCAATTGTTGTAAGTTGCGTATTTGTTCAGTTAACAATATTTTTTATTCACAAAACAGCAAAGCTTGTATGGAATGAAAAGAAGGCTTTTGTTGTTGGAATCATAACTGTATGTTGCCTTCCATTGTATTTGTATGCAATGTTTGCATATACTGATACATCAGGAATGCTATTAGCAATTCTTATGTTGTATTTCTATATTAAATATAATAAAACAGACGGAAGGGCAAATATAGCTTATACCATTTTAATTGGAATTGTTGCTGGAATTTCTTACAAAATTAAAGTGACAATATTCATACTTTTTATAGCTATGATTTGCGAATTGTTCTTAAATCTTAAAGATGCTAACCAAATAAAGAAGTTTGTAATGTTTGCTGTAATAACAATGGTTGGAGTTGTGGCAGTTGTAAGTGCATCAAATAAAGTGATTTCAAGTCAGTTTGAAATTAGTGAAGAAGTGGAAGATGCAAATGAATTTCCACTTACCCATTGGGTTATGATGGCATTAGGGGAAACCGGCGGATATTGTGAAGAGGACGTTTCATATACAAAAAGTTTTCCTACATACGAAGAAAAAAATAAAGCAGACATAAAAGAGATTAAAAAGCGTGTAAGGGAAAAAGGCAAAGCAGGTTTGATAGAGCATATATGTTATACAAAACTTAAAAGAACCTGGGGAGACAGTTGTTTGGCAGGTGATGATTATGCCGGCAGATTTCCTGTAGACGAGAATGGAATATGGCAAAGAGTGTTTACTTTCCATGGCAGTGACCATTGGATAGGTTTAATTTATTCATGGCTATATTATATTGTACTTATTGTCGGAATATTGTTATCGGGAATCTTTGCAATAAGAAGAACTAATGAACAGCAGAAAATGCTTGTTTTAAGGATAGCGTTGTTTGGAATTATTTTATTCCTGTCAATTTGGGAATGCAATTCCAGATATCTTGTGGCATTTATACCGGTTCTGATTATGACATCGGCAGATGGTATATTTATGACAAGAGAGAAAATTAAAAATAAAAAATTGAGAATACAATAAATAAAACTCCCAATAAAAGGTTTGAACGGTAGATGTTCTATACAACCTGTTTGTTGGGAGTTTTTGTTATGTTTATTTATCTTTTTTGATTTCTAAGCCATTAGTTGTTTCAGATACAATGTATCTTGGACGTAACTGGATTTCTTCATATATTTTAGAAATATAATATCCGATAATTCCAAGGCTGAACATTAATATTCCACCAATGATAAGCATTAGAAGTATTACGGTTGTAAATCCTTCCAAAGAATATCCAAGTAAATATTTTACTATTGAATATACACCAAATATTACTGCAAAGATGAAGAATATTATTCCACATCCTGTTACTAGCTGCATTGGAGCAGCTGAGAAAGAAGTAATATTGTTAATGGCATACTTAACAAGTGATTTGAAAGACCATTTGGACTCGCCAAGTTCTCTTTCCTGAACATCAAATTCAACGTAAGCTGTTTTATATCCTACCCATGATGAAAGTGCACGGAAGAATACGTGTCTTTCAGGAAGTGCAAGGAATGAATCAACTACCTTACGGTCCAGTAATTTAAAGTCTGATGCACGGGACATATCAATTCCTGTGGAACCACTTATAATATTGTAAAAAGTCTTTACAAACATCTTATGTATAAAGCTTTCTTTTCCACGTGAAGCCTTAACACCTTCCACAACTTCGAAACCTTCTGTCCAAAGCTTATACATTTCCAAAATTGTTTTTGGTGGATGTTGCAGATCACAATCCATAACTACACAACAATCACCGCTTGCATGTTCAAGACCTGCAAATACTGCGCCTTCCTTTCCAAAGTTACGGGAAAAACATACACCCTTAATATTCTTATTATTAGCTGAAGCATTAACTATTTCTTCCCATGTTGTATCTTTTGAACCGTCATTTACAAAAATAATTTCATACTCAATATTGTTTTCCGACAAAAGAGATGAAACTACTTCTGCAGTCTTGTGAATCATCGCCCCCTCATTGTATGCAGGGATAACCACTGAAAGTAAACTCATATCTCTACTCCTTTTGTAATGTAATAATATCGAAATAAACTGAAAAGTTTGATATTATCTATTTTATTATGATAATCCTAAAGTAATATTTTATACTTTATAGAGAATAAATGCAAGTTATGTTGTAATATTTGCATATAAGTTACATACAAGATTTATGGTAATGGGCATTAATTGAAGTTTGTATATTTTTATGGTAGACTTAAAAGTAATGTGTAAATGTAACACAGGAAGAAAATAGAAAAATACAGAAAGGAAACATACATATTTAAATGTATGATTTTGGGAGGATGAACAAAGTTAAAAAATGGCAATGGGGACTACTTTTTGTTATACTATGTGCATTATGCTTTTTGTATCCATACACAGGTGATGACTGGGCATGGGGAAGCAGCATAGGAATAGAAAGATTAAACACATGGTTCGATAATTATAGCGGACGTTATTTCGGCAATTTAATTGTACTTGCACTTACAAGATCAAATATTTTAAAGACAATTGTAATGTCAGCATGTATTACATTAATTGTCTGGATGATTACAAAAACAAATGAAGGTAAGTGGCAGATGGCTACTTTGGTTACAATACTTATTTTTACTGCACCTAAGGCAGTTATAAGACAGAGTATTGTTTGGACAGCCGGATTTTCAAATTATACTACATCCATTGTTCTTATTCTTTTGTACGGATTGTTTGTAAGAAATTTATTCATAGAAGATGGAAAGAAGCATTCTAATATATGGGCAATTCCAATGCTTATATTAGGATTTTTGACAACACTTATTGTAGAACACGTAACAATACTTGCAGTTATAATGGCAGTATATATTATTGCATTTAATTTTATAAAAAACAGAAAAATAGAATTGTCTCACGTGGCATATTTCGTGGGAACAATTGCAGGGACAGCAACAATGTTTTCTAATTCTGTTTACTCATCTATTGGAAGCGGAAGCGATGGTTACAGAACTGTCGGAGCAAGTGAAGGCGGAACATTGGAGAGAATTATAACTAATTACTTTGATGTAATTGGAAAAGAAATGATGTTTGATAATATTGTTTTGTGTGTTGTAATGGCAATTGTTGTATTAATAGCTTTTATTCAATACCATGAAAAGCTGGAAAGTAACATGGCAAAGATTGTTTCATGTATTTCGTTAACATTGGTTATGGGAACATTGGTATATGGAATTGTAACAAGAGTTGATACAGAATGGATTTACAATTGGAAATATGGAAAGTATCTTGACGGCGTATTTAATGTTATTTTCTGGATTTCATTACTTGTACTTGTTTTAAGCCTTTTTAAGGATAAATATGTAAAGTACAGATTGTCTTTTATATTGGGATGCATAGCGTGTGTGTCAGGACCATTACTTATGGTTACACCAATTGGACCAAGATGTTTCTTTGCAACATTTGTTTTAACAATATGGTTTATTGCAGAAGTATGTAATCTGGTTAATATAAATGAGGATATATATGGTATCCTGACAAAAATGGAAATTGCAGCCCTTGTAATTGTTATGGGGATGCAGTTTGCAGTATATGCACCGATTTATAAAGCTGATAGAGCAAGACTTGATAAAGTAAGAAAAGCGGAAAGTGAAGGAAAATCAGAAGTTACTATTCAGAGACTTCCTTATGAGGGATATCTTCACGCACCATCACCTAGTGAGGAAATATGGGAATACAGATATAAGTTATTTTACAATATTTCACAGGACCTAAAGATTAAAGTGGTGGAACATAAATATTAAAAATGGCAAAATAATGAAGGGGAAAATAAATGAAAATTTCAGTAATTATTGCAGCTTATAATGCAGAAAAATATTTGGTAGAAACGTTGCAGAGTGTAGTTAATCAGACATTGGATGACTATGAAATCATTACAATAAATGATGGCTCTAAAGATGGAACACTGGATATATTAAAGGAATATGAGAAAGAATATCCTAATTTTACAGTAATAAGTAAAGAAAACGGCGGGGTGTCAGCTGCAAGAAATGATGGATTAAACGTGGCACAGGGTAAGTATGTTTATTTCTATGATGCTGATGATATATTAGAATTGGAAGCCTTAGAGAAGATGTATGAGGCTGCTGAAAATAATAAGGCAGAGTTGGTAATTGCCGGATATGATATGTTTGACCAGTATAAGACTACAGAAGTAAAAGAGTTGAACAGCTTACTTGAATTAGAGAAAATAGATAAATATGATACAGACATTTTAAAAACATTCTCTTTAACAAACAAATTGTTTAGAAGAGATATAATAGAAAAATATAATTTAAGATTGCCACCAATATCTTATTCTGAAGACGGCGTTTTTTCAATGAATTATGTTTATCATGTCACTAAAATCACCGGATTGGAAATGGTAGTTACCCATTACAGAAGAATGATTGGTGACACTAATGCGGCAACACAGAATATATCAGATTCTAAGGTGGAAGATTATATTGAAGCTCACAGACTTATTCTGCAGGCTGCAAGAGATAGTATATTAAGGGATTTTCCTAAATACAAATCCATTAATCAGGTAAGAGCAGAAGATAAGGAATTAACAGAGTATTTAAATAGAATTATTTATAAAGAGTTAAATATTCTCATTAAGCAGTTTTATTCAAAATTCTGGTCTTTGAAGAAAAGCACAATTGAGAAAATTAAAGACGAAATCTTAGAAAAAATAGAAATCTTAGATTTACAGAATGCATCTTTGGTAGCCGACGAAAACCCTGATATTTCTTTATATAATATTATTACAGATGAGGAAGAAATGAAGGAAAATGCACATTTTACAGCAGTATTATATGGCAAAGAAAATGATGAAGAACAGTTTATTAAGTGCTTAGACAGTCTGGCTAACCAGAATCTTGTTGGGGTAAATATTGTTTTACCTGAAAGTATGAAGAAAATAGTTGAGGACAATGACTGCTTCCAGAAAAATATGATTTTCATAGAGGCGCAGTCTGAAGAAGAGTTGTTTAGAAAAGCACTTGAGACAACTAAGACCAGATATATAACTTTTTGTGATAGTAAGATTTTATATTCAAATAACACATTCAAATATGTGTTTAAGAGATTTATAAAGACTCATAAGGACTTTTTAATAGAACTTATTTATCATACTAATTTCAATGAGCCACAGCCTGTTTATTTAAACAGAATAGCTCAGGAATCAGTTATGAATGAAGTTGGATATAATGATAATCTTTGCATGGATTATACATTGGCAAACAAGTTCTTTGATGTGTATTTTGTCCGTGAAATAATAACGGATGAAAAAGGAATAAAGGAACATATTGAAGATTTCTATAAAAAGGGTTGCTATACATTCTTTAATGATGGCATAGTTCATTTTGATGGAAAAGAAAGAGAATTTATTTCTTTCATTGAACATGACGGAAGTACAGAATATATAAAAAAATATTTTGAAGATGCACAGGTTGACTTAAATAGTGAGGATTTAACAATGAATCCGGGAGAAGCATTAGTTAAGTTACAGGACATTTCTAATTTTAAAGAGAAAACTTTTGTTAACAATGTAATTAAGTTTGCAATAGAAAGATACAAGACAAAGGAAGTGATAAACAGAACATTGTTTATCAGTGTTAGAAAGAACGGAGAGCTTGAAGGAAATGCCAAGGCTTTATATCCTTATGTAAAGGGTGATAAAGTGATTTTCGCTAAGCAGTTACCACATAATCCGTTACAGATATTAAAAGCTGTCAAATTGATTTGTACAAGTAAAGTTATTGTAACAGATGATTATGTAAAATATTTAAGATATTTTGATTTAAAGCCTGAACAGAGAGTTATACAGTTGTGGCATGCCTGTGGAGCATTTAAGAAGTTTGGACAGAGAGGAACAAATTTGGAAATTAGGACAGACTTAGCAACTCATGCCCAGTACAATCTTGTGTCAGTAAGTGGTGCAGAAGTGCGACCTATTTATGCAGATGCTTTTGATATTGATTTGAAGAAGGTTAAAGCGTTAGGAGTACCAAGAACAGATGAATTTTTTGACAAGAAACTTATAGAACAGAAGAGAGAGGCAATATATAAGGCATATCCTGAATTAAAGGGAAAATTTGTTATTATATACGCACCTACATTTAGAGATGAAGGCCAGGGAAGAAGTCAGTTTAATCCGAAGATTGATTTTGACAGATTATCAGAAAAACTGTTGCCTAACCAGCAGTTTATTATTTGTCCTCATCCGGTAATGAAGAATGATATTGTGCCTAAGAAATACGACAATATTAAGGTTGTAAGAGATTTCTCAACAAACGATTTTATGTTTGTTTCAGATATGTTAATAACAGATTATTCTTCAGTTATTTTTGAGTATGTGTTATTAAAGAAGCCTATTGGATTCTTCTGTTATGATTTGGCCATATATGATAGAGGATTTTATTTGAATTATCCGGATGACCTTCCGGGTGAAGTATATGAAAATCAGGAACAACTGGAAGAGTTTTTGCAAGATTCCGAAAATACAAAGTTAACAGAAAAGTACGATACATTTATTAAAAAATATATGTCAGGTTGTGACGGACACAGTTGTGAACGTTTGGCAGGTTTAATAAATTCATATGTGGGGAGAAAATAAATGGGAAAAAAGATATCTTTTGTAAGTTCAAAAAATAGAGGGATAACCCTTGATATGTTAGTAGTAAAGGACTTTTTCAGAGTAAATGATGAGAAAGTTGAATTTAAGGATGTGGTTGCAAATGAAAATGCAAAAAATTCCCTTGTAAAAAAAGGAAACATAAGCATAAGAAAGGAGTATTGCAAAAACAATACTGACATAATATGCGTTGACGGTTCAATTGCAGGAAAATTACCTAAGAATGCACCGGAAGGAAAGAGGGTTCTTATAGCAACACCTTATGATTACCAGTTTAAGGCAATTAATGAATATGACAAGGGAGCATTTAAGAAAAAGAATACGTATAAGAATTTTACACATATTATTGTAGGTTCACCTTTTGAAAAAGAGCTTTTGAAAAAATGCTATAATACACCGAAGTCAGAAATAATTGATCAGGTGTGTATACCATACTCGTGGAGATTGAATCAGGAAGAATTTAAGAAAAAACATTATGATAAGTATTGTAAACATTATCCAATGTTAAAAGGCAAAAAGATTTTGGCAATATTATTAACTGGAGAGTTGGATGAAGATGAGGAAAATCCATATGCAGAAGTTAACTGGAATAAGATTTTTGATAACTTAGATGATGACTGGATTATTTTTACTAACAGTGGGAAGCTGTTGGAGAATATGACTCATATAGGTTACCAACACAGAAACCAGTTTGTATATTCCAATAGAACATTTGATACAAGAGAAGTATTATCATTTGCTGATTGTTTAGTAACAAATAGTGGATTGTATGCAACATATTTTGCAGTTAGACAGAAACCTATTTATTGCCTAAAATATACTAACTGTGAGTTTGAAAAATATATGAAGAGAAAGTTTTCAAATTTATACATTAAAAACGTTGAAGACATTGATATGACAAAATTTTCAGAATTTACTTCAGAGAACGAAAAGTTTTGCGAATATTTCTCATATGATTGGGGTGAAAATTCTTGAATAGAATATAGTAACAGGAAAGAGTAAGCATTATGAATTTTTTTCAAAAATTAACAGGACATTTTTCAACAATAACACGCCATAGACATAAGGTTATTGCCCATTGTGCAAAGGCGGGAATATTGTGGCAGGGACTTAGACACGACCTGTCAAAATATACTCCAACTGAGTTTATCCCCGGAGTAAAATACTATATGGGAGATAGAAGTCCAAATGAAGGGGAAAGAATGGACAAGGGCTATTCTAAGGCATGGTTACATCATAAGGGACGTAACAGACATCATTTTGAATATTGGGTTGATTACAATATGAAAAGTCATAAGAACGAACCTGTTGAAATGCCTTATAATTATGTAGCGGAAATGTACTGTGACAGACTGGCAGCAAGCAAAATATATAAC
>OGKW01001729.1_pt1 | contig 11973 bp, 8 predicted proteins | sample 1572601 | NCBI WGS metagenome assembly OGKW01 (sample SAMEA2581875, study PRJEB24529) | metagenome | biome: Human gut stool | place: China | collected 2011
TGAATACGTTAGAGAAGCTCTATGAGTGTCTGAAGAATGAGTCACCGGAGATTACCGTAGATCCCGAAATAGCGGAGAAGGCAGTGAGGCCTATTCAGCGGATGCTGGAGATTTCGGCGAAGCTGGGATTATGATAGGATATACAAACGGTACCTTCCAACATACTGGATGGTACCGTTTGATGTATTGGAGTGTACCATTCCGTGTATCAGATGGTACCGTTCTTTGAGATGTAATTATCTCATTTAAATTTCATTCATAGCGATATTAGTTTTCTGCTTCCAAACGAATAACGAATCCACCGCCTTTTGCCATATTTATATTCAATATGGTTTTACTATCCACTGTTCTTTTCTCTACCATGTATTCTTTAGGTTGCTCGTAGGAGTTCGGAGCGTCTTTAAAGATAGTTGCCTGATAGGAGACATTGTCTTTCAGGAAGCTGAGGTTCACTTCTGTAGAACGGGCATCCCAGTTGGTCATTCCGCCCACATACCAGTCATTGCCTTTTTGTTTGGCTGTCACGATGTATTCGCTTAATTTTGCTTGCAATGGCAAGGTCTTATCCCAAACTGCGGGAACTTTGGAAAGGAAGTCGAGTACATCCGGATATTTATTGTATTCAGTGGGTGAGTCACATAAATAAGCCATCCACTGGTCGTAAATGACAAACATGGACAATTCATGCGAACGTGTTCCCATGCTCATGGGCGGAGTATTATCTATATCCATCGGTCTGAATTCATCCTGAGTGACACTTCTCATGGATCCCGGAGTATAATCTGCCGGTCCTGCCAACAGGCGGATGAAAGGAAAACGAGTGTGATATTCGGGAGTCAACGTCTTTTCCCAAAAGTTACATTCCGCTCCTCTTACTGCTTCATAGTTCAGTATATTGGGGTACGTGCGATGCAATCCGGTAGGGACTGGGCAACCGTGGAAAATAGCTACCATTTGCTTTTCGGCCAGACGTTCTGCAAATTCTTTTCCCCATCGCATGGCTATCTGGTCATTCCGTTCGAAAAAGTCGATCTTTGCTCCGGATACACCGTAGCTGTGCATTTTAGCGATCCAGTCGCTCGGATTCTCTCTGGCGCAACTAGCCCATGTCCAGACGATAATCTTCACATTCCTTTCTTTGGCGTATGAGCATAGTTCTTTGATGTAATCTTCGGACCATCCGGCATCCAAGGTCATATATTCGATATGATTCTTTGAAGCCCAGTCTACGTAGTATTTATATAACTGGAGAGAAAGCTGCTTGTTTCCACTGGGGAAGTCAACACCTTCCAAAACGGCTTTGTGCCACCATTCCCATGCACTCTTTCCCGGTTGGATCCAGGAAGTATCGGTCAGACGGCAAGGATCGGCCAGTTTGTATACCAGTTCGTTGTTCAATAATGATTTGTCATCTTCCGAAACGATGATGACACGCCACGGAAAACTACGGTTTCCATCAGTCTTTGCGATGTAATTCTCTCTGGTAACAACCAAATGATTGGAATACCAGTAGTAAGGATTGGAAGGATCGGAGTCTATTGTTTCTTTTGGGTAATTAGCCCATTTTCCGCGCATGGAGTTGTAGCCGTTGGATTCCATATACAAAGCCGGATAATCATAGGTATTTGATTCTGTTACGACCACTTTATAAGGAGAATCGGGATATTCGTATAATACCGGAGAAACAGCAAAACGTTCGTAAGGAATTTCCAACGGACCTTTGTAGACTTTATAGAGTCTTTCAAAGTTTCTATATCCTTGATGCACCTGATGGGTACGTCCGGATTGATCCGTTTCGCCGGAATAATTAGCATCGCATTCCGGATAATAGATGGTTGGGGTGGAAGCAAAGTTGAAAATGGCATCTTCACTGATGATTGTAATTTCTCCGTTGAGACGGGTGACGAAATGATAGGCCACTCCTTCATCATAAGCACGTACTACAAGGTCGCAACTGTCGTTGAAAGAAATGGTAAGTTCATTATATGTATCCTGTAATTCTTTGTTTTTACCAACAAGGACGTCTATAGTCTGGTTCACCTTTCTTTTCTTTACCGACTTTACACTTCCGTTGCCGATTACTCTTCCGTCCGCCAGATGTAATCCGATGGGAGAAGGAAGTATAAGTTGTGTATTATCGTACCATACTTCGTATTGGGTACCTTTGTCTATTTTCAGTTTAATCTTCAGTTTTCCGTTAGGAGAAACCGTTTCATATTTCTCTGCCTGTAACGTGCAGCTTAAAGAGAATAAACAAAGGAGTATTAAATAACTGATTTTTTTCTTATCCATATAATTTTGGTTTATTGAGAATTAAAGATGTTATTAATTTAATTGTGCCAACCTTTTTTTCTTAAATAATTGAGCAAATAAGCAGGTTGATCTGTTTGTAAAATCCGGGCTCCTAGCTGTTCGATCAGATAACCGTAGCTTTCTTCCGGATCGGTCAGTGCAAGATTATCATCATGATTTCCTGCAAGTGATCCCCATAATGTGTTATACCAAATCAAACTTTTCTTAAAAAGTAATTGTTTTATTTTTGGAGGAAGCGGATTTTTGGGATCTGAATAAATAATTTCGAAAGCAGCAGGACGTAATTCTTTCAAATAGTCTGTGATTATTTTCTCAGCTTCTTTGTTACCTAAATCTATTACTGGCATATATAAAACTTTATCCAAATAAGAACCAAATTCTCGTTTGACAGTTTCTATAGGCTGTCCTCCTTTCATGATTACTAAATTTTGGGTTTCGGTTTTTTCCAATATCGTCAAAGATGTCATATGCTTTGTCCAAATTAACCATGATTTTTCCTTTTGCTGTTAACAAAGCTTCTTCTAAAGTGGGCACAACATAATTTGTTACTTTTCCATCCTTATCTTTCAATTTTAACTTTTTTATATCTGCCAGAGTCCAGTTTTTAATTTCTCCTTTTCCAGTGGTAGTACGATCTAATGTATTATCATGCATTAGAATCAATTGTCCATCTTTTGTTTTCTGAATGTCAATTTCTACAATATCTACTTTCATAGCAATGGCGCTGTCAATAGCAGCAGTTGAATTTTCCGGTGCGCTACGCCAATTTCCCCGATGAGCAACAACTAACACTTTGTTTGATTTTGGATTTAAGAAAGTATTTTTAATTGTTTCTACATGTTGTTGTGCCGTTACTATGCAGGTTGATAAACAATAGATAATTAATAATAGAGTTGATTTTTGATTTTTCATTATTGCCATATTAAAATAGAATGAATAAGGTTTAATGTACTAATACATTCTTTATAACTTTAATCACTTGATTTGCTAAAGCTGAATACCCTGCGTCAATCGGATGTGTCCCGTCTCCGCCTGCATAATATTCGGGGTGGTCGATTACTACTTTCCATAAGTCGTTCACTTCTATGCCGGCACGATTGATATGTTTCAGTGCAATCTGATTACGTACATTCAACCGTTCGGTGATAGGGGCAAACTCTTTCATTCCTTCTCCGGTACGGACGGGAGTGGTGTTTGCCCAGATCAGCTTGGCTTTAGGGGCGTATTTACGAATGATTTTGATTAATTTTGGGAAACTTTTATCATACTCTTTTTCTGTATAATCGAATCCGTGCAAACCATTATTGAAATGGATAACGTCGAACTTTGTATTTTTGAGTACTACGGCCAGTTCTTCGATTAAAGCCGGATCACCTACACTTTTCGAATTGGAGAGCCGTCCTACATATGCTTTTTCTTTCAGAGCTGCTTCTACTTTTCCGTAATATCCGCGTGTGATGGAATTTCCGATGAGCAGTACGTGTGGAAGATCTGTTTTGTTAGCTCCGGGAATCCAAATATCAGACCATTCGATATATTCACGTGCAATCTTTTTCTGTGCATAAGTGAAAATACAAAGAGACAGTAGAATAAATGTAATAAAGGTGTGTTTCATTATTTTCTTTTTTTTAATTGGTTATGTTATATAGGTTCGGATACAAAATTAGGTAATAACAGAAAGATTATATGTGTACAAAGCAATCAAAAAATGAAATATTTGCAGCAAACATTCTATTTTTTGATTGCTTTATATCTATAATAGGGTATAGATAATTTCTATCTTTGTGAAAAAAGTAAAATTTGAAGATCAATATCATGAAAAAGTACATTTTATTTATGATGAGCGTTTGGTTCATCCAGTTGGCTATTTTTGCCCAGTCTAGAATAATAGAGGTTTTTCCGGAGCAGGGAAAAGATATTGAAAATATAGCGTTAGCTTTAAAAAAAGCTGCTGACTGTAAAGGAAGGCCGGTTACTGTAAAGTTTTCACCGGGAATTTATCAGTTAGACCGTGCGAAATCATCACAAGTGTTATATTATATATCAAATACGACTTCTGAGTTGGATGATCCTGATCCGACTAAACATATCGGATTGTATCTTAATACATTAAAGAATGTCACTATTGATGGTTGTGGGTCAACTTTATTGATGAATGGTGAAATGACAAGTTTCGTACTTGATAAATGTGAAGGTATTGTTTTGAAAAATTTTAATATAGATTATAAACATCCTACTCAAACGGAGGTTGAAGTATTGGAAGAGGGGAATGATTATTTGATTGTTCAGGTACATCCCACATCCCAATATCGGATTGTAGACGCACAGTTGGAATGGTATGGTGATGGTTGGTCTTTTAAGAACGGAATAGCGCAGTCGTATGACCGTATAAGTGAAATGACTTGGCGTTCTTGGAGTCCGATGGAGAATTTGCTTCGTACAGTAGAACTTCGTCCAAATGTGTTATATCTGCAATATAAAGAAAAACCACAAGTAGGACTACATACTATTTTTCAGATGCGCGATTCTTTCCGTGATGAAGTGAGTGGATTTGTAAACAGAAGTAAGGGAATACTGTTGGAGAATATCAACTTCTATTATTTAGGAAATTTCGGGGTAGTCTGTCAATACAGTGAGAATATTACTGTTGATCGTTGTAACTTTGCTCCTCGTCCAGGTTCAGGACGTACTAATGCGGGATTTGCTGATTTTATTCAGGTTTCTGGTTGCCGTGGTATGATTGATATTAAGAATTCCCGTTTTATAGGTGCACACGATGATCCTATAAATATACATGGTACACATTTGCGAGTAATAGAATTTTTGTTGGACAATCGTTTAAAACTTCGTTTTATGCATGACCAGACTTTTGGATTTGAAGCCTTTTTTAAAGGAGATGATATAGAACTTGTTGATTCACGTTCTTTGTTGGTAGTAGGGAAGTGTAAAGTAAAAGAGGCAAAATTAGTAACACCAAGAGAAATGGAACTCACTCTGTCAAGTTCACTCTCTTCGGAGGTAATGCAACAGAAAGACCTGGTTGTTGAGAACGTGACGTGGACACCGGAAGTGCGGATTACAAACAATTACTTTGCAAGAGTACCAACCAGAGGGATTCTTATCACAACACGACGTAAGTCTCTGATAGAAGGAAATACATTCTACGGCATGCAAATGAGTGGAATATTTGTAGCCGATGATGGATTAAGCTGGTATGAGTCAGGACCGGTACATGATTTGACTATTCGTCAAAATACGTTTTTAAACTGTGGAGAACCGATTATTAGCATTGATCCGGAGAATAGAGAATATAAAGGGGCGGTTCATAAAAATATTACTATTGAAGAAAATTATTTTTATATGAGAAAAAATAGCTCATGTGCCATTCGAGCGAAGGCTGTTGATGGCCTGATGATACGTCATAATTTGATTTATTCTCTAGATACTGAAAAAAATAAAGAGTCTGATTTTATTCAGATGTATAATTGTAATGAAGTTACAATAAAAGAAAATCGGGTACAGTTGCACCACCTATTTAAATGAATTCTATTTCAATTTTAAAAGAAATAGATAAATATATAGTAAAAGATTTGATTATAGTAAACCCTGGAAATTTATAATACAAACTTCCAGGGTTTATTTTTATAAGAATAACATTTGATGAATAGTTTAATAAAATGGAGAACTTTATTCAGCTACACTCCACAATCTTACTGACTTAAATTCTATATTTCTACAGATATCTGAGAAAGATACTACCCAGCCTACGGTAATAGTTTTTTCTTCTGTTAGTTCAAATATAGGTAAGGCAGATGTTTTATTAGTATGTTCTGACTCAAATTTGAGGTAAGAGAGGATAATGTCTGACTTTTCCAATTCTTCATTGTCAGGTAGTGATTCGCCTTGAGCTACAGCAAAATGGATATTGGTACTGCCAGAACCTATATTTGCGGCGTTTTTTACTTCGATACGCATTTCATACTTTCCTTCTGGTAAAGTAAATGTTTGCCAGATCTTTCCGTTGTCATAATATCCCTGACTCCATTGTGTTGTTTCGAACTGAATTGTTCCATCGTTATATTCTGTGAAGCCGGCACCTCCATTGGCATTTTTAGTTTCCATAACTTCATTCCATTTCCAATCGTAAGGTTTTCCCCATTTATTGTTTACATCATATCCTCTAAATGGATATCCGGCATTCTTAATATAAAGACTGGTTAGGTCTTTTGTAATGCCAATGTAACTTTGGGAAGGCAATGTAACTTCTTTATATTCTGTAACAAATTCGTCCAAGGAAGTTGTTGTCGGTTTATATATACTATTGTACCGGAGTATTCCATTAGCTTTAAAATTGTCGAGTTCTGTTGTAGTCTCGTCAACTGAAATATATTTCGAGCCTAAAGTTCCGTCCTGACGTTCATATTCAAGGTTACAGCCTACTAAACCATCTCCTCTTGATATATTCCAATTCAGTTTGGCTGCCCATATTCTTTCTGATTGTCCACTTTCATTTACAATTTCTTTTTGTTCAGGAGAGATACTATGTAAAATCCGGTTGGTTAATGCTTGTTGGTATAGTTCGCCATATGCATAAGCAGATACCTCTGTCGGGATAGATGTGTTGTTTTTGGGATCATAGGTGACTATCGAGAAGTCATATTGTCCTTCTGTTAAATTCTCTAACATAAATTCGAAGGTTTCTCGTGGTTCCGTACGTTCTATTGGAAACTCTTTAAACTTTTCTTCCAATGTAATAGGATCTTTGTAACTGATAACACATTTTACCTGATTTACACCGTACATCATTTTTCCTTCTATTTTGATTCTGTTTTTTCCAGTAAAAGCTTTGAGTGAATCAAGTTTTCCTACATAGATTTTTTCTCCCTCGTCTAGATAAGGCTGAATGCCATCCAGCATGCCATTACATGAATAGAAAAAACACAGGATACTACAGAGAATCAATATATTTATTTTTTTCATACTTTTGCTTTGTTAAAAGGTTATTGTATCGGGGTTCCGTAGAACCAAAGTTGCTGCATAACTACCAATCCGGCACCGTCATGAGTAGAAAGTATTTTAAATCGAATGTATCTTACTGGAGGAATATCTGCCGGAAATTCAAATTCTTCTCCTTTACTAGCATATGTTATATCTTCTTCTGAATTTGAACCGGCGGGCCATCCGGAAGGTTTTATGCTTTCACAATCTGCCAGTTTGGTCCATCCGTCCCAACTTCCGTCCGAAGATGGTAAATCAGAACGTCCCCATACTTCCCATTCTTTGATAGCACCTGCACGATAGTAATAACTACCTCCCATGGAGCGTTGCCATGAGGTGAAGCGGCTTAATTGAGCGGTTTGACCCATATCGAATGTAAACCATACAGGAAACTCGGAAGGATTAAAGTCATAACCGTGAGCATAATTCCAACTGTTTAATCCATGATCTCCATTGAATAAAGACTCCAAAGTATGACCTGCGTTGTCCATCTTTATATCATTGGCTAGATAGAAAGTTTTGAATTTGGTCAAATCCAATTTTTCTTCATATAGTGGTGTCAAGGTTGTTAAGTATTCTTCTGACTGGTTATCATATAGATCGCGGACACGAACTTTAAAATCATGTGGTTCGGCAGAGAACCCTCGGAGTGTAAAGCCGATGTTTTTTACAGAAGTATATTCTGTATGTTCTATATTCCAATTACCTTTTGAATCTTTTGTAGATACATCAAAGATGAGATAGTTTCTGCCTCCATTTGTAGTATGTATATAAATACCTCCGAATGTAGGATTTACCTCTATTTCTTCAATGGCAGTAAGGTATGCCGGTTTTCCAGGTACTATTTCGGTGATGATAGCTTCTCCTTCTTTCTCCATTTTGTTAACGGCTGAGATTACTAGTTTTTTCGGATTCGTATTTCCGAAACCTTCTATTGTCGTTTCATCAGTATAGAGAGAAGCACGTGCTTCCATTTCTTTTCCATTGTCAAGTGTATATTTTATTTTGATATACAATAGATCTTCGTCTGTTGGAGCAATGAATTTCAATGTCACTCCACCAGGAATTTGTTCATAGGAAGTCACTTGTACTGTACCAGGAGCATGTCCACTGCCATCCCCATAAGGTTTATGAGTTTCTACATCTTCGCAACTGTGTAGCAATACTGCCGCACATGCCATCCATATATAATATAAGATTCTTTTTTTCATTGTTTTTCGATGTTTATAATTACCATCCATACGTTTGAATTAATTTGTCGTCTACTTGTAAGTCTTGTTTTTTTATAGGCCACAAATAGTCTTTAGTTGTAAATGCGCGAGGAACAAAGAGAGTTGTGACTTTATAAAAGTCTTCCTCTATTTCTCCTTGTACGTTCCATCCTTTAATGGATTTACTCAGTTCTTTTGAAGCGTCTTTCCATCGTCTGAGATCATTGTATTGATGTCCTTCCAACGCAAGTTCAATTTTACGTTCCTGTTTGATGATACTTCTCATCCCATCTTTAGTTTTAGGTTTGGTAGGATCATTGCTGTACTTTTCCCATGCTACTCTGACATCTCCTATATCTTCGGTCTGTCCAAGTACACCTTTTTTCAATCCAGAACGTTCGCGTACCTTCCGTAGGTATGTATAAACTTCTTCCGGTACATTATTATCACCTTCTGTAGCTTCATTAAGTGATTCTGCATACATTAGATACAAGTCGCCTAATCTGATAATAGGGAATGGGTATTCGTAGACTACTTGTGAAGATTGAGTTATAGCATTTTGATAATATACTACTTTTTTAGCGAAATAACCTGTAATGGAGTAGTTAAATCCCCATTTGTTTCCAGAGTTTCTTCCATATTTACCATCTACATAATTCAAGTCATTGACATCTGTACGTCCGTTACCATACCAAGTGGAACCATCGAAACCGAGAGACCCGTAGAAGCGGGGTTCTCTGTTGAAGTGAAGTACGGCAGTGGTCCAGCCTGTTCGCATGTTATATTTATCAGCACTAGTCACTTGTCGGGTTGTGTAACGATTATCATAGTTTCCGCTTGTTAACCATTCTTTGTCTTCGTCAATGGGCACTCCATTTTTACTGTAAAATTGTTCTGCAGTTTCCAGTGTAGGAGCATATACACCTGCTGCCCTGCTTTGCAAAATACTGCCTGTTACTTGACCGTTTCCACTTCCTTGTTGCAAAGAAGGAACGATACAAGCCATCGATAGGTTTTGCAGTTCATTGGTACCCTGTTTGCCTACGCTCCATATCAATTCGGAGTTAAAACGTTCTGTTACTGTTTGACGGATATTCATGCTGTAAAATATTTCTTCTGGTAGGTCCTGGCTATAAGACATGTCCATGCTGCAGTCATAAAGTTGACATCCGTTGGTTTCTGCAGATTCTATGGCCTCTTTACATGCTTCAGCTGTTCTCACCCATTTTTCACGGCTGAATTCTTGGTTGATGAATGGTTTTCCTTCTTCATTTCTGAAATTTGCATAATCTTTGTTTCCATTGAAGAGAGGACTAGCTGCCCACAGCAGTATTTTGGCTTTAAGGGCTAATGCTGCAGGTTGTGTCAAACGTCCCATTTCTGTAGCTTCCATAGGGATGACTGGTGGCAAGTCTTTGTACGAGTCGTCTATGAGCTTTACCATGTAATCAACTATTTGATCTACCGGCATGCGAGTAACTTTTACTCCTTCTGGATCAGTCGATACAGGAAGAGCTTTGTCTACAATAGGAATAGGGCCATAGTGTTCAAATAGGAAAAAATGGTAATAGGCTTTTAGTACGTTTACTTCGGCGATCCATCTTTTTCGTTCAGAATCTGTCAAGTCGTTCACTTTATGCTGATCTCTTACATAATCAAGAAAGATATTACACTCTCTAATGGCACGGAACATGGGAAGATTACTGCCTCCTTCTCCGTCCCAATAATTGGCATAAGGAGCATCAATATTCTGTAATCCACGGGCTATATAAAAGCTGACTTCATTGTCAAAGTGAGAGTCATTAGTAGTATAGAACCAACATTCGTGTCCGGCTCCCATGCCGGGAATTCGTTTGACAGATCCATGGTCTGGAACAAAATGGTAGCAGTTGGCCAAATAGCGTTCGGCTGTATTTCTGTTGTTGAATACAATGTCCAATGTTGTCACATTATCGGGAACTATATCCAAATAATCTGAACAAGAACAAAGCAACGTCAAAATGATAGTCGGAATATATTTCGTAATTTTTTTCATATCATTGCTTTTTAGAAGTTAATGTTAATGCCGAGGTTATATACTCGCTGAATAGGATATCCTAGGCCATTATTACCCATTTCTGCATCCCATAGTTTAAATTTGCTGAAGGTTAGTAGGTTACTTCCTGTTAAGTATAGGCGCAAAGATTGTACACCTATTTTTTTCAGAGCTTTTTGCGAGAATGTATAGCCTAATTCTACAGTTTTCAGACGAATAAATGATCCGTCATGCATCCACCAGGTACTTGTTTGCATATTATTTTCAACAAGTGTAGGAGATAAACGTGGCCAAAATGCGTATATATTACGATTGTCTTCAGACCAATGATCTTTGGCTATAACATCCAAACATTGTTGAACACCCGTCTTTCCACCTGCATCGTAGTTTACAAAAGGAGATGTGTTTCTAGGGTCGATGAAAAAAGATACTCTTGCATTTCCTTGAAAAAACATAGAGAGGTCGAATCCTTTGTAGCCGGTAGAGAAACCAAATCCGTAAGTAATTTCAGGTTGATTAGGATAACCGAGAAAAATTTGGTCTTCACTAGTAATTTTTCCATCATTATTTAAATCTTTATATTTAATATCTCCCGGCATGGCTCCACCATTGAAACTTGTTTGTGAGGGAGAGTTGGCAACATCATTTTCATCAATAAATAGGCGTTCGGCGATATATCCGTAATTAAAGTTGATTGGTTGCCCTATTCTAGAACGATACCCTTGTCCGTAACTAGCATAATCTGGTTCTTCATAGACTTCATACCTTCCTTTGGCAAGCGTGAAATTACCCATTCCTTTTATCCAGAAATCTTTATTGGCAATATAAGAATAGTTGACTGATAAATCAACTCCTCGGGAAGATGCTTCACCTATATTAGCACTTACTCCGGCAGAAAGTCCCATTGTAGAAGGAATGTAGGCGCGGTTTTGGTAAATTTGAGTACGACGTTCATAGAAGAAGTCAGCTTGAACTTTTAATGCACTGTTGAACATACCTAATTCAATACCAAAGTTCCCTTTCTTTGATTTCTCCCATGTAATATTAGTGTTGGGATAACGAGAAATAGATACACCATTCATTTGGTTGCCGTAATTTGTTCCAAAATATTGGCCACGTCCACCATCATTTGGATTTACTTCCGATAAATAATAGAAACGATCATCTGAACTTCCAATGGCATCATTACCTACCAGACCATAGGTCATTTTGAATTTCAGTTTATCCATTGTGTTTAATAATGGCTCCCAAAAGCTTTCGTTCGAAATGATATACCCTAAACCGAAGGAAGGGAAGAAACCGTATCGTTCGTGAGCAGCAAACCGTTCAGAACCGTTATATCCAAAGTTGAATTCTGCAAAATATCTGGAATCGTAAGCATAGGTAAAGCGACCTGCTAGCCCTTGGTTTCTGCGT
>OGKW01001738.1_pt1 | contig 11924 bp, 8 predicted proteins | sample 1572601 | NCBI WGS metagenome assembly OGKW01 (sample SAMEA2581875, study PRJEB24529) | metagenome | biome: Human gut stool | place: China | collected 2011
AGGTGCTGGAACAGTATCACCCGGACCGCATCCTGATCGAACCGTCCGGCGTCGGCAAGCTGAGCGACGTTATCCGTGCCGTGCAGAACATCCACGCCCATGACGTAGAGCTGGACGGCTTTACCACCGTGGTAGACGCCAAGAAGTGCAAGATGTATCAGAAGAACTTCGGAGAATTTTTCAATAACCAGATCACATATGCCAGCTGCCTGATTCTGAGCCACACCGCAGGTCTGTCACAGGATAAGCTGGATGACTGCGTGAGCCGTCTGCGTACCTGCAACGAAAAAGCGCCTATTGTCACCACAGACTGGGATCAGCTCACCGGCAAGCAACTGGTAGAGGCAATGACCCAGAAGAACACCCTGGATGACGAACTCCAGGAACTGCTGGCTGAGGCTGCAGAGCATGACCACCACCATCATCACGATCATGATGACCACGAGCATGAACATGAACATGAGCATGAGCATCATCACCACGACCATGAGGAGCATGACGAGAACTGCACCTGCGGCTGCCATGATCATCATCACCATCATCATGCAGATGAGGTATTTACAAGCTGGGGCAAGGAGACACCTCATAAGTTTACAAAAGAGCAGATTGAGGAAGTGTTAAAGACACTCTGCGAGACAGACGACTACGGCGAGATCCTTCGTGCAAAAGGTATGGTAGCCGATGTGAATGGTTCCTGGATCTACTTTGACATGGTTCCGGGTGAGTACGAGATCCGTGAGGGAGAGCCAGATTATACCGGAAGACTCTGTGTGATTGGTACACATATTGACGAACACAGATTAGAGGAACTGTTTGGAATCGCGTAAAAGCGGGAAAAAGTTACTCAGGAATGGAGATTTATATGAACGAAATACCAGTATATTTATTTACCGGTTTTATGGACAGCGGCAAGACGACTCTGGTGAAGGAGACGTTATTTGATGATGGTTTCACTGAGAGTGGAAGAAGTGTTGTGATCTGCTGTGAGGACGGAGATGTCGAATATGACGAGGAGGAGTTAAAAAAAATCAACGCCAGACTTGTCATGGTAGAAAATGAAGAGGATTTTACCGAAGAGTTTTTAAACAAAGTGCAGGCGGAATATCTGCCGGAGCAGGTGTTTATCGAATACAATGGTACCTGGGGAATGGGAACACTGATGGATATGGAACTCCCGAAACACTGGGTGATCGTACAGCAGTTAGCGACTGTGGATGCGACAACGTTTGACATGTATCTTGCAAATATGCGTACCATGGTAATGGAGCAGTTATTTCAGGCAGATGTCGTGATCTTTAACCGCTGTGATGACAGCACGGACAAAGGCAAATGCCGCCGTAATGTCAAGGCACAGAACCGCAAGGCACAGCTCGTCTTCGAGCGTGAGGACGGCAGCTTGGATGAACGTCCGGAGGAACTTCCGTTTGATCTTTCTGCGGATGTGATCGAGATCACCGATGCAGACTATGCAATCTGGTACATGGACTGTATGGATAATCCGAAAAAATATGAGGGCAAAAAAGTATCTTTCCTGGCATTGGTATACAATCCGGAAAAACTTAAAAAAGGAGTGTTTGTGCCGGGACGTTTTGCGATGACATGCTGCATCGAGGATGTGACATTTATCGGATTTAAGTGTAAATATGCGGATGAGGACAAGATCCCGCACAAATCCTGGATCAATATCACTGCGGAAGTGCATGTGGAATTTGCGAGAGAGTATAAGGGAAAAGGACCGGTACTTTATCCGGTATCCATCGAACCGGCAGAAAAACCGGAAGATGAGCTGGTATATTTCTCGTAAACCGGATATGTTCTGCATGTGTAAGCTGGGAAGAATAATCGCTGCTGGTCACACTTGGAGATGTGAACAGTAACAAATAGATGCATAGGAAAAGGACAGAAGTTGGAATCCGAAGAATCCAGTTTCTGTCCTTTTAAAATTTTTAGTAATCAGATATTATTTTTTGTGTTCTTGTTTTTCTTTGAACCTATTCTTCCTTGATTCCATGTTCACGCATATACTCACCAATCTTTTTATCGGAACCTAAAATGTGGTTGATCAGCCATCCGGACAAAAAATTGATCAGGTCAATCAGATATTCCTGCTGATTGTCATCCATTTCGTCCAAATCTGTTAAATCAACCTCAACAAGACGTTCCACGAAGGCAGCATGTGCACGTTTCTGAGCACTGATTTCCGGATAATGGATGCGTTCCATGAGATTTTCTTCATCACGGAAATGAAATTCTGTATAGTCTTTTAATTCTACAAGCAGGTGCATGATCTCATCATATTTGTCATGCAGAAGTTCTGCGTGAATCAGATCGTTGGTATCGTGAATGATCTCAAACAGCCGTCGGTGCTCAGTATCAATTAACTCAACGCCGGTTTTGTATTTTTCGCAAAATGCAAATGGATCTTCTTCATCAGCAGAAATAGAAGACATTTTTCCGATCATCGTATCACTGCTTAAGATATGCCGGTATAACCAGCGAGCCAGATAAGCCAGCAGGTCGTTTAGGGATTGCCTTGCTGCTTCCGGGGAAGAAGTATCCAGAGCAAAAGTGTTGATTTTTTTTGTAAATGCTTCATGTTCTTTTTTTTGGATCGGAAGCTCAGGATCATGAATATGCTCCATGTAAGCTTCCTCATGGGCGAAATGTGTTGCGGCGTAATTTTTCAATCCGGAAACCAGATTCTTGGAGATAACAGAGATATCTGAACTTTCTTTTGAAAGGTCAATCGCTTCATTTATCATCTGAAATAACCGACGATGCTCATTATCAATCTCGTCAATTCCAATTAAATAGTCGTCTGTAAATTTATACATTATAAAATCCTCCATTCCGTGGTAAATACCACTTTTCTTTTGAATAAAAATATGGATTTCCCAGCCCATAATTATATTTATGGAGTTATATGGGATAATACATCAACATTATAACATGAATCCGTGTGAGAAAAAAGAAAATAAAAAAAGAAAATAAAAAACGTGTTGACAAAATCACTTTAATATATTAAAGTATACCCATAAAGAAAAACCGTTGAGAAAGAGTAGTAAGCATTTTTTGATATTACAGAGAGCTGCAGGTGGTGGGATTGCAGTATGGATGGATTTGCTGAATGGACTTTTGAGGGCGGCCTGAACAGGATTTAGTAGGCGCCGCCGGGAACCGGACCCGTTACCCATCCGGCATGTATGGTTGTACATGAAGTGAGTGGACTTTTCAGTCAATATGAGTGGTACCGCGATAATAGATACTATTACCGTCTCAGGCAAGAACCTGAGGCGGTTTTTTAATGTAAAATTCATTTACATTGTAAACGAAAGATTGCATGATGATGAATTCCACCTCTCGAAACGGCTTTTTCCAAATTTAAAATCTGGAGGGAACAAGTGCGAAAAATAGAATTTTTCGCACACAGGATTTGTGCTTATGCACAAACCTGTAATGCGCAGAGAACGGCGCAGAAAGGGGAAAGAAATGAAAAGAAAAATGATGGCAGCAGTATTAATGATGGCAATGACAGCAGGTGTGCTTGGTGGATGTGGAAACAGCACGGGAAATAATGCGAAAACAGACACAAATGCACAGAATAATGCAAATACCGCAGAAATAAAAGAGAATGCCAATGCGGATGTGACAGAGATCGCCAATGCAGATGGCACGGTATATAAAGTTGGTATCGTCCAGTATGTAGATGATGCTTCCTTAAACCAGATCGAGAAGGCGATCGAGGCAGAGCTTGATGCAAAAGGTGCAGAACTTGGTGTGACATTCGATTATGCAGATTATACCTATAATGGTCAGGCAGATTCCTCTACCTTAAATCAGATCGCAACGGATCTGGTTGCAGAAAAAGTGGATGTGATCATCCCGATCGCAACACCGGCAGCCATGATCATGCAGAATGCGACAGAGGACAATCAGATCCCGGTTGTATTTTCCGCAGTATCAGATCCGGTCAGCGCAGGACTTGTCGCAGATTTAAATGCACCTGGTGCAAATATCACAGGCACATCCGATGCACTTGACACCACGGCTGTTATGAAACTGATCACGGCAGCCAACCCGGATGTAAAGAAAATCGGACTGTTATATGATAAGAGCCAGGATTCCTCAAAAGTGCCGGTTGCAGATGCAATCGCTTACTGTGAGGAAAACGGTATTGAATATATTGAAAAGACAGGAACCACCAATGCAGAGGTATCTGCAGCAGCAGATGCGCTTGTGGCAGAAGGGGTAGATGCAGTATTCACACCGACCGATAACACAATCATGACAGCCGAGCTTGCAATCTTTGAAAAGTTTGCAGATGCAAAGATCCCGCACTATACAGGAGCTGATTCTTTCGCGTTAAACGGAGCATTCTTAGGATATGGCGTCAATTATACAGAGCTTGGAACTGCAACGGCAGATATGGCAGCAGACATCCTTGTAAATGGTGCTGATCCTGCAGCAACAGCAGTCCGCACATTAGACAGTGGTATCGTGACTGTCAACACGGAGACAGCTGCAGCTGTTGGCATTGATGACAGTGTATTTAAAGATATGTGTGAGGAATTAAAAGAAGTTACAACCGCAGAAGAATTTGAATAAAAGCGGAATAGAAGAAAAACGGAACCGGAGGGGATTATGGGTTCGATCATTACACTTTCCATTGTACAGAGCGCATTAGAACTTGGATTTATCTATGCACTGGTTGCGCTTGCATTATTTGTATCATTTTCCATATTAGATATCGCGGATCTGTCAACAGACGGCTGCTTTACATTAGGCTGTGCAGTCTGTGCGACGGTGACGCTTGCCGGACATCCGGTGTTAGGACTGTTTGCGGCGGCGGCAGCAGGAGTTGTATCGGGATTCGTTACTGCATTTTTACAGACCAGAATGGGTATTCAGTCCATCTTAGCTGGAATCATCGTAAATACAGGATTATACACGATCAACATTGCGGTGATGGGTTTTGCATCCAATATCAATCTTTTTTCCTGTGACACGGTTTTTTCATGGGCGAAAGATCATATCGGGGGAACCTGGTATAAACTGATCGTTGCAGCTGTATTTGTTGTGATTGTCGGTGTGATACTGGCATGGTTTTTAAATACGAGACTGGGACTTTCCATCCGTGCGACCGGCGATAACCCGGATATGGTAAGGGCATCAAGTATCAATACCGGACTTATGATCACGATCGGACTTTGTGTTGCGAATGCCATGACCGGACTTTCCGGCGGACTGCTCGCACAGTATCAGAAATCCTGTGATATCAATCTTGGAACGGGAATGGTAACGATCGCACTCGCCAGCCTGATCATTGGGGAATCTATCATTGGAAAAGGCGGTATGTTACAGCGTGTGACCGGCGTTATTTTAGGAAGCTGCCTATATCGTTTTATCGTGGCAGTTGCCCTGAGATTAAATGTACCGGCAGAGTGTTTAAAACTTGTTTCTGCAATCATTGTAGCCGTGGCAATTGCATTCCCATATCTGAAAAAGCAGATGAATTTTTACCGGCAGAAGCGTGCCGCAAAGGCTCAGAACCAGATATACGTTCAGGAGATTATGAAAAATGACAGTGAAGGAGGAGAAAGATAATGGCAGAGAAGAACGCAATGCTTGTGATGCGCGATGTCAGCAAAACTTTTAATCCGGGAACTGTCAATGAAAAATGTGCATTAAAAAATCTGAATCTTACCTTGAAGCAGGGAGAGTTTGCAACGATCGTAGGAAGCAACGGAGCCGGAAAATCAACGCTGTTTAATGCGATAACAGGAGTCTTTTTTGCAGACAAAGGACTGATCATGCTGGATGGTGAGGACATTACCTATCAGAAAGAGCATGTCCGCAGTAAAGTGATCGGTCATTTGTTTCAGGATCCATTGAAGGGAACCGCACCACATATGACGATCGAGGAGAATATGGCGCTTGCCTACCTGCGCACGACTACTTCAAAGAATGCCTATTTCAGCCGGATCAAGGCAGCGGACAAGAAAAAATTCAGAGAGCAGCTCGCACTGCTAGACATGGGGTTAGAAGACCGTATGAAGCAGCCGGTCGGACTTTTGTCCGGTGGACAGCGTCAGGCACTCACACTTTTGATGGCAACGATGGTGACTCCTAAGATTTTGCTGCTGGATGAGCATACCGCAGCTTTAGACCCTGCCACCGCAGAGAAAGTACTGAACCTCACAAAAAAGATAGTGTCAGAGCAGAACATCACCTGCCTTATGGTCACGCACAACATGCATCAGGCGCTTGAACTTGGAAACCGTACCCTCATGATGGATTCGGGAAATATTGTGCTGGATGTTTCCGGGGAAGAACGGGAAAAGATGTCAGTGGATGATCTGTTAGAGCAGTTTGCAGTCCGTGCCGGAAAGGCATTGGATAATGACAGAATTCTGTTTTCCAAAGTGGAGGCATAATAGTGGTGTAGTAAGAATAGAAGCTATAAATAATTAGTATGTTTCAATTATATGAAAAAGCAATAAAACAAGGGAAAAGCCGTTGAAATCTAACGGCTTTTCCTTTATTATATAAAGTAATGCTAAAAAAATGTATATTTTCATAGGAGATTCGTGATTAAGGAAAACGATTACAGAGATGAAAAAGGCAGTGAGTATATACAAGGAGGAAAAACATGTATCCAATCGTTAGAAGAGAAAAACTGGCAGACAAGATCTATCTTATGGATGTCAAGGCTCCTCGTGTTGCGCAGTATTGCGAACCGGGACAGTTTGTTATTGTAAAAATTGATGAGGAGGGTGAACGTATTCCACTTACCATCTGTGATTACAACAGGGAAGAGGGAACGATCACGATCGTATTCCAGACCGTAGGAGCTTCCACAGAGCGTATGGTAAGCTTACAGGAAGGGGATGCTTTTGAAGATTTCGTTGGACCTCTGGGATGCCCATCGGATCTGATCCATGAAGATATCGAAGAATTAAAGAAAAAGAAAATTTTATTTGTTGCAGGTGGTGTTGGTACAGCTCCGGTTTATCCTCAGGTAAAATGGCTGCATGAGCACGGCGTTGACTGTGATGTTATCATGGGTTCCCGTAACAAAGATTTACTGATCTTAGAGGATGAGATGAAAAAAGTTGCCACAAACCTTTATGTGACAACGGATGATGGCTCGTACGGTTTCAAGGGAACCGGTACTGCACAGCTGCAGGAACTCTGGGATAATGGTAACCGTTATGACCACTGTGTGGCAATCGGACCAATGATCATGATGAAATTTGTCTGCAAACTGACAAAAGAATTAGGAATTCCAACGGTTGTTTCCATGAATCCGATCATGGTAGACGGAACCGGAATGTGTGGTGCATGTCGTCTGGTTGTCGGCGATGAAGTGAAATTTGCATGTGTAGACGGACCGGAGTTCGACGGACATCTGGTTGATTTTGATCAGGCGATGAGAAGACAGGCTCAGTACAAGACCGAAGAGGGAAGAGCAATGTTGAAATTACAGGAAGGTGCAACACATCACGGCGGATGTGGCAATTGTAACAGTTAAAAATCAGAAATTTGTCAGATCAGAGAGAATGCTGTCTGGTCAGTTACATAGAATCAGGAGGAAAAAATGGACGTATTAACTAAAGTTCCGGTTCGTGAGCAGGAGCCAGCCGTTCGTGCAACGAACTTTGAAGAAGTATGTTTGGGATATAATGAAGAAGAAGCAATGGCAGAAGCTGCCCGCTGCTTAAACTGTAAAAATGCACAGTGTATGAAAGGATGTCCGGTATCTATCAATATTCCGGGATTTATCGCAGAAGTAAAAGAAGGTAATTTTGAGGCTGCTTATCATGTGATCAGTGAGTCTTCCGCACTTCCGGCAGTCTGTGGCCGTGTATGTCCACAGGAGACACAGTGTGAGGGAAAATGTATCCGTGGAATCAAAGGAGAGCCTGTAGCGATCGGTAAATTAGAGCGTTTTGTTGCGGACTGGGCAAGAGAACATGGCATTAAACCGAAAAAGGCAGAAAAGTTAAATGGACATAAAGTAGCAGTGATCGGCTCAGGCCCGGCAGGTCTTACCTGTGCAGGAGATCTTGCAAAGCTTGGTTATGATGTGACGATTTTCGAGGCATTGCATCAGGCAGGCGGTGTTTTGGTTTACGGTATCCCTGAATTCCGTCTTCCAAAGAAGAAAGTGGTTGCCGCTGAAGTGGAAAACGTGAAAGCATTAGGGGTTAAGATTGAGACCAACGTTGTCATCGGTAAATCCGTTACAATCGATGAGTTGATGGACAACGAGGGCTTTGAAGCAGTCTTCATTGGATCCGGTGCAGGACTCCCAAGATTTATGGGTATTCCGGGCGAACAGGCAATGGGTGTATTCTCAGCCAATGAGTTCTTAACAAGAAATAACCTTATGAAAGCGTTCTTAGACAATTACGATACACCGATCAAAGCTGGTAAGAAAGTTATTGTAGTCGGCGGTGGTAACGTGGCAATGGACGCTGCGAGAACGGCTAAGCGTCTTGGCGCGGAAGTACATGTCGTGTACCGGCGCGGTGAGGAAGAACTTCCGGCGCGTAAGGAAGAGGTACATCATGCGAAGGAAGAGGGCATTATTTTTGACCTGTTACAGAATCCAACCGAATTATTAGTGGATGAAAACGGTTGTGTAAAGGGTGCAAAAGTGATCAAAATGGAACTTGGCGAACCGGATGCTTCCGGAAGAAGAAGTCCGGTTGAGATTCCGGGCTCTGAATATGAGATCGAGGCAGATACTGTGATCATGTCACTTGGTACTTCTCCAAACCCTCTGATCTCATCCACTACAAAAGGTCTTGATATCAACCGCAGAAAATGCATTATTGCGGAAGAAGAGACCGGTGCAACTTCCAAAGAAGGTGTTTATGCCGGTGGTGACGCTGTGACAGGTGCAGCAACTGTTATCCTTGCGATGGGTGCCGGTAAAGCAGCAGCTAAGGGTATTCACGAATATCTCAGCAACAAATAAAAACAGACAGGACAGGGCAGGTGCTGAATGGGTCATACATTTGGCACCTGTTTTTTTCTGTAAGTATTCCAAAGAAAACCCAAAGTTTTATTAATATTTTATGAAGAGGGTAGCAAAATTACAGGGTTTATGTATATAATAGAACACGCTACGCAAGAAAGAAATACGAGAGAGGTTACCGATAGATGAAGGAGCAGAATCAGCGCCAGATACAGAATCAGACAGAATTAGACGAAAGAAGACTGAGACAGAAAAAGCTTGTACGGAAAAGAAAAATCGTTTTGAGTGTAATGCTTTTGACATCTTTTTTACTGGGATGTGTCTGTGGAAGATATTTTCCTGAGATCAAACTTGGAAAAACAGAAGAAGTGCTGGCATCAGCGCAGGATAACTCCGATGAAGAGAAAAAAGAAAATCAAATTACAAATGACGTTGGAAAAGAGAACGAAAAACTGACAGATAATGCAGAATCATCAGAGATCGAAGAACCGGCAGACAGCGAAGAAACGAATGATCCGTTCGCGGAGATTCCACAGGTTGTGTTATCAAAACCGGTAGATTATTCCTTGAATCAGGCAATCAGACAGTTAGAACAGATGGAAGCGTCAGATGAACGCTACGCACAGATCGTGGAAAATGCAGAGAAATATCCGGAAAAATTACTGATCAATCTGGCAAATAATCCGGAAATGATCGCATTTGTAGCTGATTATAAAGGGAACACAAGGGATTATGATAAAGCAGAACTGACAGAGAAAGAGTTACAGGAAGAATATCCGCTCTTTTTACAGTGGGATAAACGCTGGGGCTGCCTTGCATATGGGGATGACAGCAATGTTGCGATCAGCGGATGCGGTCCGACAACACTGGCGATGGCAGTAGTTGCGCTGACTGGAAACGAGGAGGCAACTCCGGCTGCAATCGCAAAATTTGCCATGCAGGAAGGGTTTTATATGTCCGGCACAGGAACGATGTGGTCGCTTATGACAGAGGGGGCGGCAGCTTACGGTGTCCGCTCCGAGCAGATCAATATCAGCCAGACTGAGATCAAGCAGCACTTAGATCAGGGAGACATCGTGATCTGCTCCGTGCGGCAGGGAGATTTCACTACAGGGGGACATTTTATCCTGCTCTATGATTATGATGATGAAGGATTTTCCATTAACGATCCGTTTTCTTTATACCGCAGTGGTCAGAAATGGGACTATGGAAAAATCAGAAGCCAGATCAAAGCTGTCTGGGCACTAAAAGCAAAATAAAGAACAGTTAGCGATTGTTCAAATAGTTTAACAAAAAACAGGGCATACTAAAGCATCATAAAGTGAGATGGAGAGATGCAGAATGTGCCAGAATATGAGTGGACTGTCCACTGCTGAAGTGGAATTTCGGAAAAAAGCAGGGTTGTCGAATGAAAGCGTAGATTCTTCCACAAAGACAGTGGCACAGATCATCCGCTCAAATGTTGTAACTTATTATAATCTTATTTTTTTGATCATTACGATCCTTCTGATCGTAGTGGGGTCTTTTCGGGATCTTACTTTTTTACCTATTATTATTGCAAATATGTTGATCGGGATCATCCAGGAGCTGCGTTCCAAAAAAATCCTGGATGATCTTACGATATTAAATACACCGAAAATCACGGTCCGGCGCAACGGAAGTAATCAGGAGGTTTTGGCGGATGAACTGGTGCAGGATGATGTGATAACGCTTTCAGCAGGTGGACAGATTCCGGCGGACGCACTGGTGTTATCCGGCAATATCACAGTCAACGAGGCTTTGATCACAGGGGAGGCCGATGAGATTGTAAAAAAAGAGGGAGATTCCCTTTTTTCGGGAAGTTTTGTGATATCAGGAGAGTGCATGGCAAAACTGGAAAAAGTGGGAAAAGATTCTTATATTTCAGGACTGATGTTACAGGCGACGCAGACAAAAGAGGGCGAGCAGTCGGAGATGATCCGGGCGTTGAACCGCCTAGTGCAGACTGTGGGCGTGATCATCTTGCCGATCGGGGCGATTCTGTTTTTACAGCAATATTTTTTTTCCGGGGCAACGATGAAAGATAGTGTGACGGGCATGGTGGCGGCTATTCTCGGAATGATCCCGGAAGGCCTGTACCTTCTTGCAAGTGTGGCGATGGTGGTGTCGGTGATGAGGCTTGGAAAACAAAAGGTACTGATCCATGACATGAAATGTATTGAGACACTGGCGCGGGTAAATGTACTGTGTGTGGATAAGACCGGAACCATTACCGTGCCGGAAATGGAAGTGGCACAGTTTATCCTTGCAAAAGACCAGAACCTTGCAGCGAAAGAACAGGAAGCAGACCAGCAATCGGAAGACAAAAATAAAATTGCAAAGCTGCTCTCTGACTGTGTGCGTGCCCTGCCGTGCGACAATGCAACGATGGAGGCATTGCAGCAGTATTTTACGGAGCCGATGGAAAACAGTGCAGAAAAAATCGTCCCGTTTTCGTCTGCCACAAAATACAGCGGAGTGGTTCTGGCAGGAAAAGCTTATGTGGTCGGCGCACCGGAATTTGTGCTGCGGCAGGATTATGCGGCTGTTCAGGGAACAATCGAAGTATTTCTGGAAAAGGGATATCGTGTGCTTGTATTTGCAGAGTATGAGGGGAATCTGGATGGAAAAGAACTGACAGAAAATGCAACTCCCATTGCATTTATCCTGCTCAACAATGCAATTCGTGAGGGGGCAATGGATACATTCCGTTACTTTTCCAAGCGGGGAGTGGAAGTGAAAGTGATCTCCGGGGACAATCCGGTCACGGTATCGGAGATTGCAAAGAAAGCGGGAATCCGCCATGCGGAAAAACAGGTGGACGCAGCAACGTTGAAAACAGCGGAGGCAGTGCGGAAGGCAACAAAAAAATACACGGTGTTCGGCAGGGTGACACCGGAGCAGAAACGTCTTCTGGTGCAGG
>OGKW01001745.1_pt1 | contig 11913 bp, 5 predicted proteins | sample 1572601 | NCBI WGS metagenome assembly OGKW01 (sample SAMEA2581875, study PRJEB24529) | metagenome | biome: Human gut stool | place: China | collected 2011
GGTGCCCAAGACCGTACTTGAAGCCACCGGTGTTCAGCTCAATCCCTTTTCCGAGGGAGATAAGTTTTCGTAAAATCTCATCGATCACATCCTGATATTCTCTCCAGTCATAATTTTCATTGGAAGTCGGACCGTAGCGGACAACATAGTCGAGGTGTCCGTATACGTCGAAATCATGGTAACTCTCTATATTTTCAAGAATCGATTCAAAATATTCGCGGTAGGCGGCTTTCTCTGTTCGTTTTTCATAAAAAGCCGCATAATATGGGTCGAGTCCATGCACAACATGGGAGGAACCTATGACAAAATCAAATGGGTACTGCGATAAAATATCCGTGTACAGCGCAGCTAGATGCGGCTGTAAGCCAAGCTCAATGCCGAGGCGTACCGGAAGCTTTGCGGCATATTTTTCCTGATAGGCAAGTACGGACGAAGTATAATTTGGCAGATCGAGAAGGAAAATATCCGGTTCCTCAGGATAATCAATATCAAGATGATCTGTAAAGCAGATCCCGGCAAGTCCTTTTTCGATAGCAGAAGAGATCATTTCTTCCTGCGGGGCTTCACTGTCCCCGGAAAACTGGCTGTGCATGTGTGTGTCCCAGAGCCGGTAATGCGAAAATTTGGTTTCCATAAAATCTATATTCCTTTCCGTGAAAAAATTATTAGTAAAATTAATAATTAAAAATTTCTAAAAATACAGCGGCTAAGTTATAATAAAACGCCTGTATCATGCATTTATCTGATATCTAATATAACTTATTTTACAAGAAAATGGAATAGATTGTACGTGATTTTGTACAAAGTGAATGAAAAACATAGTCGAAAAATAAATATAGTGAAAAATTTAACAAACTCATGAAAAACACTTGAACTTTATACAGAAATTGGTTAAAATAAAGGAAGCTTGGGAACAATAGTTTTCCAAAAGTATATTTTATACAATTCTAGGAGGAATTTAAAATGGCAGTAAGAGTAGCAATTAATGGATTTGGCCGTATTGGTCGTCTTGCTTTCAGACAGATGTTCGGAGCAGAAGGATATGAAGTAGTAGCAATCAATGATTTAACAAGCCCTAAAATGTTAGCACACTTGTTAAAATATGATTCTTCTCAGGGAAAATATGAGCACGCTGATGAAGTATCTTACACAGATGATTCTATCATCGTTTGCGGAAAAGAAATCAAAATCTACGCATTCCCAGATGCAAACAACTGCCCATGGGGTGAATTAAAAGTTGACGTTGTATTAGAGTGTTCTGGATTCTACACAAGCAAAGAGAAAGCTCAGGCTCATATCAATGCAGGTGCAAGAAAAGTTGTTATCTCCGCTCCAGCTGGTAACGATCTTCCAACAATCGTTTACAACACAAACCATAAAACATTAAAACCAACAGATACAATTATTTCTGCAGCTTCTTGTACAACAAACTGCTTAGCTCCAATGGCAGATGCTCTTAACAAGTTTGCTCCAATCCAGTCTGGTATCATGGTAACAATCCATGCTTACACAGGTGATCAGATGACTCTTGATGGACCTCAGAGAAAAGGTGATTTAAGAAGATCACGTGCAGCAGCAGTTAACATCGTTCCTAACAGCACAGGTGCTGCAAAAGCAATCGGTCTTGTTATCCCAGAGTTAAACGGTAAATTAATCGGATCTGCTCAGCGTGTACCAACCCCAACAGGTTCTACAACAATCTTAACAGCAGTTGTTAAAAAAGCTGGTGTTACAAAAGAAGATATCAATGCAGCTATGAAAGCAGCAGCTAACGAGTCTTTCGGTTACAACGAGGATGAGATCGTTTCTTCCGATATCGTAGGAATGAGATTTGGTTCATTATTCGATGCAACTCAGACAATGGTTAATCAGGTATCTGATGACCAGTACGAAGTTCAGGTTGTTTCATGGTATGACAACGAGAACTCTTACACATCTCAGATGGTTCGTACAATCAAATACTTCAGTGAGTTAGCATAATCGACGGGTTACGATAACTATATGCGACTTTTAGCAGGTCCGGTCCTATTGGACCGGGCCTGTTTTTATACCTCAATTATATAAAAGGAGGACATATTTTATGTCATTAAACAAAAAATCAGTAGACGACATTAATGTAAAGGGAAGAAGAGTACTTGTAAGATGTGATTTCAACGTTCCGTTAAAAGAAGGAAAGATCACAGATGAGACCCGTATCAACGCAGCACTTCCTACAATCAAAAAATTAATCAATGATGGCGGAAAGGTTATCCTTTGCTCTCATCTTGGAAAGCCGAAGGGACAGCCGGTTCCAGAATTATCTCTTGCTCCTGTAGCAGTTCGCCTTTCAGAACTCCTTGGACAGGAAGTAAAATTTGCAGCAGATCCTGAGGTTGTAGGACCGAACGCAAAAGCAGCTGTAGAAGCTATGAAAGATGGAGAAGTTGTTCTTGATAATACACCTTTGGAAGAAGCATTATGGATGCTGGAAAAAAGATATAGTGTGAAATTTGTTATTAAGAACGAAAAACTGAAGAGTAGTTCGTTTACGGGAACCTTTACAAATCAACGTTTGGAGAAGATCCTGGAATATTTTAAAGTATCCTCCAAAATACGTTGGCAACATATCAATGATGATAAGGATGGAAGTGACAGAAAAAAAGAGATAATAGAAATTTATTGATTAACCTTTAACAATTTAGTAGTATGAAAGCAAAACCCACTTAGAAAAAAGTATGGGAAGATTTTGGCAGATCTCCCCATACTAAAATGAATCAATTGAAAATGCTTGTTGGCAGACAAGCATAGTTAACTCATTTTCAACTTAAATCAATACAAAATTATGCAAAACAATTTTAGCATCCAAGTTTTAAGGGTGGTAAAGTCTTTTTGGCTAACCTCGAAAAAAATCCCACGTACTATGAGACTGGTTATTTTATTCTTATTTTGTTTTGTCGGATTAACTAATGCGACAGATAGTTATGCCCAATCTGCAAAGGTTACGATGAATGTACGTAATCAGACAGTTGAGGATGTATTAAGAGCGATAGAGAAGCAAACAGAATTTAGTTTCTTCTACAACAATGCTCATATAAATTTGAAACGGTTGGTGACAATCTCCGCTAACCGTAATGATATCTTTAAAGTTCTTGACGAAGTATTTAAAAATACGAATGTAGAATATAAGGTAATAGATAAAAAGATCATTCTGTCCACGGAGTTGGCATCTGTCGAACAGGCGCATCAGGAAAAGGTAAAAGTAAGCGGACGAGTTGTGGATGCGGCAGGTGAACCGGTAATCGGTGCCAGTGTGATAGAAAAAGGCTCCTCCAATGGCACGATCACTGATATGGACGGTAATTTTATCCTGAATGTCGGTTCAAAAGACGCCATTCTTGAAATCTCTTATATTGGTTATCAAGGACAGTCCTTGAAAGTAACTCCGGGAAAGACGCTGTCGGTAGTATTGAAAGAAGACACACAGAGTCTGGACGAAGTGGTAGTAGTTGGTTTTGGTGTACAGAAGAAAGCGAACCTGACCGGCGCGGTATCTCAGGTAAAGATGGATGATGTACTGGGGAGTCGTCCTGTTGTAAATGCCATGAGTGCTTTGCAGGGTGCGATGCCGGGACTTCAGATTACTCCTAATAATGATGCTGCCGGTCCGGGACAGAGCAAATCATTCAATATTCGTGGTACGACTTCCATCAATGGCGGTGGTCCGTTGGTGTTGATAGATAATGTTCCGGGGGATATCGATATGTTGAATCCCGAAGATATCGAAAGTGTTTCTGTGTTGAAAGATGCTGCTTCGGCCGCTATCTATGGTGCGCGTGCCGCTTTCGGTGTAATACTTGTGACTACAAAGAAGGCGAAGAAAGGCGACGGGTTTCATGTCAATTATAATAATAATTTTGGTTTCCAGAGTTCTATCAATCGTCCGGAACAGGCTGACGGGCTGGAGTGGATGCAGGCTTACCTGGACGGCGAGTTCAATGCCGGTAAATACTACACCGGGCAAGATATCAAAACATGGATGAACTACCTGACCGAATATCGTAAGAATCCGGGTAAATTCCAGACTACCGGAGACGGGGTATATGTAGACCCGGAAACAGGATTGAATTATTATCTGAATGAGAAAGACCTGTATGCCAATATGCTTGATGATTACGGTTTTCTGCAAGCACATAATGTGTCATTGAGTGGTGGTACTGATAAGCTGGCTTATCGTCTGTCCCTTGGTTATAATAGCGAGCAAGGTATTTTGATCACCGATAAAGACCGCTACAAACGTTTGTCGGGTAGTGCCTATATTTCTGCCGAAATCACCTCGTGGCTGACTCAGTCTGTAGATATACGCTATGCTCAGAGTGACAAGAATATGCCTGTGACTTCGGATAAGACCGGATTGTATGATATGCGTTTGCCGGTTGTATATCCCGAAGGTTCCCTGACTTTGCCTGACGGCACCAGCCTGATGACGAATACGCCTTCCAACGTTTTGAGAATGGCAACGGATAACAATACAATCAGAGACAATGCCCGTATCCTGTCAAAAACGGTATTGAAACCATTGAAAGGGCTTGAAGTGGCATTTGAATATACATTTGACAAGACATGGAGTAATCAGAATGTGAATAAGGCTTCCATTGATTATACAACGGTTGAGCTGGCAAAAATACAGACTGCCACTACTTCTTCTCTGGAGACGACTCACCAAAGTACTGATTATAATGCCATCAACCTGTATGCTAATTATAGATATTCATGGAATGACACGCATAACTTGTCATTAATGGGCGGCTTCAACCAGGAATCCAGTGACTGGAAGAAATTGTATACTTATTCTTATGATATGATTAACGAGAAGTATCCGTCACATAGTACGGCTACCGGTGAGAATAAGGTTATTACAGATGATCATCGCGTGTATACCGTGCGTGGTGCTTTCTATCGTGTTAATTATGATTATAAAGGCAAATATTTGTTTGAGACCAATGGTCGTTATGACGGCTCGTCTAAATTCCCGAAGAAAAATCGTTTCGGTTTCTTCCCTTCTGTATCTGTGGGTTGGAACATTGCCCGCGAGAACTTTATGAAACCGGTTGCAGGTGACTGGCTAAGCGATCTGAAACTTCGCGGAACCTGGGGGCAAATAGGTAATCAGGGTATTGATCCTTATAAATTTGTTCCGACCATGTCGCAAGTGGAAAAGAAGGATGTGGCATGGCTGGTGAATGGAGCGAAGCCGCTGACTTTGAATGCTCCGGGACTGGTCAGTGATAGTTTTACTTGGGAAACGGTAGAAACATTGGACTTTGGTTTTGATATAACTGCCTTGAACGGACGTCTGCAAAGTACTTTCGACTGGTATCGGCGTGATACGAAAGATATGCTTGCTCCGGGAGCTGAGCTGCCGTCAGTAGTAGGTGCTTCCGCACCTTTGCAGAATACCGCCGACTTGCGTACGAAAGGCTGGGAATTGTCATTGACCTGGAGAGATAGAATCGGTGCATGGGGCTATAATGTAGGCTTCAATCTTTATGACTCTAAAACAGTCGTTACCAAATACCATAATGAATCCAAGATTATCCTGAAAAGTGATGGCACGAATAATTATTATGAAGGATATGAAATCGGTTCTATCTGGGGTTATGTAACGGATGGTTACTATACAGCCGATGACTTTGAAGATACAAATACCTGGAAATTGAAAGAAGGAGTGGTGACAGTGGATGGAGTAAGTCCGCGTCCCGGTGACATCAAGTACCAGAATTTGCGTGATGATGGATCGAGTACGAATCGCATTGATACGGGAGACGGAACCTTTGACAATCCGGGAGACCGCAAGATAATCGGTAATAACTCTTTGCGTTTGCAGTATGGTATAAATCTGGGAGTCAATTACAAAGGATTTGATCTGAGTGTTTTGCTGCAAGGAGTAGGTAAACGTGATGTATGGATCAGTGATGCACGCCGCTGGCCGTTTAATTCCGGACAGTTTGGTTCACTCTTTAAAGACCAGCTGGATTATTGGAAACCGGTAGATTCTGCCAATGGTGATTGGACGGCAGCCAATCCGAATGCGGAATATTTCCGTATTTACGGGCAAGGAAACAATTCCGGTTACAATACACGTGCGCAAACGAAGTATCTGATGAATGGCTCTTATCTGCGTGTCAAGAATGTGACTTTGAGTTATAATTTCCCGAAGAGCTGGTTGGCACCTATTACATTAACGAGTTTGAAAGCGTTCGTAAGTTGTGAGAACCTTCACACATTTACTAAGCTGATGAAGGGTTATGACCCGGAACGCCTGTCTTGGGGATATCCTTTCTATCGTACGATTTCTTTTGGTTTTAATGTTACTCTTTAATTTAGAATTGGTTATGAAAAAAATAATATATACTATGCTTGCGGCAGCAGCTATCGGATTTACTTCATGCAACGATAGTTTTATGGAACGCTATCCGGATACTTCGTTGACGGAGCAGACAGTGTTCAGTAATTATAATACTTTCAAGACCTATGCCTGGGGATTGTACGGAGTATTTACAAATACTAATATCCTGCGTATTCCCGGAACAAACGGAGCCTATGCCAGTGCCACATCCTATACAAGCGATATTTATGCAGGTTATCTGATGCGTCGTCAGGGTGACGGTAATCCGTATGCTTTTCAAAATGTATCCAGTTCGTCATCGGGCAATGGATGGGCATTCAGTTTCGTCTATCGGGTCAATGTCATGTTGGCAAATATCGATAACTCAGGGATGACGGATGCGGACAAGGAACATTGGCGTTCGGTGGGATATTTTTTCCGTGCCTATTATTATTCGGAACTGATAGCTCGTTTTGGTGATGTGCCTTGGGTAGATCGTGTACTGGGTGATTCGGATAAGGAAATAGCATATGGTCCCCGTACACCTCGCAAAGAAGTTGCCGATCATGTATTGAACGATTTGATATATGCTGAAGAGCATATAAAAGAAGAAGGTGACGGTGAAAATACGATCAATGTGCATGTTGTCCGTGCTCTTCTTTCCCGTTTCTGCCTTTTTGAAGGTACATGGCGTAAATATCATGCTTTGGGGGACGAAGATAAGTACTTTGATGCTTGTATCACTTATTCCAAGAAGCTGATGGATTCTTATCCCGAACTGAACAGTGATTGGGGAGAGATGCTGACATCTGACCTGAAAGGAATGAAAGGCATCATTCTGTATAAGGAATATGTAGAAAAAGAACTGACTAATTATGTACTGACTCATGTTGAACGGACATCCACCCATAATGTGGAAATGCCGCAACACATCATTGATATGTATCTTTGTAAAGATGGTAAAACGATTCATAACAGCTCGGAATATGAATGGTCGCAGGACGGGGATAATAGTATGAATGCTACTTTCCGCAATCGTGACCTTCGTCTGCTGGAGACTGTAGCTCCCCCTTATAAGGTGATCCCAAGTGCCGATAATACCAGTTGGGAGTATACTTCTGATCCCAAGGACCGTGAGTTTATGGATATCATGGGCATTACCCGTTACACAGGTTTCGGGGGCGGAAATGGGGAAGCCGGTAAACATAAAGTGTTCCCATTGATGAACTGGTCTGCTGCTATATTGAAAGGAATGCCTCACTTCTTCACCAACAATGGCGGACAAGGTTTCCTCGTAGCCCGTAGCGGTAACTATGTGTACAGATACTATAATGTATGGGACAATTCGAAAGAGAATGAAGGGACCTCAGATGTACCTTTGTTCAAGATTGATGAAGTGATGTTGAATTATGCTGAGGCTAAATTTGAAAAAGGTGGTACAGGTGCCGAGGGCTTCAATCAGACTGTTGCTGATCTTACTATCAATAAGTTACGCGATCGGGTGGGAGTTGCCCATATGAAAGTGGCCGAGATAAATGCCGGATTTGATCCGAAGCGCGACCAGACCGTAGACCCTGTATTGTGGGAGATTCGCCGTGAACGTATGGTAGAATTGATGGGTGAAGGTTTTGGATTCTACGATGTGCGCCGTTGGAAAAAAGCACCTTGGTTTATCAATAAGATACAGTATGGTCAATGGGCTACTAAAGAGCAGATTGGCGACTCCGGACAGTTTGTTGATCTTGAAAAGGGATACGCCGATACGACAGGAAAGAAAGAAGGTTTTATCTATATGTATAATGATCCTTTGGTAGCAGGTAAAGGTTGGTTAGATAAGTATTATCTGTATCAGGTGCCTACTAATGAAATCGCATTAAACCCAGAACTGGCCCCCAATAATCCGGGATGGGAGTAATAATTAACTGAAACACAAATTGAAAGAAGATGTGCAAATAACTGTTTGACACATCTTCTTTCTTTATTAGAGCCAATGCTATCCGTCGGAAACAGTCGGTGAGTCAACCGAATATTTCCGACTTTTCATATATTGGAGGTTATTTAATGTGTATCAGTATAAAAGAACTACATTTTATTTTCAGTAATCGGAAATTTGAAATATATTTAGAGGCTCAAACGCTCAAACACATTTGATGACCCTTAAAAAAATAATGACTATGAACATGCGTCTTCTATTACTTTTATTATTTGGTTCTGTTGTTATGTATACAAGTTGCCAATCTACGTCTGCTCCAATCGATTCATTGGCAGCACGTGTGACGGAGAATACGTCGAAGGATCAAATCCTTTTCCGGTTGGTTACTGATGAAGCCGATCCGGCAAAAGACTACTTTGAGATAGACTCCAAGGATGGCAAAGTACTGATAACCGGAAACTCCGATCTTTCACTGGCTACGGGCTTGAATTGGTACCTGAAATACGTGGCAGGTATTCATCTTTCGTGGAATAATCCCTCGCAGAAATTGCCGGAAGTACTGCCTCTGCCTCAAAAGAAAATCCGACAGGCGACGGCTATGAAGAATCGATATTACCTGAATTACTGTACCTATTCCTACTCCATGGCTTTCTGGGACTGGGAGCGCTGGGAGAAAGAAATAGACTGGATGGCGATGCACGGCATCAATATGCCTTTGAGTATAACAGGGATGGAGGTTGTCTGGTATAATCTGCTGAAACGTATCGGATATACGACGGAGGAGATCAATGAGTTTATTTCCGGTCCTGCCTTTATGGCATGGTGGCAGATGAATAATCTGGAAGGATGGGGCGGACCGAATCCCGACAGTTGGTATCGGCAACAGGAAGCACTGCAAAAGAAGATCATTGCCCGAATGAGGGAGCTGGGCATTGAACCGGTATTCCCCGGATATGCAGGAATGGTTCCCCGTAATATCGGAGAGAAATTGGGGTATCAGATTGCCGATCCCGGTAAATGGTGCGGTTTCCCTCGTCCGGCCTTTCTTTCTACGGAAGATGAACATTTCGATTCATTTGCTGCCATGTATTATGAGGAGTTGGAGAAACTGTACGGAAAAGCAAAGTATTACAGTATGGACCCCTTTCACGAAGGAGGAAATACGGAAGGAGTAGACTTGGCAAAGGCGGGAACTTCTATTATGAGTGCTATGAAGAAAGCGAATCCGGAGGCTGTGTGGGTGATGCAGGCATGGCAGGCGAATCCGCGGGAAGCGATGGTCAACACGCTCGATTCCAGTGATTTGCTGGTACTGGATTTGTATAGTGAGAAACTTCCGCAATGGGGTGATCCGGAGTCGATGTGGTATCGGGAGAAAGGTTTCGGCAAGCATGACTGGCTCTATTGTATGTTGCTTAACTTTGGCGGTAATGTCGGTCTACACGGGCGGATGGAGCAACTGGTGAATGGATATTATAACGCCTGTGCACATGTCAACGGGAAAACCCTGCGGGGGGTAGGAGCTACTCCGGAAGGAATCGAGAATAATCCGGTGATGTTTGAATTGCTGTATGAGCTTCCTTGGCGGGAAGAACGGTTCTCACCGGATGAATGGCTGCAAGCGTATCTGAAAGCGCGGTATGGAAATGATTTGTCACCGGAAGTAGCGGAAGCATGGCGTGCGCTGGAACATACAGTTTACAATGCTCCGAAGAATTATCAGGGAGAAGGGACAGTCGAATCCTTGTTGTGCGCCCGTCCGGGATTTCATCTGGACAGAACGTCGACATGGGGATATGCCAAGTTATTCTATTCACCTGATTCAACGGCAAAGGCAGCCCGCTTGTTACTTTCTGTTGCAGATCAGTACAAGGGAAATAATAACTTTGAATATGATTTGGTGGACGTGGTGCGTCAGAGCCTGGCAGATAAGGGGAATGTGCTGCTTGAAGAAATTTCTCAGAGTTATGATCGGAAAGATAGGGATAGCTTCGGGAAACAGTCACAACAGTTTTTGGAGTTAATATTAGCTCAGGACAGTTTGCTGTCCACCCGAAAGGAGTTCTCGGCGTCTTCATGGCTGAATGCCGCACGTTCTTTGGGAACCACGGAAGAAGAAAAGAAACTTTACGAATGGAATGCTTCTGCGCTGATCACGGTTTGGGGAGACAGTATAGCTGCCAATCAGGGAGGTCTGCATGATTATTCCCATCGGGAGTGGAGCGGGATTTTGAAAGACTTGTATTATCAACGTTGGAAAACTTTCTTTGAGCAGAAACAACGGGAGTTGGACGGCAAACTTGGTGAATCAGCGGAAGAACCGATTAATTTCTATGGCATGGAGAAAGCATGGGCGGAGAAAAACAAAACAGCTGATTCATCAGATCATAAGTTACAAAATGTAATTGAAACGGCAAAATCTGTTTATCGGACAGCGATTGAAGCAAAGTAATTTATCTACCTACACTGCTCCGGCTTTCAGCTAGAGGGCTGACTAAAAAGTCGGTAGTGCTGCCTTAAACGGGAGTGACTAAAAGTCGATAGAGAAACTTGGGTTTGTACGAATCATATAAAACGAAAAAAGAATAATCGGAAGTAAACAGGGGAATACCTTTTACTTCCGATTATTCTTTTTATAAATGATAATTGCTTCAGCAAGGCCATGCCGGGCAATCGAACATATTTATTTCTCCAACAAATTTTTCAGAAACTCGTCCAGTTCTTTATCCAGTCCTTTCAGCAGTTCGTCATCCACAAGCAATGTATCGTCATCTATCAGCAACAATTCTGCAACTGTTTCCTTATCTTCATCTACCAGTACGAATGAATAAGGCTTTAATATTGTTACTTTATCGAAGTCTCCTGCATCTTTCATTCTGCAAAGGATACTTTTCAGGTTGGGCTCTACATTTTCCATGAAATCATCTCCATCGTATGTTGCCCACTCTTCAATCATTACATTAGCCAATTCCTCGTCATCGTCGTTATAAATAGTGAGTTGTCCCGATGTTTGGTCCGGTTGTAAATGAATATCTGTTACGGCTGTCTGGTCGCAGCCACATACATATTTGCCGGCTGCCTTTTGGATAGCCGATTCGATGGTAGACAGAGATTGTTGGCTCAGTTTCATAGGTTCTTCCTTTTTGTTACCTCAAAGGTATAAAAAAAATAATAATCAATGCATGATTTCCTTAAAAATCATCATTAAATCGCTCCATTTGCATTTTTAGCTTGGGCAATTGACTGTTACGTTCCTTTAATTCATTTGCATAAAGGGTTGTAAGGTAGTAATTCGGTATATCGTCAATGGTGGCGTACGCCGCATTTTCGGGAATGTTTTTCTTATCTACTTTTTGGGCAAGTTGCTGTGCTTTGACTGCCCATTCTTCTGCTTTTGCCAAGCTGTCCTTCATCTCATAATAAACAGCGATATTGAGGGCAGCTTTCATCTTTTTCTTTTCCTTCTTGGTTCCGTTGTACACTTGTTCCCAAAGTTCGAAAGCTCTGTCCCATGAATTTTCACGGACAAAGATTGCCGCGTCACGCATTTGTACGGAGCCACCGGTGTACAAGTATCGTTTGCCTGTCTTCCAGAAAGGGAGTAACTGTTTGACAG
>OGKW01001747.1_pt1 | contig 11907 bp, 10 predicted proteins | sample 1572601 | NCBI WGS metagenome assembly OGKW01 (sample SAMEA2581875, study PRJEB24529) | metagenome | biome: Human gut stool | place: China | collected 2011
TTTGTGTAAGTCCTTTACTTTCTCTTATTTCTTTTAACATAATCGCTTTTGGCATATTTCTCTTCCTTTCCTATTCATCCGCAAGCCCTGCCCTTTTATAAAAGTACTTTGCGTTGATCTTGCCCCGGAAAATGATATATTTCTGCTCTTGCAGTTCATCATTAAGCTTTCTGATAACCTGGTATGCATAACTCTCACTGCACCCGATCAGCTTGCTTATATCCGCAGCACTTAAAAACTTTTTTTCTTTTACCTCTTCCATGCTTACAGTTCCTTTCTGATCTCAATCTTTCCGTGTCTGGTCTCCCATCTGTAATAGTCTCTAATCTCTTTCATGCTCCGGGCATTGAAAAGAAACTCACCAGAAGCGGTATACAAGGAATACTTAAATTTCAAACCTCTCCGAACTATTACAGTTTTCATAAGCTACCTCTCTTTCTACATCGCCGCCAGATATAGAAAAGAGGTTATAATATGCCAGTATTTAAAGATGAAACTAGGGGGACATTTTTCGTAAAGGCCTATTACACGGATTACACCGGGGCACGCAAGCAGAAAATGAAGCGTGGCTTTAAGCTGCAACGTGACGCCAAGGAATGGGAAAGAGCTTTTCTGGAGAAGGTGCAAGGCACGCCAACAATGACTTTCTATTCTTTGTATGAGCTTTACATGGCTGATATTTCCACCAGACTAAAGAAAAGCTCTATAATTTCTAAAAAAACAGTATTTAACAATAGAATACTGCCCTATTTTAAGGATAAGCCTATAAATGCAATTACTCCGGCAGATATTAGATTATGGCAAAATGATTTGTTATCAAAGGATCTGTCTGATGCATATTTAAGACGTATTCACAACACCATAGTGACATTTTTCAATTATGCAGTAAAGTACTACAATCTCCCGAAGAATCCGTGTGCCGTGGCTGGTCCCATCGGCAAAAACACTCGCTCCATGAACTTCTGGACACTGGAACAGTACAACCATGTATTAGAAAACGTTGACGATGTTCGAGTACGCATTCAACTACAGTTATTATTTTACAGTGGTATGCGCCTGGGGGAACTGATGGCATTAACTCTATCAGATATAGATTTTACAGAGAATAAAATATCTATCAACAAATCATTGCAGCAGAATACCCATATTATCGGCTCAACGAAAACCGAGAATAGTATCAGAGTGATAACTATGCCACCTGCAATTATGGATGAACTAAGAGAATACATTACAATGCTTTATGATCCGCAGCCAGATGATCTAGTTTTTCCATTTTCAAGAAGCTTTATAACCAGAGGAAAGAATAAGGCTGCTGAGCTTGCCGCCGTTCCACAAATACGCATACATGACCTAAGACATTCTCATGTATCATTATTGATAGAAATGGGATTTTCTCCACATCTGATAGCGGAAAGAATAGGCGATACTGTCCAAATGATTAATAATATCTACGGTCATTTATACCCTACCAGACACCAAGAAGTCGCTGATAAGCTGAATGCAATAATAAGTAAATAGTATCATTATAGTATCAAATAAGGGCTTCCATATTCGGAAACCCTTATTTTTTATATTGTTCTATTTCATCTGTGCAAGACGCTCTTTGACCTGAGCCATCATCTGCTCATAGCCTGCAAGCTTCTCTTTTTCTTCCTGCACTTTTGCTTCCGGAGCTTTGCTTAAGAATTTCTCATTGGAAAGCATTCCCTTAGAACGTGCAAGTTCTTTTTCAAGACGTGCCTGTTCTTTTTGGAGGCGTTCTTTTTCTTTTTCAAAATCTACTAAATCTTCCAGTGGAAGGTACAGTGTTGCTCCAGGAATTACAACGGAAACAGCATCCTCCTCGATTCCTGTCTTATCTGCCTGTACTGCGATCTCACTTGCACCTGCAAGGTTTACATAAACTTCTTTGTTTGATTCAAACGTGTCTCTGATTTTCGCATCGTCAGATACAATGAAAATCTTTGCTTTTCTTGATGGTGGAACATCCATTTCAGTACGGAGGTTACGAACACCTTTTACAAGGTCTTTGCAGTGCTCTACCATCTCTTCCTCTGCTGCAAAGTTCCATTCTGCTTTGTATTCCGGCCATTTTGCGAGCATAATGGGGTCTTCTTCAGGGTGAAGCGTACAGAAGATTTCCTCTGTGATAAACGGCATAAATGGATGTAACAGCTTTAATGCCTCTGTCAGTACCGTCTTTAAGGTCCAGAATGCTGCATTTGCAGATGCCGGATCATTCTCTTTGTTATAGGTACGAACTTTTGTGATCTCGATGTACCAGTCACAGAATTCATCCCAGATAAAGTCATAAACTTTCTGTACGGCGATACCCATCTCGAATTTATCCATGTTCTCTGTCACATCTTTTGCAAGTGTGTTCACTCTGGATAAAATCCATTTGTCGGCTGCCTTTAATTCATCGAGAGCAGGGGTTTTGATCTCTGCGCCCTCTAAGTTCATCATGATGAAACGGGAAGCATTCCATACTTTATTGGCAAAGTTTCTGGAAGACTCTACTCTCTCCCAGTAGAAACGCATATCGTTACCAGGTGCATTGCCTGTGATCAGTGTCAGACGAAGTGCGTCAGCACCATATTTGTCAATAACCTCTAACGGATCGATACCGTTTCCAAGAGACTTACTCATCTTACGTCCCTGGGAGTCACGTACCAGACCGTGGAATAATACGGTATGGAATGGCGCTTTGCCCATCTGCTCGTAACCGGAGAAAATCATACGGATTACCCAGAAGAAGATAATATCATATCCGGTTACTAAAACATCATTTGGATAGAAGTAATCTAAATCTTCTGTTTTTTCCGGCCAGCCAAGTGTGGAGAATGGCCATAATGCAGAGGAGAACCAGGTGTCTAAGGTATCCGGATCCTGAGTCATATGGGTGCATCCACATTTCGGGCACTTGTGAGGTGCTTCTTTGGAAACAACCATCTCACCACACTCATCACAATAGTATGCCGGGATTCTGTGTCCCCACCATAACTGTCTGGAAATACACCAGTCACGGATGTTATCTGTCCAGTTGAAGTATGTTTTCTCCATACGTTTTGGAAGTAACTGGATCTCTCCGTTCTTAACGCCTTCAACTGCCGGTTTGATCATCTCGTCCATTTTCACGAACCACTGCTGTTTGATCATTGGTTCAACGGTTGTGCCGCAGCGGTCATGTGTACCTACGTTGTGGGAATGTGGAACAACTTTTACTAAAAGTCCTGCTTCCTCTAAATCTTTTACTAATGCTTTTCTGCACTCGTAGCGGTCCATTCCCTCATATTTTCCTGCTAACTTGTTCATGGTTGCATCGTCATTGATGACAACGATTTCTTCCAGGTTGTGGCGTTTTCCAACCTCAAAGTCGTTCGGGTCATGGGCTGGTGTGATCTTCACACATCCGGTTCCAAACTCTTTGTCTACATATGGATCAGCGATCACCGGAATCTCACGGTCTGTCATCGGAAGTTTTAACATTTTTCCAACGATGTCTTTGTATCTCTCATCATCCGGGTTTACAGCAACAGCGGTATCTCCGAATAAAGTCTCCGGTCTTGTCGTTGCGATCTCTACGAATCTTCCTTCCTCACCAACTACCGGGTAATTGATATGCCAGAAGAATCCGTCCTGCTCCTCATGCTCTACCTCTGCATCGGAAATGGATGTCTTACAAACCGGACACCAGTTTACGATACGGGAACCCTTGTAGATATATCCTTTTTCATATAATTTAATAAAAACTTCCTGTACGGCATCAGAACATCCTTTATCCATGGTAAAACGTTCTCTCTGCCAGTCAGCAGAAGATCCCATTTTCTTTAACTGGTTGATGATACGGTTACCGTATACCTCTCTCCACTCCCAGCATTTCTCTAAGAAACCTTCTCTTCCAAGATCTGCCTTGTCGATTCCTTTTTCTTTTAAGGACTGGATGACTTTTACTTCGGTTGCAATGGAAGCGTGGTCTGTTCCAGGCTGCCATAATGCATTGTAACCCTGCATTCTCTTGTAGCGGATCAAAATATCCTGCATGGTATTGTCTAATGCGTGTCCCATGTGAAGCTGTCCTGTAATGTTTGGTGGAGGCATCACAATGGTAAATGGTTTCCTGCTGCGGTCTGCTTCTGCATGGAAGTAACCGTTGTCTTCCCATTTTTTATAGAGACGTTCTTCAATGCCCTTTGGGTCATAGGTCTTTGCTAATTCCTTCATTTGTCTTTTTCCTTTCTTAAAAAAATAAAAGCCCTTCACATCCATACGGATGCAAAGGGCGTGTCAACGCGGTACCACCTTTGTTATGTTGTAAAAACAACATATCTCTGCCGGCTCATTCCTAAGCCACTGTCCGGTAACGGGGACAACTCGTTCTCGCTTACTTCTGACTGCTTCTGGCGATATACGAAAATTTTCTCCGCATGATCAACTTGCAAGTTCTGCCACTTATCTGCAACAGACAGGTTCAGCGCGACGGTTCAAAAGCTACCTTCCACACAACATGTTCTGGTGACATCTCTCAGCCGGTGAATGTCATTCTCTTTCAGGTGTCTGTGTGTACTCCTCTTTCTCATCACCTTTTTATATCTTTTTTCATCATAAAAGCTAAAGTGGCATTTGTCAACTGATTTTTTTATAGGTGATTTTAATTTATTTGTTCCTTCTTTCTATCCTAATAATTTCAATATATTCTGATAGATATATTCTCTCAAAGAATCTGCCTCCAGGTCAAGTTCGATTTTTTTCTCTGCTGCGATGCGGTACATAAAATAGACAGAAAGCTGGGTTTCGACTGCGGCTCTCCGTAGAAAAACATTCTCTTCCCGGATCAAGCCTTCGCGGACACCCTCCTCCACAATGCTGTCAATAATCTCGTTTTTCCCCTTATCGCAGCACTGGTGTTTCATGCGCTCATACTCGTCTTGCAGATTCTTTGGTATCTCGTATGATTCCAATACCATTTTTATCAGGAAAAAGACACCCTGCTTTTCTTTTACATGCTCATCAATAAAATCCATGACCTCATTAATTTTCTGTTGAAACGTTCTGTTATCTGTAGAAATTACCTGCAGTTTTTCAAAGCACACTTTCACATAATATAAAATTGCAGAAGAGATTATCTCTTCCTTTGAAGAAAAATATTCGTATGCTGTTCCTTTTCCAATGCCTGCCCGGCCTGTGATATCAGCTACTTTTAAAGTGTTGATATCACAGCCTTCATTAATGAACTCAATGACTGCCTGATACATGGCAAGTACTTTCTGTGATGGATCGTGGATCAGTTTCTGCTCATCCATTATAAGTCCTCCTCGACCATGCTCTTATTGCGGTTGAATGCATCATAAATACATGGAACAACGATCAGAGTTAACAGTGTACCATATAACAAACCGCCAACCGTTACGATCGCCATTGGCTGCATCATTTCTGAACCTTCTCCAAGTCCGACTGCCATCGTGGACATGGACAGGATCGTGGTGAGTGCAGTCATAAGAATCGGACGAAGCCTTGTTTTTCCGGATTCGATAATGGCGTCTTTTTTTTCCATTCCGCCACGGCGGAGCTGGTTGATAAAGTCTACCATAACGATACCGTTATTTACGATAATTCCGGCGAGCATGACAAATCCGATCATTGCCACAACGCTGACTTCGTTACCGGTAAAGTAAAGTGCGAACAGACCGCCTGTAAATGCCAGCGGAATCGTAAACATAATGATAAACGGCGACAACAGCGACTGGAACTGTGCTACCATGACCAGGTAAATGAAGATTACCGCCAAAAGAAGCATCAGATACAACTGATTCATCGCATCTGCGATCATCTCATCCTCACCTGCCATCTCAATGGAGTATCCTTCCGGCAGATTGATCTTATCTAACTCTTTCTGGATTTCATTACTCAGCAGACTGACATTATGGTCATCATCCACTCCTGCGGTCACACTGATATATCTGGTCTGCGCATCACGGTTGATCGTTCCTAATGTGTAACCTTCCTCAAACTGTGCAATATCAGAAAGCGCTACTTCTGTCTCGTTTCCTTCTCTGTCTGTATAAGTGAAGGTCAGGTTTTTGATATCAGCCAATGTAACATCGGACTGTTCCTCGCTCTGTACGTAAACCTGATACTCATTTACATCGGTAGAGATCGTTGTTGCGGAGGTTGACGATGCCATCTCCCCATAAACAAGCTGGAATACCTGTGCAACGGTCATGCCATATTTCGCAGCTTTTTCCTTGTCTACAGAAATGGTGAAAGACGGTGTCGTATTGTCAAGTCCATCATCCACATCCACAGTTCCCTCGGTGTTCTCTACTACTTTTGCAACTTCTCCTGCAAGTTCCTGCAGTTTATCGAGATCATTTCCTTTTACATTGATCGTCAGTCCACTTCCCATAAACGCTGTCATATCGGAAGCTGAAGTATCGGTTGTCACCTCACAGTCCATATCTTTGGTCAGTTCATCCAACTGTGCGGTCACATCTGCGCTGCTCACTTCAGATTCTTCATCCAGAATCATATACATGGAAATACTGTCTGTAGAACTGCTTCCCATCATGGAAAGAACACTTCCGCCTGCCATGGCACCAATGGTCTCAATGCCATCGATCGTCAATGCTTTTTCCACGACTTCATCTGCCATTTCTGTCAGTTCGTCAAACGTTAGTGTCTGATCCTCTTTTGCTGAAATCGTCGCACTGATCTGGTTCGTCTCCATATTCATATCCATGAAAGAATATCCTCTGGAGAATGCTGCCACAACACTTGTTCCCAGCAAAACGATCACCGCGATAAATACGATTGGCTTGAAACGCAGGCATACAGCTAAAATTTTTCCATAAACCTCTTTTACTTTGTCAAAGAAATTATGCCTGATCTCTTTTGTATTTTTTAATAATCCTGCTGCCATCATCGGCACGAAAGTCAATGCCACAAGAAGACTGGCTGCAAGCGTAAATGCAATTGTCAGCGCAATATCAACAAATAACTGTCTTGTGATACCCTCTGTAAAAATAATCGGTGCAAATACACAGATGGTTGTAAGTGTGGAAGCTATGATTGCTCCTGTCACCTGTGAAGCGCCTTCCACGGCTGCTTTCCGGATGGAATACCCCTCTCCCCGCAATCGATAGATGTTCTCGATCACGACAATGGAGTTATCCACCAACATACCAATTCCGAGCGCCAGACCCGACAGTGAAATAATGTTTAACGTAATATTCGTAAAGTACATCAGTACCACTGCAAAAACAACACTGAGCGGAATGGAACATGCTATTACAAGTGTAGGTTTCATATCTTTTAAGAATAATAACAATACAATAATTGCAAGGATGGCTCCCACGATCATGTTTTCTACGACTGATTTCACGATCATGTCAATGTAAATACCCTGATTCATGAGAACGCTCAAATGTAACGCTGTATTTTCTTTTTCCAAACTGTCAAATTTATCCAATAACCGGTCTGTCACATCTCCGGTGGAATAGCCGGTCTGCTTTTCAATCGAAAGCATTACCGCCGGATTTCCATTCACTTTGGAATAGGAATCTCCGGAATTGTCAATGTATTCGATATCTGCCACATCTGACAGTCTGACCGGTTCGATACCATCCATACCAAGATCCATCAGAACGAGATTTTCAAGATCTGCTTTGGATGTCACCTCATCTCCGACTCGCACCAGATACTGCTCGTTCCCCTCTGTCACATAACCTGCCGGCATGGAGAAGTTCTGTGCTGTCAGAAGATTTTTTAAGGTATCCATTGTAAGGATCGTGTTCAGATCCGCTGAATCTTTTGCCTGCTCTTTTGCATCATCTAACTGGCTCTGTCCCTCTTCGATCTTATTTGCTGCAACAGCAAGATCCGCATATCCCTTGCTCATCTCCATGATACCGGATATCTGGGATTCATTTAAAGTCACTAATGCGTCATCTAAAGATGTTTTACCGTCTGCCACCTGTGTCTGGGCGGACTCGATTGTCGCGATTCCCGCCGCAATCTGTGTCTTGCTCTCACTCAATTTTGAGATTGCAGCCGGAATGTCTTTGTAAGAAGTCAGCGTCACACCTGCATCTGCAAAAGAGGATGCCTGACTCATCAGCATCACATTGATATCATCCAGTTTGGACTGTAATGTCACGATCTGGCTGGCAATGTCACTCTCACTTGTATAGGAAGTCCCTGCCTGTGCATTGATCTGGGCAATGGCTGTGGATTCCATGTATGCGATGAAATCGGATTCGCTGGCCGCATTTTTATATGCTTCTAACATTTTAGGATCTGCCTGTAAAGTTGAAATCACTGTTTCCAACTGATTCGCCTGTTCCTGTGTCATCTGACCATATTGAACCGCTGCTGCAAGCGCTTCCTCCACTGTCATGTCTGCACCTGTCATTGGATTTTTTGCTGTTAAAATTGCCATTACACCATCGTGCGCCTGATATAACTGCTTTGCCCCACTCTTCGCCTGGCTGACACCGTCTTTTGCTTTCTGTAAACCGTCAATCGCGCTCTGTAACTGCGTTGCTCCATCATAAGCTGACTGTAACGACTTGATTGCACCATCCATGGACGACTGTGATTTCTGAAGATCTGATAATTGTGTGGTCAGATCTGCTTCGGTGTTAAACAGTTGGATTTTATTATTAATGATCTCATTTTCACCTGCTCCAAGCTGGCTTCCCATCTCTTTTTCACTATCGGAAAGCTTCTTTTTCCCACTGTCGATCTGGGAAGATGCCTTGTCTAACTCTGCCTGTGCATCTGTAAACTGGGCATCTATTTTGCTCAGAATCTGTTCGTTTAAAGCATCTATTTTCTCCTGGTTCATAGTGACCTGAAGATCCGTATCAAGCACTCCTGTTGCCGTCACAGATGCCACACCCTCGATACTCTCAAGCAGTGGTAATAATTCATTGTCCACATAATTAGATACCTCTGCCTGATCCATACCATCCACATCCGCAGATGCGATCATGACCGGCATCATATCAGGATCGATCTGCATAATGACCGGTGAGCCCGCTGAATCCGGGAACTGTCCGGTCAACTGATCCAGCTGCTGCTGAATCTCAATCATAGCAGAATCCATGTTCGTGCTCTGCTCATACTCCAAAATAACCATAGAATAGTTATCATAGGACATGGAACTTACGTTATTAATATTGGAAGTCGTTGCCATTGCCGCTTCGATTGGCGATGTCACATCCTTTTCCACTTCCTCCGGACTTGCCCCCACATCTGTTGTGACAACGATCACATACGGCAGATTCATTGCCGGCAGCAGATCTGTTGTCATCCTCGTCAGCGAAACAACTCCTAAAACGATCACCAGTACAACAGCCACTAACACTGTGTACGGACGTTTTACACTATACTTTGGGATCATTCTCGTTCCTCCTGAAAAATTATATGTCTGATTGGCTATTGCATTCCCGCAAGCCAAAACCGACCGGTCGGTCGGCAAAAATCAGTTTACTCCTCTCTCATCAAAATGCAAGGAAAATCGGACAGAATTTAGAATTATTTTAGAAATGGAACAAAATTTCCTATTTACGCAAAAATGGAGTACCTATCGGTACTCCATCCCACGAGACTGTATCTTTCCAATATATAATAACAGAGGCTTTACTCTTTTTTGTTTATGACTGTTGTTCTACCAATTTCTGTATTGCCTGCTGCTCTGCTTCCGGCATCAGCTTTGATACCTCGATCAGAACGATCAGTTCTTTTGCATAGGAAGCAACCTCATCAAAACAATTTTCTACTGCTTTCATAATGACTGGCATGGAAATAACCTTCTCATCCGGGACATCAATAATCTCATCCACGTTTCCAACCTCAAGCCCAATCTTTGTACCATTCATGGATGCAACGATGATATTGTTAATTTCCTGTTCCGGATAATGAAACTGTTCTGCCAGACTGTACACTGCAATAACTTCTCCGTGCAGATTCATGATCCCATGAACCTGTGGCAGTGAATTTGGAATATTCACCACATTCATTCTTGTTTCAATGGATTCCACATCATTGACAGGAATACCAAACTTCACTCCATTTAACAAAAATGTAAGTAACTGCATTATAATCTCTGTCTCCTTTCTTATGATTCGATCTCGGGACATTTCGCAGTATCCATAAGACCTGCAAAAAGGGGACTGGCACAAAAATACCGCCCCACTATTCTGTTCTCACCCTGTTCTATTCATCTTCGCTGTCTTCATCATCAACGATTGCTGCTGCCGCACCTGCCACAGATGAAACAACCGCTATCACAACAACGATGACAACCAAAAGTAATAAAATTCCCATGAAAACTAAAAAACCGCCTTCTGTCATGTCTTCCTCCGTTCTGAAAGGATTGTGCAGATTCACTTCTCAACCATTTCTTTTTTTCCAAAATCTGTGCCTATTATAGCACATTAGCAACTGGAAAAAAAGAGCCTATGTTTGATTATTTCAGATAATTTTTCTGATGTTTTTTAATATTGTAATCTTTTTCTGCTACATCAAAGGAGAACCGCCGTGATATGGGGAATCACGACGGTTCTCAGGGAAGGTTTTTTCATTTGCAGTTATATTCTAATTTATCCTTTTACACTGCCGAGGGCAACACCCTGTACGATGTGTCTGGATAAGATCAGATAAATGATAATAACTGGGAAGATAGAAAATGCGATCATCACATAAACCTGACCCATATCAAACTTCAGCCAGTCAGCTGCACGAAGCTGTGCGATTAAGATTGGCAGTGTCTTTTTCTTGTCATTGTGTAAGATCAAAGCCGGTACAAAATAATTATTCCAGCTGCTTACAAATGTAAAGATTGCCTGTACTGCAATTGCAGGTTTCATCAATGGAAGTACAATCTGGTTAAATGTATGGAACTCACCGGAGCCGTCAATTCTGGCAGCCTCGATCAGAGATACCGGCAATGTACTTTCCATATACTGCTTCATGTAAAAGAATGTTACCGGAGCAGCGATCGTTGGCACGATCAATGGAATGAATGTATCTTCCATATGTAATGTACCGACTAATTTTACAAATCCAAGTGCAGTTACCTGTGTAGGGATCATCATGACTGCTAAGATAAATGCATAGATGTATTTTTTCAGTTTAAAATCATATGCATGAATGGCGTAAGCCGTCATGGTTGAAAAATAGGTGCATAACGCTGCTGACAGTACAGATACGATCAGACTGTTTATCATACCCTGCCATACCGGAAGTGTTCCGTGTACCAGATTGTTCCAGTTTTCCAGCAGATGTGTGCTTGGCAGTGGTGTAAATCCGGCCTGCAGTTCACCGTTCGATCTGGTCGCATTAATGAACAGCACATAGAACCAGAACAGGCAGGCAAATGTAACAAGAATCAGGACTACATAAGCGATAAATCTTCTTGCATGGATTCCAAGTCCTTTTTTCAGATTTTTATTTTCGTTCATAATAACACCTCACCTTTCTATTCTACTCATGCTTTTCTCTTATCGTTTCCAGTTACCTTAAAGACAATAAGACTTAAAATTGCGGTGATGATGAACAGGATTACGGATACTGCACCAGCCATTCCGTAGTTCTTGCTGTACAGATGTTTATTTAAGAACATGATCAATGTCATGGTCGATCTCATTGGATCACCGGTACCATTGGTCAAAATCTGCGGTACATCGAATAACTGTAATCCACCGATCAGTGATGTGATCACAACATATACTAAAATCGGACGGAGCAGCGGTAATGTGATTTTGTAGAATACCTGTGTGGAAGTTGCGCCATCCACTTCTGCCGCTTCAAATAAAGAAGTATCAATTCCCATCATTCCGGCCATCAAAAGAATGGTTGTATTTCCGAACCACATCAGGCAGTTCATCAGTGCAATCAGGCCTC